>JACCDR011128294.1_pt1 | contig 13657 bp, 21 predicted proteins | sample 7446431 | NCBI WGS metagenome assembly JACCDR01 (sample SAMN15323443, study PRJNA562643) | freshwater metagenome | isolation source: river surface water | place: USA:Blue River Watershed | collected 2017-08-17
AGCTCTTCGCGCGAGCCTCTGCGACCACACCGTTCCGCCACGCAGTCCACTTTGGAAAGAGAGCGAAGAGCCGTCGTTGCATAGCCTCACACTCAGCGACAGAAACTTGGAAGCCAGCCATTGCGAGAACGCGAGCCAGCTTCTTCGGACCCGCGCCTCGACCAGTACCGTAATATACGTTCTTAGCCCTGGTACGATCAATCCCGAGGGCAGAACGTACCACTTCGTGGAGGTCCCCATTGATAGCTTCCATAAGAGCCTCGTCTCCTGAGAGCGAAGCCTCGACGCGCGCCTCCGCGCTATTCCAGTCAACGTAGGCCATGCACCAATCGGGGAAGGATGGGACGTAGATCATCCGCGCATCATCCGATTGATTCATGGTGTTTGGGTTTCTCGATTGGATTCGGCCGGTCCCAGCGCCTTGTCCCTTTTGGGTGTAGGTCGCCCCAGCCTCGTCCTTGTCCGAAGTTAGGTACTGCGGATGGACGCGACCATCCTCCCCCGCCTCAACTGAAGCATAGGTGGCTAAGCTCTTAGTACATTCCCGGATCTGGCGCAGGGCAGCCAGGGATCGCCGGGCTTCCTCATGCTTCTCGCAGAGCGCCATAGCGTGGGGATCTTCGAGAAGGTGCTTGATTGCCGCATCGTCCGTCGTGAGGCGATCGTCCTTTCCATACTGCTTGGGTAGCTTCAGGTCCTCATAGAGATATGCCTTGATCTGCTGTGGGGACGCTGAGTTAACGTGCGGCGGCCAGTTTTGCATGGCCTCCTTAAGCCGTCCCTCAAGCACCACGGTCCACGCGGCAGCAGACTCCACCCCGAGTTTGATCCCCCTAAGGGAGATGTTCATCAGGACAGGGAGCCCCCGCATCATGGTCTCGAACACCGGCAGTTGCCCTGATTTCTTAATGAGGACATACTGCTTCTGTGCTAGCTCATGGGCAGCCCAAGCGTCCATCCGGTTGTAGACGTCGGGCCGATCAAGGTCAAGGTGCTTCCATGGGCGGACGTCCAGGTGCATAGTGGCTGCTCTCTCCAGGCCCTTCGGGAGGTCTGGATTGAGAAGCTGGGCACCCATCATGGTGTCAAAGATCTTGGCCTTTGGATCAAGGATACCCAAGCGCGGCAGGTCAAACTGCGCGTTGTGGATGATAAGGGTAGCCGCAGGGTCCTGGGCCATTTTCTGGAGGCGGACCTGAATGGTCTCCACACTATTCGGAGTCCCATAAGTATCCGCCCCAAACTTAGATGCCGTCCCGATACGTTCCACCACCCAATCGTTTGGGGGCATAGGCGTCTCAATATCGACCGCCGTAGCCTCGGGGAGGCATATCGCCGAGACCGGGATATCATCCGGTCCCTTTGGTTCGGTCTCTTTCCGATATAACCGCCCAACCCGGAGGAGGTCGGCCTTCAGGGCAGGGATGGTCTTAAACTGCATCCGCATGATGCCGGCGGGATGGAGCACCGGGATGATCCACTTGACCTTAGGCGGGAGGACAGGGGCGATGGCCATGAGTTTCATGGCGAAGCGCGGGTCGCCCTTCGTGAACTTCCCGGCCTTGGTCGTCTTATACTCCCCGATCTGGACGCGGACCTTCCGCTTGATCGGAACGCAATCCGCAGGGGTGAGGCAATAGCCTCTCATGTTCGTGATGTTCGAGAGCCCGGTCACACGCTTGAGGGCTACCCCACCGACAACGATGAGGATTTCAGCTTCGGACGCAGCCATCTCTGCATCAAGCCGTGACCATTCCTCCATGATTTGAGATTGGGTCGGAGCACCGGATGCGCCCAATGGAGCACTCTGGACACAATTCGTAACGTAGCAAAGGCTACGACTAAGGCCAGCGTCCTTTGCAACACTCCAGAAGATCCGACCCGTTGGCCCTACAAAGGGTATGCCCTGCTTAAGTTCTTCTCTCCCCGGGGCTTCGCCAACGACGAAGATAGGAAGGTTCGATTCGCCCGTTGCGAGGATCATGCGAACAACCTTAGCGGAAAATAAGCACCAGTAGGCTCTCGCCAGATTTTAAGCGGCTTTCCCGTTAGTTGCTCAATAGCTTCATCAAAACATCCCTGGCAATACATCCAAACATGGTTGAGTCCCATTGGGACCGATTCGTGCGTTCGGAAAGCGGTGGTTCCAACGTGAACATCAAGCCTAAAAACTCCATTAGGCTGAAGTGCTCCTCCGCACTTATCGCAAAAGTTCTTTGTCACTTAAGCCACCTCAAATGCTTCTCCGGGAGGATCTTAGTCCACTCCCGGCGAATGCGGATTAAGACTTCTTCGTCCGAGAAGCGCCCTGCCCCCCGGACACCGTTGCACCCTTGGCAGAGCGGCCTGAGCTTCGCGTGCGGGGAGCCTTTTTCTTTGGGGTCGATGTGATCTGGTTGTAGCCTTCGCCAGTAAGCGGCATCCCCGAAATACGGGAAGGGTCCGTTCGTCCTTTGGAGAGTCTTAAGGAAGCGGTTCGTGACCCCGCAGATGGCGCACGCTTGGTCATTGGCTGAGATCCACTTAGCCAGTTCACGAGCCTTTGGATGATCCGCTCGGAAGCCATGCTTATTGATAAGCTGTTCGAACGCTGCGGTCTCGGGGTCAAGTCGTTGTCTCTTTCTATTTTTGCGCCCCCTCGCGCGACACTTCTAACAAGTCTTCCAAACATCCGCCTCATACTTACACTGCCGGCCCTTCCCGTCCCGATTCGAGCATTGCATTGGAAGTCCTAAGATGTTGTGGGGGCATGTTATCTAAGGTTGCTGGGAGGAGTCCCGCCTGAATACGCGCACGCGTGGTAATCGCGGCCACCAGGTTCCAGCAGGCTGCGACCAAGTGATCCTCATCCACCATTCCCGCCATGAAACTGGCCAAGTGGCGTAGTCCAGAGTCACAGTAAGTTCCCAAGTCTTGACCCTTTTCCCAGTTTCTATCTTCATATTTCTTCGCACCTTGTTCGAAGTGCTTGGCTAGGGCAAACAGTGCCTCAGGTGGGAGAAGATCAAACCTCCCCTTCCCATCTCGGATATCACGTTGGGAACCTGTTTCAAACTTACGAATACTCATTGGAAGCTCCACTTTTCCAGGTGAGAAAAATGGTCCTGGCATTACCTGATGTTCAGGATGGGAACAGCCATTAAGCACACAACTCATTTGAGCATCAACAAAGGCCTGAGCCATATTTCGGTATTTCGCAATCTCTGCTGGCTCCACCCCATCCTCCTTGCGGCGGCGTATTTCAGCCGCCGCTTTAATCCAATCTAAGTATCCCACCTAGACTTCAGATGGGAGGAACCCAGCAACGTCAGTCTGCTTCCGATCCTGGCCCTTCGAGAGGCCCTGCTTGATCTTAGCGTACACCTTCTGGCCCACGATCTGATCTCGATAGTCAAAGGCAACAACTCGGGGGGTGAGTCCAAGGTCCGTCTCCATGCCGAGAGCACCAAGAAACTCCCGCATCATGGCATTGGACATTTGGGTCATAGCAGCCTGGCCCTTCGAGAAGCCAGTGTTGTTTGCCTTAGCGCGCTTGAAGGAACTCAGGTTGTAGCGCATCCGCGCATAGACACGCTTCCCAGGGTTGGGCGAAGGCTCTCCCTCCGCGACTTCCGACTCTGGCGCGACCTCAAGGGTAAGCTGGATCAGGAAGGTAGTATCCCCAGGAGTCTCAGGGTTCTCAAGCCCCGGCTCCTTGAACTCGATCTCCTTCACCTGACAAAGCTCCGGCCACTGAACGCCCTGGAACTTCTTCCCATTGATCGTCCGCGCCGAATCGGGCTCGATCAGGAGATTCGAACCGGCCTGCTCATACTCCTTACGCGCATCTTCACCAAGGGCATAAGGATCATCGACATCGTAGTTGCTCATTTGGTCTCCTCATTTGCTCGTTCGACACGAATCCAGGAAGAAAACATTGCGAGGACAATCTCCTCGCGCTCACCATACTTATCCATATCCCCCACCGAACGACAAATCTTCAAGGTATTCGTGTGCGAATCACACGCCGTCAGTGGGTAACAACTCGTAAACCGTACGGGCGGGCCGCTTGGCAACCAAACAATATAGGTTCCCAGCCGCACATCGGGCTTCTGAACAATCGGCTCCTCAACCTCAGACATCTACTTACCTCCGATTAGCTTTGCGTACTCAGTCCAAAAGTGGCGAGGATCCGCACCAAGGACTACATCAGGCAGGTTCACCCCCGGGTTCCGCACCCCACAGATCCAAGGACCATGAGGATTGGTATGGGCGATGAACTCTGTAACCTTCGGCTTGCCCGGCTCTCCCCGCTTCTTCGCCTCGCAGCGAATCACAGTGTCGAACCGTCCCGGAAGGGTCTTCGCGGTGGCTGACCCTACGGTCGCTGGCCCACCAATACATTCCTGAGCATTCTTCGGTTCCACCCAAAGTTCGTGAGTGATAACGATAAGGTGCTTTGGCTGGTCAAAGAGAAGCCCAAGGAGATGCTCGCATACTGAGTTCTGTGCTGCGCCATAGTCGCCCATCGTGGGATGGGCATGGAAGGATGCGGTTCCGGGCTTACCATAGGTGATCTGTTCCTTGGCATAATTCCCCAACCGAGCATATGCGGCCAGGACATCTTCCGCCGTGGCGGTAAGGGTGTCCCAAATGATAGTCCCCGCATCCTTCCAATCATGCGTAGCAATCTCTACTGCTTCGAACAATGGGTCATACTTGCGGCCGACCTCCGGCTTGGGCTCAACCGGAATCAAGTGCGCACGGTCAGGGAGGAGGACCGATCGGAGGGAAGCTGCACCTGGGTCGGCCGCAACATAGACAGCCTTTTCGCCCCAAAACTCTCCCCATGGAAGGGCGGTTGCGAGACGAGTCTTTGCGCTCTTGGGAGAGCCATAGATAAGGATACGCTCAGGAGCCTTTTGCGCGCCGTTTAGAATTCTCAATTTGTCACCTTAGTAAAATCAACTCGCTCCGAATAGTACCCATTCGAGGACCCAATCCACCGGAGCGTTACATACCCTTTGACCGTGCCAAGCTTGTAAAAGGTCCAAGTTTCTGATTCATACCAAGTTTCTGATTCATAATCGTCATTTATATTGGGCTTCTCGCCATCAACTTCCTCAGCCATACAGATGGGCGATCCCACTAGATCTTCAAGATCTCCGATTATGTCAGCTAGATAAACAGACTCGCAACAATCCTGCTCATGGTAAAGCTTATACTTTGTTCCATCTTCCAAAGTGAAGATAAGTTCCTCTTCCTTAGTATCATGTTCTACCTTAGTCAGGGTCTTACCCACAAGGCAATTAATATCGTGTTGGATCCACTCTCCATTTTCCCAACTCATAGTTGACTCAACTCCTTCCAAGCATCACGCGACTTCTCAAGCTGCGCGATCTTTTCAAACTGGTATTCCATGAACTCTGCGGCGAGCATTGGATTTGCCCTTACCCATTCTTCTGACACTTCGACTTCAACTAAGGGTTCAGGAACTAGGAAGGAAACAAAGAAAATCTTATGTGGCTTTGATGTTCTTCCCACCGCAGTATTCGCAGATTCCTCCAACATATCCAGACGCGCCGCATCCAACGCATTGGCCACTGGATCTCCCTGCTGGTAGGGTAAAGACACTTCCTGGATCACCATCCCAGTGGATCGCCGCACCTGGGTGGCATGATGCCGTAAGACCATACGACGGACTGGCGGAAGCGAGAAGAGGATACGCCGCAGCCCATTGAGCCAAGGGGATCGAGCCTTTGTAGATAAGTTTCGCATTCACTAAAGGTCCTTACAAGTAATCTTCCCAAACGCGAGAAGCATCAAACACACAGTACACATTGGGCGAAAACCCTTTGGGTGAGTAGCCCACATTACTTGAAGAGAGTGTTCCAAACTCCAAGGTTTAAGGAGCGGGCCGGCACCATCCGCGAGTTCTGCGCTGCAATCTTCACAATGAAGTTTACGCATGGTATACCCGCGTTGCAATTCGAAGCACTTCACTTGACTCAAGCGGGGGATCGCATCGATCCGCCCCCTTTAGGAGCCATTCCGTTGCGATATCCTCAGGGACCCCAGCCTCAAGAAGGGAACGTGCCGCAGCATAACAACACTTATGCCGGCGAGTTTGTTCCACGCCAAACTGGATGAACTCCTGCCCCGTAAACGTAAGGTACATTGCAGCTTGCGGCCAGGTGGTGCGGATCCCGGGGGGAGGTGCCTCGAAGTCCAGCGGGCCATCTTCCTGGTGGTGGAAAAGGAACGCCGCTGGTTGGACGTCCCCTTCCACTACGAGGCGCGCTTCCCTTCCTGTTTTTTGATTTATGGTTCCGGGAAGCCGCGCAAGGCGCGCAAGATCCGAGCAAGAAGAGTCAATAACGCACCCATGCTTGACTCCGAATTTATTACTCAAGGTGGTCACGAAGTTCCTGACTGTGCGAGTTAGCTGCTTATCCACCGTCAGGGGCTTTAGGCGAAGCCAGCACTGGATGCCCCGCCCTGAGTCCACTACAGTAAGAGACCAAGGATCGACGTCCATCGATTCAAGTAAATCGCATGCTTCTTCATGTGCCCTCCCGGGTTGAGCCGATGGTTCTACCGGATCTATGTCTATGAGAATAGCTTGGACGTGGGAAACATCGTTCGAAGATGGGCGAGTGCGATCCGCACGCGAAACGGGGTTAAGGGTGATGTAGCAATTCGCCTTAGCGTACCGGCCGGCAAACGCCCTAAGTGCCGTAGGGCCACTGACCCATGTGCCAGCCACCATCCCGCCAGCTTTTGCAAAGACATAGCGATAGGTTCCTTTCGGGAGGGGGAGGATGCGCCAGACGTCGTTCATCGTGCGAGTTCGACCAAAAGGTCGTTAGGGTTCTTGAAGACGCCTGTTGCGAAGTTATACATCACGTCCCAGCGTTCAGGCCAGGCTCCCGGGAATAGAACGTAGCCCGCCTTACCCTGACCCAATAACCAGCCAAGCTCAAGGTGGCCACTCTTTCCTGCGGGAAGTAATAGGACTCCGCACCGTGCTCGGGCCAGGTGCGCGTAATCGAAGCGATACACATGCTGCGCGGCGTACCCCTTGAGCGCCCGATCGTAAGGTGTGCCTCGCTGTGTTTCGTAAGCTTGCCACTTATCGTCGGCCTCGGGGCCGGCAGCGTACCAATCATCGAAGACCTCATGCCCAGCTTCTCTTAGCTGCGCGGATAAGATGGGGACTTGGGAGTTTCGGAGTGACCCAATGAGGTAGATCATAGGATCTTATACCCCTTGAGTGGGTCGATCTCTCCCATGGTCTCAAGCTTCATCCGCCCCTCACACACATCGATGTAATCGCAAAGGTGGTTCTTGAAGCGGCCACCACATGAATCAGGGTTTTGGTATGGAAGGCCCCAATTACTCTCCTCACCAGGGTCGGAGAACACATTAGGCACAACTGAATCGGCAGCCATGCGATCGATGATCCGCTTAATGTCGTGGGTTAGATCCCCATGGATTGGAAGGTACTCAACCGAGAATGGAGACTTCCCTTCAGAGAGCGCCTTATCCGTTAACTTCTTGGCAATAAAGAGGATAGTCCCACCATAGGGCTTCCCATACTTATCTTCAACCATCCTCCGATACCCATGCTCGTGGAAGGACCGAGAGATTAGCTTCGAGAAGATGGGAATGTTTGTCGTGGCCGCAGTGGTCTTATGCTGCCCATGCCAAAGCTTCCCATTCCACTCGATGAGGGAGTCAAGCCGGCCAATGAGCGTATGTGAGCCAAGCTGACACGACATCTCCACCTCAACGCCAAGGAACTTGACTTCAGGATGCTCCTCCTTCCATAGGTCAAACTCCGTCAGCGCCGAGTGCATCCACTCAGGATCCGAGAGTTCGATATCTCGTTCCTCAGCGCAGATCTGGTGCCAGATTGTTCCAAGGCGAAGAGCCTCTGAGTCAGTCTCAATCCCCCGCTTCTCGATATATTTGTAATACCAAAGCCTTGGACATTCAAGGTAGGCTTGGATTGCGGATATGTTAGTTTTCATCTTTGGGAGAGCTATCCTCGCCGGTAAGGAGATCTTGAAGTGTTACGCGGGTTGGAACATACCCAAGGTTCCAAACATGGCGATCTACGGCGCTACTGATCGCCCTTATCGCTGGCCAAGCCTTAATGAAGGCTTTTGTGTATTCATCCATCCCCGCCCTCCTTCGTCGCCTCGGCCCACGGCACGTCATAAGGCGTAGCGTGGCCGATCTTGCCGCGAGCGTGGCAGTCTTTTCCGTACTTGATCGCCAACCGCTCCGCGAAGTCGGCGGCGATGCGGGCAAAGCCAAGCCACTCTATTTGACCTTCTGCATCAAATGCTTGCCCATAAGGCTTCTTGTAGTGAGCAAGGAACTGCTCCACCAACCATTGCTCCGCCGCCTGCCGCGCGGGGTCGGTCATGGCTGCTCCCCCTTCTCCTCGTCGGCGCAGACCAGGTGCCAGGGGATCGGATCATCGTCTCCGTATCCCATCGCTTCACGGTCACCAAGTACCACTCGCGCAATCTCCTCGGCGGCGAGCTTGGCGCAGGCATAAGCGGATACATGCGCAACGGCGTCTGGCACGTCGTACTCATCCTGGATGCGTTTGCGCATCTCTGCGACCAACCGCTGCTCAGCCTGCGCGCGGGGGTTGTCAGTCAACTTTGTACTCCCCGCATAGGTGGCACACTCGGAGACATGAATGACGTGGCTCTCGGCAGCAGATAGCGTTCCACCATCGCTGCAACCGTTGCCGCCAGTTTAAGCGGCCACACTGGCAGAGCATTCATTTTTCCCCTTCTATGTACTGACGAGCAGCCTCAAGAGCACGCTTTGCCTGCGAATCACTATCAACCCATCTGACTTTATCCAGCAACGCCCGCATAATCCCCGCCGCCCGCTGCTGCTCGGCGCGTACCGCTTCTGCTACGGCCGATGGATGGACGCGCAGGGAAGCGTCATGCAAGGTGCTCGGGGGCTCGGCCGATGGCTCGCTGTCCAGCCCGACCTTACGGCTAGCCACTTCGGCCTGATGATCGGGCGCTTTCGCAGCCTCACCCCCGAGCGAAGCATCGACCTGGGCGATGATGGCGCGGAACTCATCGTCTCTGGGCTCTTCTGGAAAATTACTGCACGCCCAAGTAAATACCGCCCGCGCGATCGCCAGGTCCCGCGCAGCGCTCATGGCGTTTCCTTCAGGGTCGAGAGGTAAGTAAACATATTATTAGTACACGCTTGACAAAGTTCCAAGATCTTCCAAGGATTATTCATGTTTAACGGAAGCGCGGCGGCTTTACCCATCATGCCGTGAGCCTCTTTCCCACAAGCATCGCACTTAAAGACTGTCATTGGGACTCCCAAGCCTGAACCAAGGATGCAGGAGAATTCGCTCCCGAGTCATTCCGCAACCCTTACACTTTGGAAAGGATTGGGCTGAACCCGGGGAGAGGCGATGTGCCCTGCGCCACTTCCGCGCGATCCTCCCACCACGATACCCCTCACGATAGGATGGGTTCCGTTGGGCCTCCCGCACTGAGGCAGCGTGGAGCTTTTCACAGAGTCTCACTTAGTTCCCCTTCACGTTCACGATTTGGCGAAGCGTATGGTCGATGGTCGCTAGCTCCTTCGAGTGCGCCATGACCTCATCGATATCTTTGTATGCCCCTGGGAGTTCATCGATCAGGGCCTCATCATGCCGGCATTCGATCCCCTCCATGTCTGCTTCAAAGTCAGCCATGGTGAATCGTCGCCTAGCTTCGGTCCGAGAGAACCGCCGGCCAGCGCCATGAGGAGCGGATTCGAAAGCATCCCTATTTCCCAAGCCCGAGACGATGTAGGTTGCGGTGCCCATCGACCCCGGGATCACGCCCTTCTGACCAGACTGCATCTGGATCGCGCCCTTCCGGGTAACCCACACGTTATGCCCGAAGTGGTGCTCCATCTGAGTGAAGTTATGGTGGCAGTTGATGCGCTCCACCTCAATCTTAGGCTGATGCCCATCCTCACCGCAGATGGTGTAGGAGAACTCAGTGAGGACCCTATCCATCATCTCGTCCCGATTGAGGCGCGCAAAGTCTTGTGCCCAAAGGAGATCGCGGATGTATGCCTTGAATTCAGGGAGATCCTCAGGGAGATAGGCTAAGTCCTTGTCAGGGAGGGAGATATGGAAGACGTCCATAAGCCGCTTCGCTACCTTGATGTGGGAGTCAGCGATCCGATTCCCTACCCCCCGGGATCCGCTATGGAGGACGATCCACACACGGTCTGCCTCATCGAGACACACTTCGATGAAATGGTTCCCGGATCCAAGGGAGCCAAGTTGACAACGCCAGTTTGCGAACTTGTCGTAATCAATTTCGTTCCACGAACCGGCGACATCTAACTCCTGGATCCGAGGGATCACGGTAGATGTGGTGTGTGCATTTTTATTCCGTCCCCCAGCACCCAGGGGGATCCTCCGCTCGATTCCAAGGCGAAGGTCGCGCAAGTTATCGGGCAGGTGGTGGGATGAAAAGCACGTCCGAACGGCAACCATCCCGCACCCGATGTCTACCCCAACGGCGGCAGGGATAACCGCACCCTTGGTGGCGATCACGGTCCCAACGGTAGCACCCTTCCCAAGGTGACAATCGGGCATGACCGCAACGTGCTTGAATAGGAATGGCATGGAGGAGATGTTCTCGATCTGGCGCATGGCGTCCGGCTCGATAACAGAGGTCGGCAGCCACGTCTTAATGTTTGCACTTACTTCAAACATGCCCAATCTCCTAAGTGGTTGGGGAGCCGGGACTCGAACCCGGATCAGCCTGCCTCCAAAGCAGGGGGGTTAGCCATTACCCTACTCCCCAAAAGAGAAATCCGAGGTTGGCGCGTTGTGAGCGGCGCCTACGTTTTACGCTATCCCGCCAGCTTACCATACTCATCTGGCTGGTCATGCCCGCACCGTATCGCTACACCGGGCATAGCCCCTCGGTCTCATCTAGACTCTCAAATCCTCAGAAGGATTCACCTTTTTGATGGGACGCCCACGTTTTACGGAGGTGAAGGTCATTTGCGTTTGGTTCCAGCGCATCTTATACCTAACCCCTGAAGTATCGTCCCCTCCCCGGCCCTTGGCCCAATGCGCGTTAATAACCTTAATCCCAGGGCGTTCCTTTCGTAGCTTCACTGGGTCAAGGACAATATGCGAGTCAACGGAGTTGTGGATGGCCCCCGACCCTCGGGCGGAATCCCACCCAACCTTTGAAGTAAACTCACCCGGCTTCTTCGAGTGGTGGATTAGGATAATAGCGCAATTCTTTTCAGCCCACTTACGGAAGAACCGCATGACAGGAGCCATAAGTTCCGAAGAGTTTTCATCGTGGTCATGGATGGACCTAAGGCAATCGACCACAATGAGATCCGCAAGGGCACCCGAAGGGAAGGACGTGCTATTCATGATCTCTTCGAATTGTCCATCCTCTAGGAGGAGGGGATCGAAGCGATACCATATCCCACCTGCGAAGTCGTCTCGTTCAGGGTCCAGGTCGTCGGCAGTGAGGTCGAGGCCCCGGGCGATACGCCTAGCTGCGTGGGCATAATCCCAAGCGGCAGCATCTACCCCAAGGTAGACCACGCGCATGGGGCGGACAGGAGCCTCAGGGTTAAGGAAGCGGCGACCGGCTGCTGCTGAGATAGCTAGGGCTTGGGCGAAGTTCGACTTACCTACTCCACCAGGAGCGGAGAGCATAGTCAGGGTACGTTCTCGGCACCACCCTGGAATGACCCAAGGTGGGACAGGGAGTGAGTCGATTTCTGCGAATGTGTAGAGTTGCATACCTCTTTGACACCCTCCCAAAAACGAAGGTTCCGAAAACAAATCCTAATTTTCGCAGGCCGTTCGCAGGACGTATTATTCAGGGTGCCCGAGTAAACCCATTGGTAGCAAAGGGTTTTACGGGCGATAATATACCACCCCCCTATATATAGGGGGGAGTACGCTCCCCCCGTTGAATATGGAAGAGATATTTATTAGGGGGGTTGAGAGAAGAGAAATCACTGCGACCTACGGCGATCGCCGACCCGCCGATCGTAATTGGTGGAAGCCATTATCAACTCTGTTCCAATTCGATACGCTTCATCTCGGGAAAGGGGAGTACCCATGGAGATTATGCCTGGATACTTAGCGTCAGAGTCGTGGATGGTTAGATATGCACCATTGGGGGAACGTAGCACTGTTACCTTCATTGTTAACTCCTTAATTGAAAGCGAATTGCGGGATCTCTGGAAGCCCAACTCGGAGGGGTATGACCTGCACCGAGCCGGCCGCACGTTTGATGATTAGAGTGTATTCACCTGGGGGTAGATCGAGGGCGAGGGGCCACCGATCTAGCCAATGGAGGGTGAAGCCACCCATGATGAGCCAGGCTTCTACGATTTCGTTGAAATATGGCGATCCGAGACCCTCAATTTCGGAAGGCCATACCACGATATGGGTCAGGTGTGGATAGGGGTCGTTTTCTTGCGCTAGAGGGGTGGTTTGAACACAAGTAGGCCTATCGGGGGAGGCGGCCTCAGCCTCCGGGGCGAGGACCTTCCCCGCTACATACCCAAGGAGGGCAAAAGCGAGGAAGGCCACTAGCCATTTGAGTAGGTATCTCATCTAGAACCACGCCGGCTTGGCTGGTAATTCACGCTTAAGGGTCTTCGCGTAAATAACCCATGTGGTCCCTTCAATCCGAGGCAAACGGCCTAAGACTTGGCGGATGCCATACTCACATCCACCAAACTTAACAGGTGTGTAGCCCTTAGCGGGGCTAAAGCGGACATCGATGAGAGCCCCCTCCCCCGGGTTAAGGGTGTTTGGCAGGTCAGTTCCATCCACATGCGCTCCACGCCTTGGTTGCGCGGGGAAGTGGATGTATCCGTTAGGATCCTGCATGAAGGGATCTTGTGAGCAAACGACGTGATCGGGATAATCCTTGTGCTGTGCGATGAAGATCTTCATGGTTAAAAAGCCTCCAGGTTGATGGCCTTCCAGATTCCGAACAGGATGATGGCCATGACGGCCATAAGTGCAAGAGCGTTAACGAGATGGCGACGGATTGAGTGGTATTTAGCCAACCATTTCCTCCTCGATGAAAGATTTTACAAGTTCTTCACATGAGTCACAGCGAAGGCGATAGATCCACGTCCCGTCTATCTGTCGGGGGTAGATCTGGTTGAGACAGATGGTAAGGGGAGGGCGAAGGCCCGGGCAGGGTCTAGGGGTTTTCATCGTTAACCACTCCTCTCAGGATGGTAACCAAGTCCTGGGGAGAGAGAGTCTTTTCCCCATGGCCGATGGCGGTCAGCTTGATGGGATCGCCAGTCCCGATATGGAACGTGACTCTATCGGTACGAATGGTGACAAACCCATCATAGACCGTGATGGTGATGGGGTCGCGCGTCATGGAGTCTCCTTAGGCTTAGCTCGGGGGGAGGCACGAAGGCCGAACCGAGCTAGTGAGAAGCTATCAGGCGGGAAGAGGATGGTTCCGGCTACCTCTCGCCGGCCGATGGTGAACACGTCCTCGACCTTCCCCCCGAGTTTGGCGGCCCTTCGCTTAAGGGCCTTCCAATGTGAGGGGTTAGTGGTATACACCACAACGCCTTGGGTATCTGCAACTATGACGGTCTCGGCTTC
>JACCDR011273644.1_pt1 | contig 13657 bp, 16 predicted proteins | sample 7446431 | NCBI WGS metagenome assembly JACCDR01 (sample SAMN15323443, study PRJNA562643) | freshwater metagenome | isolation source: river surface water | place: USA:Blue River Watershed | collected 2017-08-17
GGTTCCGGTGCACAGACCGGTCGGAGTACGAAACGTTCGGACAGGGAAAGCTGTCCCCGGCCGATCACCCGCAGGGCTACGAGAACCGCATGGTGTACGCCGTCACCGCCGCCGGGGAGATTCACACCGTGGAGCGGATCCGGGGGCAGAAGCCGGTTTCGAGCCGCGGTGACGGGCTGCGCGGGTCCGTCTCCAACGCGCTGCGGATGCTCATGGACGGGCTGACCGGGCGGGAACCGCACACGCAGGAGGAATACGACCGGCGGTACCGGTCACTGCGCACGACGGTCGCGGCCGCGCGACACGTGCGTGGCTGCGTCCAGCGCGCCCTGATGTACGTCGACCGGGGGCAGGATCATCTGGCGTTGGCGTCGTTCAGCAGTGACCTGCTGAACTTCGACGGCGACCGTGACGCGTTGGCCGAGTACGACCCGCCGTCGATCGCGGCGGCGTTCCCGGAGGGCCGGGCAGCGGTGCTCACCGCATGCGAGCGTGCCGGACTGGGCCCGATCGAGGAAACCCAGCCAGCATAAACGGGCGGTTTACTTCGCAGCACCGTAAACGTATGGTTTAACGGTGCGTGGTGATGTGGTCCTGCTCGGCGAGGTCCTCGGCGGGCCGACCGCCGAACTCGTCCCGACCGGGATCAACGGCGAGGCGGCCGAACTGGTCCGGGCCTGGCTCATCGCGTGTGCCGGCGCCCCACCGGACCTACGCCCCCCGACCGAGGGTGAGAACACCTACCGGGCGTACCGCCGCACCATCGGTGTGTGGCTGGCCCACCTCCTGTCCCGGGGGATCGACCCGCTCGCCGTCACACGCACCGACGCCGACGAGTGGCTGGCCGTCCTGGCCCGCACCCCGACCCGCACCGGCCGCCCACCCACCAAGGCCACACTGGCCCACCACGCATCGGTGGTGGCGTCACTGTACGAGTTCGGCCTCGAAGAGGGCGTCGTGGATGTCAACCCGATCCGCAGACGCACCCGGCCCCGGGCGGACAAGGAGTCGACCACCGTCGGCATGTCCGCCGCCGAGGTCGAAGCGTTCGAGACCCGCCTGAGACAGGAGACCATCCTCGAACAGGCGATCCTGCTCACCCTGCTGTGGCAGGGGCTGCGGGTCAACGAGCTACTCACCATGCCCGTCGGCGCCCTCGGCTATGACAAGGGCGTACGAACCATGCGGGTCCTCGGCAAACGCGGCAAGGTCCGCGTGCTCCCAGTCGACCCGGCCGCCGGCGCCGCGATCGACCAGCTCCTGGCCCGCCGCTTCGGCGAGGAGGAACGACCCGGCGACGCGACCCTGTTCACCACCACCGGCGCCCGACTCAGCCGCGAATCGGTGACCCGGGACCTGCGCCGCGTCGCCCGCGCCGCCGGCATCCCATCCCACCGCAGGCTGTCCCCGCACAGCCTGCGGCACACCTGCGCCACCCTGATGCTCGACGGTGGCGCCCAACTCCACGCCGTGCAGGCGTACCTCGGCCACTCCTCCCCGGAGACCACCGGTCGCTACGACCGGGCCCGCGGCGCGCTTGACCGTTCCATCAAGGCGCAGACGGGGATGCGAACCCTCGTCACCGCCACCAGACCCCCGGAAGGGCTCTAATGGACGACCGTGCCAGCATCGCCGCCAAGTACCGCCGGACCTCACCCCCCGCGGGAGGATCGTGATGCCAGACCACAAGCCACCGTGGCAGCCCTTTGACCTTGACGCGGCCGACCACGAACTCAAGCAGGAGATCCTGGCCGCGGCCGCTGCCGGTGGCGGCCGGCTCCGCCAGGTGCCAGACCCGGACAACGACGGCTGTGTCGTCTACGAGCTGGCCGATGAGGAGGGAGACTTCGCCGAGGCCACCGACGTCACCACCGAGGTCGCGGAACTGGCTTACAGGGAGCGGCTTCTGACTGTGTCCGACGGCAAGTTCAGCGTCGTAGGCGAAGACCTGGGCACCCCCAAGCCCGGCACCCCCACCCCGTACCCGACCGGCGACCTCACCATCGATGAGATCGGCCACGCCGCTGGGATGCTCCGCGTGATCGCGGACCCGGACGACGGCGCGATGCGGGCCATGGACCCCGGCACCTCGGACTGGTTCCTCGCCGCCCAGACCGCCGCCCTCTACCGCCGCCGCTCCGACGGAGAGGACCCGTCGGAGCAGGAATGGCGGGACGTGGCCGAAAAGCTGGACGCGGCGCTGGAGCAACCCGAGGACTACGAGGGCGACCAGGATCAGGTCGAGCGGGTGTGCGCGACCATCGCTGTTTCCTGCGCCGCCGACGCCGGCCGCGACCGCGGCAACGAGAAAGCCGTCCGGGACCTGACCGAGGCTGCGATGGAAAACGCTGAGTCGGCCGTGGGTTACGGCGTACGCGCCATGTTCGAACGCGAGTCGAACCGGGCCAAAGAGGAGCTGACTCAGGACGCCCGGTGGAAGGCCGAGGCCCGGGAGCGGATGCTCGCCCAGGCCGGCACACCGGAGGGCGTCAACGTCGACACCGACGACCTGAACCACCACCACACCGCAGCCCTGATCGAGCTACTCGACGAGGGCAAGCTGGTTCAGCTTCAGGACGGCGACCACGTCGTCCTGAAGCTGAACGACGCCGGCCACGCCGAAGCCGCCGGCACACCCACCCAGGACGTCGACCCCGACCCGACGGTCTGCGGTGCGACCGAGTTCACCCGTGAGCACCCGTTCGAGCCGAACACACACGTGCGCGATTCCGAGGGCTACTACGACTACGAGTTCTGCAAGCAACCAGCCGACGCACCCGTGCACCACGCGCCCGGCGCCGAACCCGACGCAGAACGGGACGCCCACGCCAACACCGGCGGGGGCGCGCTCGTCCACGACCTCCACGCGGCATTCACCGTGAAGTACCGCAGGTTGCCCGCCGAGGTCGCGGACGCGGTGATTGCCTGCGGCCGCATCGCGACCTCGGCGACGGTTACCGACCTGGCGATGGCCTGGGCGCGCACGCAGGCCCGGTTCTCCCCGGACGACCGGGCCGTCCTCGCGGCGCTGCGGGAGGCCGAAACCAAGATGCTTAGTGCGTCGTGGGTGGTCGAGTCGGCCGCCCACGACATGCTGGAGCCGATCACGTCCGTGATCGAGATGCTCGGCCGGCACATCCAGCTCGCCGCGGCGGGCGCCGCCGGCGGGGCGTACCGGGCGTAGCCGCGATGCGGGCGGAGGAGTTGGCGGCCGCGCTGTGCGGCAAGCAGCGTGGCGCCCAGGTCGACGGTGCGGACGCGCGGATGGCGCATGGCCGCGTCGAGGCGGAGCTGGCCGACACGAAACTGGCTGTCACCATGGCCGGCTGGGTGGACCCGGCGTACGCCGAGGTGGTGGCTGTGCTGGTGGAGCCGCAGACCGTGCTGGTCGCAGCGGCCGCCCGCATGGTGAATGCCGCAGCGGAGTGGGCTGCCGCCGCCGCGGTGGCGGCAGCGATGGGAGCGAAACACGTGGAGATCCAGAACGCGGGTGGTGCAGGCGACGTGTACAACGCCGACGACGCCACCCCCCAAGCAGCCCCGACGCCGGGGGAACCACCGACCAGCGAAGCGAAGCCGGCCCCGGACCCCCTGCGGATCGGCGGTCGGATCGTCCTCGGCCCAGGGGAGACGTTCGCCGGCTCGGCGGCGACGAAGGACCGAGACGGGACGATGATGTGCGCCGCGGCGGTGGACACCCCGACCGGCAGGGTCGTACACGTCGCCGCGCCGGTCGACCCTGAGGCGAAGAAGCACTGGAAAGGCGCCAACGCCCCCCCTCAGGAGACCAGGATCGACGAGGACTACAACCCGGACGAGGACGACCTGGACGACTGCACGCACACCGTCGACACGTACGCCGACGTGACCGTCATCGTTGACGCCGCTGATGTCGCTGGCCTGCCCGACCAGGTGGCAAAGGTGATCGCGCGGGCAAAGGCCCACGACCGGGAGTTCAAGAAGGCCGCCGACGAATACGACCGGCTCTACGACGCGCAGATGCAGCTGGAGGGGAAACGGTTCGGCGGCGACGCGCAGAGGTACGTGGGCCTGCGCTGCCACGAGGAGCGGAACGCGAAGGTCCAGGCGTGGCGCAAGGCGAAGGTGCAGCGGGCGCGAGCCGCGCTCGACGAGGTGGACCGGGCCCGATTCGACGCGATCCAGGAGCAGCTCGACGCCGCCGGGGTGGACGTCTTCGACGCGGACAAGGAAGAGGAGGCCGCCGAGGTCTGCGGGTGGACCGTCGAGCAGTACCGCGACGCGAAGGAGCTGGCCGGGGTGCCGGTGTACGCGCGCACCCCGGAGCAGCGCCAGCGTGAGGAAGCCTTGAACCGGTACGGCCGGGACGCCGACATCCCGCCGCTGCTCGACAAGCAGGCCGCGATCGTGTACGGCCTGAACGACGACGAGTACCAGGAGATGAAGCGACTCGAACGCATCGGTGCGCGCCGCGAGCGGGGATACGCCAGGAACACCGGCCGGACCCCGGATCAGGAGGCCCGGTACCAGGAGCTGCGCAACTCCAAGCGTGGCGCGGTCGGTGCCAACAAGAAGGAAACCGACCAGCTCCGTAACCAAGGCGTGTTTTTCCAGGAGACCCACCACAACACGAAGGTGGACTGGGCCGGGGACCGGGAACGCCTGGCCCGGATGGATGCCGAGGCGAAGCCGCTCAGCCCGGCGGACGCCGCCCGGCTGGCCGAGGTCCGTGCGGAGATGGATACGCTCGGCGAACACGTCGACGAACTGGCCGACCGGACCGAGACGATCGCGGTACCCGGCCGTAATGGGACGACGCTGCTGTTCGAAGCCGCCCAGCGCGAGGAAGAGGGCGGCGTTGACTACCGGGTCAGCGTGCGCCCCGCCAACGCGGACGAGGACTGGTCCCCGAACGCCGACGGTGACGCGTACACCACCGACGCCGCCGGTTTCCGAAAGGCCGCGGCCACCGTTGCCCGGCTGGCCGGCGATGCGTAGGCCGCGATGCGGGCGGAGAAGTCAGCGGAGCAGGATCGCCACGAACACGACAGTGGATAGGACAAGCACTGTGCCGCCGGACCGGATCCATGCCGGCCGGCGGCGCATCCTGGTCCAGGCGCGTCGCAGGGGTCCGGCTGGGTGGTGGTGCCTACCCACGGGTGCCGGCCATGCGCCGTTCGGGGAGCGTTCCGCCGGCGGGATCTGTGGTGTCGGTCATCGTGGTCGTCTTTCGGGGGAGTCGGGTGGCCACGCCGGCAGGTGCTGGTCGTCCTGTCGGAGCGGCCCGTTGGTGAGGCCACGCATGATCCAACGGCCTATCGTGGCGGCGACGACACGCGCGAACTCGAGCACAGGCGTCCCCCCTGTGGATCTGCGTTGGTACGCAGAAGGTAACGGGGGATAGCCGGACGGACGACAATGCCGCGCCGTTTCAGCCGTTTTGTGCGCATCGTGGCGCTAACGTGAGCGGCGTGACCCACCCCAAGCAAACGGGCCTGTTCATCGTCCTGGAAGGCGGCGAAGGCTCCGGCAAGACCACCCAGGCCAAACTCATCGCCGAGCGGCTTCGCGCCGCACCCATCGACCGTGAAGTCGTCCTCACCGCCGAGCCGGGTTCCACCCCACTCGGCGAACGGATCCGCGAGATGGTTCTGTCCAGCCACGCCGGGCCGATGGACCCGCACGCCGAGACAGCGCTGTACCTCGCCGACCGGGCCGACCACGTCAGCAGGGTGATCCGCCCGGCGCTCGACCGCGGCGCGATCGTCATCTGCGACCGGTACACCGACTCCACGATCGTCTACCAGGGATGCGGCCGGCAGCTCGGCGCGGCGAATCTTGAACAGATGTGCCGATGGGCCACTCAAAGCACCGAACCAGACCTGGTCCTGGTCCTGGATATCGACCCGGCCGAAGGGCTGGCCCGCGCCGCCGACCGCAGCACCCCGGACCGGTTCGAGCAGGAAAACATCGACTTCCACACACGGGTCCGCCAAGGCTACGTGGACCGTGTCGCAGCCAACGTCATCCGCCGGACCACCGACCCGGCCTGGCCGCACACCGCCCCGCTGTACGTACTCATCGACGCGTTCTATGACGTCGAGACAGTCGCGCACCAGATCGGTAAGTACGTCAACACACTGGTCGCCGCCTCCGCGGCCAAGGCGCTGAGGTGAGGGCGCGGCTGAAGGTCCGCCTCATCGGGTGGACCCACTTCGAACCACCCGACGACGTGGACTGGTCCACCGACACCGACGGTGGACAGGCCCTCGCCGAGTTCGCCGGCCGGGCCTGCTACCAGTCCTGGACGAAACCGAACCCGGCAACCGCGACCAACCGGGGCTACCTACGGCACATCCTCGACGTCGGGCACCTGTCCGTGCTCGAACACGGCACGGCCACGCTGTACCTGACCGGGGTGTCCCGGTCGCTGACCCATGAACTGGTCCGCCACCGCCACTTCTCCTACTCGCAGCTCTCCCAGCGGTACGTGCCCGAGCACGACGCCGACATGGTCGAGCCGGACATCATCGCTGCGGACCCGGACCTGCACACGTCGTTCATGCGGGCCTGGCAGGCCACCCGGCAGGCGTACGCGGAACTGGTCGACGGGTTGCAACGCAAGCTCCAACCGAAGTGCCCGGACTGCGCCGGCGCGCTGCAGCGCGAGCGCGACCCGGTCGGCTGGTGGTGCCCGCAGTGCCGGACCCGCCCGCAGTACCCGGCCGGGGCGCACCAGCCGGCCGCCGGAATGGACTGCGGCATGGCCGCCGACGTGGAGGAGGTCGTCTACCACTGCGTCGTGTGCGGCGAGCGGTGGCCGTGCGCCCCCGCGATGGAGCCGTACAACCCGACCACCATACGGAAAGCCGCCCGGCAGGCGGCGCGGGCGGTGCTGCCCAACGCCACCGAAACCCGGATCGTGGTGACCGGGAACTACCGGGCCTGGCGGCACTTCATCACGATGCGGGCCACCGAACACGCCGACGTCGAGATCCGGGAGCTCGCGGTGGCCTGCCTCGGCGAGCTGGTACACGCCGCCCCCAACGTGTTCCGGGACTTCGTCACCTACCCCCTGACCGATGGCACCACCGCGGTCCGGACCGTCTTCCGGGGTGCGTCATGATGCTGTCCGACCAGGACATCCTTACCGCGATCACCGCGGGGGCCCTCCTGGTCGAGCCGCCACTCGCCAACACGGACATGTCGGCGCCGGCCCCGCTGCAACCCGCCTCGATCGAGGTGACCCTGGCGCCGCGGTTCCTCGTCCCGACGTCGAGGCTGGTGCCACTGCCCATCGACCCGCGCGGCGACCAGGCGCACCTGTTCGACACCGCCGAGGTCGAACCCGGGCAGCACCTCGTGCTGCCACCGGGCGGGTTCGTCCTGGGCTGCACCGAGCAGACATTCGGGTTCTCCGCCACGCTGGCCGGCCAACTGGAGGGCAAGTCGAGCCTGGCCCGGCTCGGCCTGCAGGTGCACTCGACCGCCGGCTTCGTCGACCCTGGCTTCCACGGCCAGATCACACTGGAGCTGTCGAACCAGAACGGGCTGTGGCCGATCGGGCTGTGGCCGGGGATGCGGATCGGGCAGATGTTCGTGTTCCGGCTGTCTTCGCCGGCCATGCGCCCCTACGGGTCGACCGCGCTACTCGGCTCCCGGTATCAAGGGCAGATGGGCCCAACGGCGACGCGGCCGTGGGCCCGGGTACCTGCCTCCACCGCGTGACCTACCCGCCGTTGTCGGCAGGGGGCAGGTAGACGCGGCCGCGGCTGCCGCCGAGCCGGCGGAGCAACCGATCGCCGACCATCGCGTCGATGACGGCGCTGGCCTCCTGCCGGTGGGACAGACGCCGTTGGACGGTCTCGTCGACCAGGTCGACGTAGCCGATGCCGGGCTCTCCAGCCTCGGCGACGATCGCGCGGATCTTACCGGCCAGGACCGTGGGCACGTCGCGGGGGAAGATGGTCTCGGGCTCCCACCCGCTGACCAGCGTTGACCCGTCGGGGTAGTCACGGACCTCGCGGCGGTATATCGCGATGTCGGGACTGCAGACCCGTTTCGGCCGGGTCACCGGGCCGCTGATCCGGCCGCCGAAGTGCTGGACGCCGTGCTGCTCCCGGATCTGAATACGGGCCCATTCGATGTACCCGGTGATGTGGTCGCGGACCATGTCGGCGTTCTCATGCGTCCCCTCGGCCCATAGCGCCCCGTCGGGCTGCCACAACGCGATGCTGTACTCGTAATCGCCGCCGCACCGGTGCGGGTCGATCCGGGTGACGACCAGACCGGCCGCTGCCGCCTCGCGGGCCAGGTAGAACGCCTCCCCGTAGACCTGGCGGGACAGGTCGTCGTGTCGATCTACCGGGGCGCTCAAGAGCCCGGCTCCGTCGCCCGTGCGGGGCGCTCGTGGTGCGCGGAGTGCGGGGCCCGACGACCGCACACAGCGGTATGGTCGACCTCGGATTCGGTGAGACCGGGGCAGTCCTGGCGGCCGGTGAGCGCGGCCACGGTGGCGCGGAGCTGGGTGACTTCCTGGATGAGGTGGCCGACGTCGCCGGACAGGTGCAGACCGAAAACGGCCGGCAGCCCTCCAGGCCAGACGACCGTCTGGAGGATGCGGGCGATCTGACGGTTGCGGGTGCGGACCTCTTCCAGGTCGACCGGTGATGGCGCGTCAGGGGGCGGGGCGGCGGCGGACTGGATCGCGGCGAGGACGTCGCTGCCGGCGCGGTGCGCCGGGGTGCCCCAGCCTTCGTCGACCCGCTGTGGCTCGTGTCCGATCAGCCGCAGGCGCATGTTGTCGCCGTGGGCATGTCCGATCTCGTAGGCGTCGCCAACGGCCTCGTTGAGGATGTCCCGAATCGTGGTGGCCAGCGTTCCCATCAGCCTTCCCCGGTGCGGCAGAGCGGACACAGGTCCTCGGTGGTGCACAGCCAGCCCTTGCGGTCGGTCAGGTGCCGGCGGGCGGCGGCGAAGCGGTCCTCGCGGGTCTCCCCGGTGTAGTCGCCGCGGTCCTCAACGCCGCACCGGTCGCAGAAGATCCCCACTTGGCCGACGTGGCCGGCGTGGATCGCCGCCCGCACATGATCCGGGACCGCCGGTCCGCCGCTGTCGGCGGCGTTGGCCGCGTTCGAGCGTCGGAGCATGACGTACAGCGCGACGTGCGCGTTGACGAGGTCGATCGGGGGCTGCGCGGTGGGGCCGCTGCCGATCGCCATCGAGGTGACGTCCGGTCCGTAGAGGTACCAGCCGGCACCCTGCTGCTCCCGGGCGGGCGGTGGGACGCGCAGGTTGAGCAATGTCCACTCGCCCGCCTCGTCGGAGTTGCCGACCGACACCCGGTCGGAGCGATGCTCCCAGACGAACCCGTCCAGCGGGCCCGTCCTCCAACGGTGTGCCGGATCGAACGGGTGGAGCGGGAACTTCAGGCCGACGGGCTCGTGTCGACGTGGGAGGCCCACGATGAAGTCGACCGCCCGGCCACGGGTGCCGGCGTAGTGGTCGGGCAAGTCCGGCCCGCCGACCTCACGGCTGAAGTACAGGTCGCCGCGGCGGTTCACGTCACCGGTGAACCGCATCGCGGCGAGCGCGGCGGCCAGCGCGGTCCGGTTCGGAGTGGTGCCGTCCAGCTTCTGGAAGCTGTCAGCGAGTTGGTCGAGGGTCACCCCGTCGCGGATGGCGACCTGGGCGAGCGCGGCGCGGACCTTCGCTCGGTCCGGCATGGGTTCGGTCATAGGTAAACGATAGGTTTATCGCTGATCGTTATCAACGCATCGTGTTAGGAGCTACGACGTCGGATCGCGCCCCGCCCACTGACGGGGTCGATGACCAGCTCCGCTGCCGTACCGGCTGGGAGGTCCTCGGCCACGATGCCGGTCAGCACGATCGGCGCGTCCGGAGCCAGCACCAGCGTGTACCGAGACTCGTTCGCGGTCCTGGAGACTATCACCGTCCTCTGGGGTGGCTCATCGTCGGTAACGAGCGTGCGACTCATCCCGGCTGGACCGCCTCGGCGGGGTTGAGCCCCGGCATCGTCATACCCTGCGGCGCGAGGCCGAGGAGCTGCTCGGCCGGGTACATCTGCGGCAGCGGCTCACCGCCCGGCGCCATGTACACGTCGAACCACCACCAGCCCTCACGCTCGGCCCGGCCTAGACAGATCGCCAGGGCCGCAATTGACGATCCGCCGTTCACCGCAGAGTTCAGTGCGCCGACGGGGACGACCACCCGGGTTCCCGGCTTCAGGTGTTCCGCGACGACGCCGACGTTGTCGAAGAACTTGTCCCGGTCGGTCCGCTCAGTGTTCATGGTCCAGATGCTATGGCGTGCGGTCCCACCGGGCGATGAACTCCGCCGCGTGGTTGGCCGCCCGGGAGTACACGAACGGCGGGTACTTCACCTGGTGCGGACGCTGCCAGATCGCCCGCTTGCCGTGAACACCGCGGTTGCCAATGAGGATGTATTCGGCGTGCGCGAGCACGTCATCGTCGTCGACGCCGACCTCGTTGCCCCCGAACCACGGCCGTCGCGGGTCGAACCGGTGCGTCACCCAGCACCCGACGACGACCTCCGGCCGGTACCGGCGGACCGCCTCGTACGCGTCGCAGTCGACGACGTTCGGCCCATACGGCGCGGTCGCGAGCTTGTGCACGTCGTACACCTGCCGCCACGGTTCCTTGACCTGCATGAAGCTGTCCGTCGCCGGGATGCCCAGGGCCTGCGCCAGCACCCCGTGCCCGGCGCCGATCTCGATGGCCGGCCGGCCGGCGATCAACTCCCGCAGCCGGTCGACCAGCTCGACAGTGGGAAAGTTGTAGATCCCGGAATAGTGGCCGAACAGCGCCCGCTCCGCCACGGTCGTGCCGGCCCAGAACTCCGCCGGCAACACCCGGATCCGCCCGTCCGGTCCGAGCACGTCGGAGGACAGGTCACGCACAAGATCCTCGTCGATCGTGTACATACCGTTCCCGATCAACGGACGTCCGCCCCCGCCCGTCCATCGAGGATCCTCCGGGGGGATGAGCCGTCAGCGAACGGACGCAGGTCGTACACCTCACCGCGCGGCAGGATCGGCTGGCCCTGCTGGTTGACGAACACACGCAGGTGGACCACGCCCGGCATGCGGTACGGGTCGAGTGGCCCAACGGCCGGCTCGAACCACGCCTTCGAGGCGTGCTGGCGGAAGAACACCCGACCCCACGCGCGGGCCTCGTCGTCGGTGGGTGCCTCGGTGTCAACGCCGAGGACCTGCCGGCGCAGCGGGTCCACCGCGCCGGGCGCCCGCAGCAGCCGCGGCACCTCAACCCGGGGGTGGCTCAGGGACAGGTGGTAGCACGCCTCGTAGTCGCTGTTCGCGAACCACCCGGAGCCGTGGTAGCCGTAGTCGAGGGAGAACGCGATCCGGATCGCCCGGCCCCGCTCGGTGATCGCGGTGGTGTTGAGGAAGTGCGCAGGGCACGTCAGGCCCGTGTCGCCCCGCCACGGGTGGGTCTTGGCGTGTGCGACCGTGCGGGCGACGACCGCGGCCGGGAGTGGGCAGGTGAGGTCGTCGCGACCCCAGACCTTGACGTGTTCGGAAATCACACAGTGACGATACGGAACACCAAAGGCGTGAGGGGCGAAGGCACTAGTTGCGGTGTTCGGGCAGGACTAGGTGGGCTTGGTACCCGCGGCCTAGGTCGCGGTGGGTTGCCTCGACGAGGGAGATCACCCGGTCAAAGTCGTGCTGCGCCGCCGTCGAATGTGGTCGGGCGATCGTCTGCATGGCCGCCCGGTAGAACACCGGGCACAACCGGATCAGCCGGAACCACAGGTTGATCCTCGTCAGCAGGTTCGGCACGACATCAGGATGACACGGTCAGGCCGGCGGCTGCCATTCGGCACGGTAGTCGGGGTGTTCGGCGTACGCGAGCGCGAGGCGCAGCAGCACCGCCAGCGCGTGGCGGATCGCCTTTTCGCCACAGCTCAGGTAGGTCGCGATGCGGACCTCGTAGCCGATCACGGACAGCCGGGCGACAGCGATGGCGTTGTTGCCGGGTTCCTCGACGATCCGGGCATGGAGGAAAACGCCTATGTCCCGGGCGATGCGCTCATGGGAGAGCGTGCCGTCCTGCTGGTAGAGCTGGTCGGCACGGCGACGGCACCGCTCCAGCGGCTGGTCGTCGCCAGCGAAGTAGTGCAGCCGTAGGTCGGTCAGCGAGTCAGGCACGGGTTAGACGCTACGTCGCCTGGTGCCGGAGGAGAATGGGCGGATGTCGGACCGGCTCGTGTGGTACACGTGCGTTCTAGGGCACTTTGGCGTCGACCGCTACTTTCCGTACTTATCTACCGGGGGACAGCCTTCGGTGGTGTTCGACACGCTGCACGTGATGGAACGCCCGGACGGCTCGCTATACCTGCCGAACGCCACCGAGGAGCAGCGGCGCCAGGTGCTGGCGGACAAGGGCTGGGTGTATGAGGTCGTTGAGCGGTGGGGCAAGGGACGGTTCGAGTGCCGCCGTGGGTGGCTGTGTCCCCAGCACGCCCAGGCAACGAACCGGGCGGTCCCTCCCTGAACCGCCGATAACCCACATTATCAGCGGGGTCTGGATCTAGATTTGGAGATCCGTTTCCGGTAACTCCAGAACCTAGATACGGACACCGAAACGAAACTTCGACCCCTCGTCGCGTGGGGGGACGCCTGAGATCGGGAGAACGACTTCGCCGTCCGGACCAAGCCGGCCGACGCTGCCGAGATGACCGCCGGGTACGGCGCATCTGCTGGATGCTCGCCGGCCCCGCCCCCCACGTGCTTCGTCAGCCAGGCGGTATGTAGGCACGCCGAGGGCACCCAGCGGCTGAACGCGACCGCGCCTGTCGGTAGGAGGGCCGTGCCACCTGGCCGATGAGCGACTCAATCTGGGCTGATGAGCGACTCAATCTCGGCCCCATCCAGCCAGACCCCGCAGTCGCTCACGCCGATTGGCGCCCCAATCCCCCACTAGTTGACATATCGGTGATTATCGAACAGGCAGGTGAAGCGGTGCCACGCCATGTGGGCATGTACCGGCGATCGGTTCTACGTCAGGGAATCCCGGGAGACGCGGTTCTGCATGTGGCAGCGGCCTGTGCTCGTTCCGCTGCGTGCATAGCTGGGGATCACCAGCCAGAGACGGATTCCGAGACGGGCAACGAGGTGTGCCGCCACTGTGGGGTGGTCACCGACGACTACCCGGACTGTCGCGGGCCGCTGCAACCCACAGACATTGCGGTGACACCAACGCCGACGGACCCGGATCCCAACAACTCTGCCGCCTACTACGAACCGGTGCCGCGGCATGCTTGACCTTGCGCAGGCTGAACTGGTCGCTCTGCTCGCTGGCGTCGAGCAAGTCCGAGGTATCCCCCGGCGTCGACCCGGCCCGGCGGGGCACACCGTATTCGTCGCGCCTTGGCCCGAGGGGACGCAGGTAGACACGATCGGGGTGGCCGCCTCGCCGGGCGGCCCCGTTCTGGTCGCCGTTCCCCTCAGCGGCCCGAGGACGCTCGGGCCGGGTGACATCGTCGAGTTGGACGTCCCCGGCGACGGAAGCTACCTGCCTGTTCTCGTAAGCTGAGGGCCATGGACGAGCGGCAGGCGTACGCGCTTGCCCACCCGCTCAACAATGCCCAGGATGCCGCCCGCGTCCACCTCGAC
>JACCDR012071852.1_pt1 | contig 13649 bp, 16 predicted proteins | sample 7446431 | NCBI WGS metagenome assembly JACCDR01 (sample SAMN15323443, study PRJNA562643) | freshwater metagenome | isolation source: river surface water | place: USA:Blue River Watershed | collected 2017-08-17
CCGTTAAGCGGCATCATGATCGAGCCATTCAGGACAGCAACATCGTTAGCTGTAACGAGCGCCACTAGGAATCACTCCCTGTGGGAATGTTCTTGGGCGATACGTTGGCAGGGTAACTGCTAGCCAGAGGCTGCGGACCTGGTTCGTAGATGCTTCCGATCGGCTGCACCGGACTTGACGTTGCGCTTTCTTTTCCTGGGGCGAGATACTCGAGAGCGTGAATCGTAAACACGCGCGTCTTGGGAACGCTTCCTGGAGTTGGACCGTCTCCGCCAACAATAACCACGCTACGGACGTTGTGCATGTTGCACGCGGGATGCGAGATATCTAGGGCAGGGGGATAAGGCTTCCCCTTTGGATACTTTGGAGGCCTCTTGTTATCTCCCGGGAAGAACTCCGTCCACATTGATTGGAACACCCGAAGCTGCTCAGGGGTCCAGATCGTTACCTTGATCGTAGCTGCCCCAGGTTCCATGCCGTGGAGCGTTATGCGCGCGCCATCAGAGCCGGCCGCCTTTTTTTTATCTACATCGCGATTCTTTTTTATCTCGATTTCGCAAATACCCGGGAGCGGTTTACCCGCAAGCTTTACGGTGTCCCATGGATTGGCGGCATACGTGGCGCCAGTGAAGCCTGGACAAGCAAGCTCACCATTGCTCGTTTCATAGACAGGCGCACCCCAGAACTCGAACGCGTGAGTAGGGAAATTTTGATACGCTTTCTTCCCTGTTTCGGATGTCTCTGGTAGAGACTGACCAAGATAGCTAGGCATCAGTCTAACCCTGCTTCTGACATCGCGCGTTCGATACCGTTCGATGCTCCGCTAGCAACCACGGTAGATAGTTGCTGTGACGTGTGCCGAGTATCGTCAGGCGCAGGGAACACGCTCATGCTGATGTTGTTCGTGTTGCTCATGGACATTCCGCCGCGCGAGGCCCTGGGAGCGGAGCCCATCGATTTAAGCGGTGCAACGATTTCTCCGTCGTGGTCTTTCCAGCTTGATGCCTTGGATGCGATCCAATCGGAGGCGCCGGTCTTCTTGTCGATCCATTTGCCTGCTTCCCATCCGGCCTTCGCTGCAACGAGTACGGCTGCGGCTTGCAGGAGAGGCGCCATAGATGCAGCAATCACTGGACCAATGACAGAGGCCGCAGAGGCAATCATCGGCAGTGCCGATGCAACGGCGGATATGCCGCCGACAATCTTGGAGCCCGCCCATATAACAGCGAACGCCTCAGCAATCTTTAGAGCGGTATTGAGATGCTCTGGTATTTTTTCGATGAAGCCAATCACCTCGGAAACAGCAACGCCGAACTTCTCTATGTTTTCCTCGGTGAACGCGCGCTCCACCCAGTCGGCAACTTTTGTTAGTCCCTTTTCGAGCGCTCCGATAACCCGCTTACCAGTTGGGCCCTCTGGATCGAGAGCCTTGAATACCTTCTCTAGGCTGTCGCTGATTCGGGTGAACGCTGGCGAGTTCGCGAGCGCTTCGAAGTAGTCCATGAGGCGACCCTGGATTTTGTGCAAACGCGCTAGCAGCGTATCGCCCATCATCTTCCCGCCTGATCCGGCCGCTCCGCCTTGCTGACCCTCGACCATTTGCGTAATACCGTTCATGAGCAACTGGGGATCAATGCTCCCTGTCGCAGCGCGCTTCTCTGCTTCCTTCTCGCTGATCTTTAGAGTCTTTGCGATGCCCGAAAAGAACGCCTTAGGATGCAGGCCCAGTCCCATGAGCTGTTTGCCCTTGACGCCTTCTTTCAGGGCAATCTTGGACATCAGTCCAACCATCTCTTGGGTATTCTCCGCGCCTCCGCCTTTGCGTGCGGCAAGGTCGAGCGCGGTAGCGTAGGCTTGACGAAGAGCCTTGCCGCGCATTCCTGCTTCCATGAGTGGCCGCATCATGTCCAGGTTCTCCGAGGGAGAGAACTCTGTTTGAGCAGAGAAGCGCTCAGCGTCTTTCGTTGCTTCCTCGGCGCCTTTCTTGCCGAACATGAGGCGCAAGCTCACCTGTCTGCGCTCTTCTTTTCCTGCTTCCTCTACAGCTAGCTTCAGCCCTTCCTTAACGATGTGAACAAGCGCCTCGCCGCCCCTGGCTAGCAGATGGCCGGCTGCTTCAGCTGCAGCGAGAATACCGAAGTCTTTGAATCCGAGTCCGTGCTTGAACGCACCCAGAACGCCAGAGCTACCGCTCATTTTCGAAAGCTCTTTGTTTACCTTCTGGAGTTCTTTAGCCATCTGCGGATTAGCTTTCAGTTCCGCTAATCGCTTCTGTGCTTTTTTGAGGTTCTTCTCCATGTCGCTCGTTGTGTCGAGCGCTTTGCGTTGTTGTTTCTCGAACCTCTTTGAAGCCTCAGTGAGCTTGGCGAACGGGTTGCGCGCACGGTCTAATGCTTTCTGTGCGTTGTCAGCTACGCCGCTAAGCTTAGCGAGTTCGGCGCCTGCGGCCTTCGCTTGCTCGCGGACATTGCCGCCTAGGTTCAGGTCAAACTTAACGCTCATTTTGAGCTATACGCCTCGCGCAAATGACGTAAGCACTGAATTGCATCGGCAAGGATCAGGAAACCAACTTCCTCCGTAATACTCATGTCTCCTGTCTCCTTCCCTCGTATCGCCGCTTTCAGTGCCTCTGCCATCCCAAACGGAATCTGATACCGGGCGTTCAGTTCCTGATAAGCGGCTATAATTTTTTTTGCTGAGCTTTTGCCTCTGCCCCTGCAGCGCGGTTGAGTTCCTCCGAAAACAACTGGATCAAGCCAGGCTTACGGTTGAAAAGTTTCTTCACTTCCTCACGATCAGGCCAGCGCACTTGCGAGAGCGCGGCACGTTCAATCGCGCTTTCGAGCTTGTCCCAATCGCTTCCGGCCGCAACCTGATCCTGACGGTATCGGCGCCACTCCTCACGGTTCATGCCAGTCATGAGGAAGTGATACTCTTCACCATCGTCCTCAGTGTAACTGACATGGCGGACATCGCGATCGCTGTGCTTTACCTTTACAGCGCTAATCGCATTCTCGTCGGGGGCGTTCATGAGTCACCCTCCTCTAGCTTAGGTAGTCGGATCCGCGAAAGCTTCGATGCCTGCGAGCTTGATACGAGCAATCGTTAGATTGCATGTCTTAGTGGACGCATCGTTCCCGGTTGCGTTGTTGCTACCGATGGACGAAATCCGACACCCGAGGAGGGTGTCGATTCGGACGTCGTCGTCGTTGTTCTCGGAGTACGCAACGCTGATATCAAAGTCCACTGACATGATTGGATATTGGCCATCGCTCGTCAGATCAGAGACGAAGTCATCCCATTCGCTAACGAGCATTTCAAAATTACCCGTGCCGCGGCCATAGCCGGCAGTGCGGCCGACCATGGTGATCTGATTGCCGTCGACAATTCCCGGATCCTGATTGGCGTCGTAGTTGATGCTTTTGAAAACGCCTTTAGGTTGTTCGACTCCGTCGAGTTCGACGCGTACGCTAGTGAAGCTGTAACGATTGCCGTTGATTTGCGTTTGCTGAGGCATAGCGTCTCCCCTCTTTAGGCCGTAACAGCCAAGCCAATGTTGGCCGTAATTTCTTCTGCGTAGGCGAACGGCTGAATAGCAATCGAAAGAATCAGGTTACCGTCTGCCAAAATGTTGTGAGTACGGTTCACGGTAACAGACGCTGCAACTGCGTTCTGCGGTTCAGTGGAAACCAAAGACGCTTCCATTGCGCCGTCTACTCTCGCCTCGATTTGCTGCGCTTTGGTTTCGGTGATAACGCCACCTTCTTTAGTGGGGACCTTGCCGTTAACCATTGGGAGCAAGATAGCGCGTGCAACCGTACAGCCGAGGTCAACAACGCGGGCGTTAGTTAGTCTCGAGTAATCAGATGTCGCGAGTGCCATCGTGTGGCCGTTCGTGAGATAGAACCCTGGGAACCCAGGGAACGTGCGCATCGTGATGAAGCGCGCCGCATCGAGCGCGGTGTCCGCATCCTCATCGCGGAACAGCTCAGAAACACCAAGCGCGCCCCCTGCTCCAACGAACCCAATCGACTGCGAAGCTTCAACCGCGGCCGCTCGCGCGCTCGCCACCCATGCGCAGTTGCGGCGAAGTTGAAGACCGGTAAGAGGCGAAGTCAGGAGAACATCGCCAGCGCATGCAGCAACGTGATCAGCTTCGACCGTGAGCGCCTCAGCAACGAGAACGCTGTCAGTATCAGCTGAATCCACGGTGATGCTGCCAGCGTTCGGATTGACCGTGCCCACCGTGGGGCACTCGTTGAAGATACGAACATAGACGCCGCGGTTAAACAGTCCGGCCGCTTCGAGTTCCAGTGCTGCAGCCGAATCGCCCCAGTCGCCAGCGTCCAGATTGCCGCCGACTACGTGGATCATGGCCGAACTAATCGAGCCGAGGTTATCTAGGAGGAAGTCAAAGCCCGCGCCAACATCCGAAGTGCCAAACGTTGGACTAGCGGTCTGGAACTCGTAGATATCATCTAAAACATATGCCGCGTTCGTGAAGTTGAGAACGACCCCAGAATCAGGGATTGCATACGTTGCAGCCGTAACAAGTTCCGAGCTAGTAGACTCTCCGCCATCAAGCGAGTAAGTGAATTGCGCCGTACCGCGGTTGCCGGCCAGCGTGATAGTAACGAGAACGTCATAGTCATCAATCGGGCTAGACGCTTGCGTTACCGATGGACCGCCACCCGATGCGGTGACCGTGCCTGCGGTAGAGACCGTGTACGTTTCAGCGAGGACATAAGTTCCAGCTGCGAACGTGAGCTTCGTAAACGTTCCAGGCACCAGGTAAGGCGTAGCAGTAAGAGTCACCGGCTCCCCTGCGTCACCGCCACCGACGGCAAAAGTTGCCTCAGCTGTATCGAGTGTACCGCCAGTGGTGACAGTCATAACGATCTGCTCGTGAGGCGCGAGGGTAGCGGAGACCACTCCCGCGCCAGTGCCGGTTTGAGTGACCGAGCCAGCTCCGCCGCGCACCGAAGGAGTGAGCGGCATAAACTGCATTGGACCGCCAGCGACCTGGAGCGCGTACGATCCAATCTCCGCCAGCTTGCCGAGGCCTAGCGAGTCCGTAATGTCCTGCGGGTCGCTCTTATTGTAGATGGTACCTACCGTGCCTAGAGTGCAGACACCCATATACAGTACGACATTTTCAGAGGTGCCCGGAAGGATTCCGAGGTTACCGTCCTCTACGTTGATCGTTACACCTGGTAGTGGAGCCATTTATCCCTCTACGGTAATTTCGGGTTGAAGGGTAACGCTCTGCACCGTGACTTCAGTCGGCAGAACATCAGGAATTGAAATCTCAGCTTCGACGGTAATCACGTAGGCGCGGCCAAATCTGTCAACAGCATCGCTTGCGTGTTCCCATCGGCCGCTGATAGCCTTGTAAAACAGTCCGGTACCGCGTTGATGCTGCAGAGCTTGGAGCACGCGCGCCCGAAAGTTTTCGATAGCATCTGCGTGGTCAACCGGCTCCGCGCCTTCGACCGTGGAATTTGCCCAGAGCCAAAGGTCACAGGTCTCCCGCAGACCCCAAATCATGTTGTAATAGACGTTGGCATCCTTGATATAGCCGGGAGTGATGTCGGCAAGGAACACGCCAGAGCCAGGGACCACACAAACGTATGGCAGTGCAAAATCCTGAGCACGCTTGTTCTCCTCGCCAAATGCAACGCTGCATCCGGTCAGCGTAGGAGCCGACTGAAGACAAAGCATGAGCGTCTTAAGCGCTCCGTAGGTACCAATCACCTGAGGCCTCGGAGCTTCATTTCAAAAACGGCCGTTGCTTTGTCCTGTAGCGCCTTACCGAACAAACCAAGGTCATTGCCATCCGGAACGATCTTCCGTGCAGCCATGGTCTTTGTTCCGTACTGGTGGTGAACTGCGTACTCAGAATCAGATTGAATGATGAACCGCCCGGGCCTCACTTCAATCTTGCGAAACGAGTTACGGAGCTTGTGCGTCAGGTCGAGGATCGAAACGCTCGGACGATACTTGAGCGGTTCCCACGCGCGGCCGTATGGATCGCGTTCATAACGAAAACACTGATCGATCTGCTCAATAGTTTCATCGGCCAGTGCTTCGCTCATGGCATTCATGAACGTTGCGGAACCGATTGAACTAATACGGTCAGCGAGTTCCATAACAGTTTTCATTACGGATCCCAGAAGCTCCAGATATCGCTTACTTCGTCGGAAACGCCGCGCGAAGTAAACCCCACTGGCTCGTCGCTGATCACGTACGGGCCCGCCGCAGTGGTAACCGGACTGGCTCCGCTCGAGTCAGTCCACTGCGGGAAGATCTTCTGGTCGCGAACTTCTGCGAGCCACTTCAGCGCGTCGTTGTAACGCACCTTGATCATCTCATCCATGGGAGCGCCGGGATTGCCGGCGCCGAATTGCGTATAGAGCATGTACGCAGCGATGTTGCAGACTGCGAGCCGAAGACTCATATCCCAGTCCGTGAGCGGAAGCGTGAACTGCGAAACGATGTAGCTATCCGCAACTGATGACGCGGCTTGGAGCGCCGCTTCGGTAGCCGAAGTACCGAAGCGGTTTTTTGCGGCAAGGGTCAATGACAGTAAAACGATGTCATCAACCTCAGCGTATTGAGACTGAGCCACCAGCTACTCCGTTACGGCCCGCACTTGATAGCTTTGAACCAGAGACCCGCCGAGGCCGCTCCGCGCATGCGGCAACCCATGGCGAACTTATCTTGGAAGTACGTATACGGGTTGCTCGGATCGACGAGCGAAACGAGTTCCGGAGTCGTGCGATCCTGCCAGAGAGCAGCGCGCATCTCGGTGCGGCAATCAAGGAGATACCAAACCGCGGTCGACGGGTTGCCAGTGTCTGTCAGGTACGGGCTAGCAATAACCTTATACTGACCCTGGAATACGTTCGACTGCGCGCCATAGACCGCGTCCGATGTGCCGTTTTTCGATTCAGGATAGAACGTCGCATTGGCGAGCGTGTCAGCCGTGTACTTGAGAGACGGCGGAACGAAAAGTACGTTACCGTAGCAGCCCATCGGAAGACCGTCCGGGCCGAGGAAGCTCATCATGTCCGCTTGCGTGAGCGCAAGACTCGTCGAGCTGAGAGCGCGGCTAGTCTTCACGTTCGATTGCGTGCCGCTCGTCTGGCCGCTCGGGTCCGTGGGATGCGAGGCCGAAAACAGATCTTCGCCATCGAAGCACGCGTAGTTTTCGTTGAAGACCTTCGCGACTTCCACGTCCGGAAGCATGCGGGCATGACGCGCCAAGTTCGGCGCCAACATGCTTGCATACAGACCGAATTGATCGTCCTCGATCGAAACGCGCGGAATCGTCAAGCTGTTTTCCCAGAGCTTGTTCACAACCTGGAAATCCTGCAGGACGATGTTTTGCGATTTACGTTCGCCGATCCATTCTTGCATGGCACCCGAAAGCACCTGCGTAAACGGATATGCGCCGTCACGAGTCCCCGAGGGAACGCGCATTGCTACGCCTTCCACGATCGGCTGCGGCTCGCTGTAGTAAGCCATCTCGAAGGCTTTCGAGACAGACTTAAAGATGAAGTCCAGGTTTGATGGATTGATCAACATGGCCGCTCTCCTTAGACCGACTCGAAGAAGACTTGGATGTTAGCCTCGCCTTCGCTAAACGCGGTGACTGGACCGCACACCAAAGTGATTTCGTCCGTGGTCGTAAACTGATTAAGACCGGACATGGATGCCCCCGATGCACCAGCACCGAGAGTCGTAAGCGAGCCGGACTGCAGCACTAGCGCTCCGCCCGAAGTAGCAACGCCACCGATGTAAGCCTTGATTTGGCAGCTTTTCGAATCGGTCGTTGAACGGATACGCATCGAGGCCGAGAGCTTTTTGACCTTGCCGCTCACTCCAGGAGTAAAGCGCCCGACCACTGAGTCAGAAGTCGCGCTCGACATGATGACCGCGAACGAGACCGAGGAAGCCAGGCCCGCGTTTGCATTCTTCATGATCTCAACAAGCGCAGCCTCAACGGTCGCGCCCGTGATAATGCTTCCCGCGTCCTCGACGCCGACCAGCGAAGCTCCTTCACCCGTAGAGGTAGAGGCGAGGTCAGTAATCAACCCCGTAAGAGTCGAAGCATCGAGAGGAGCAGCGAGGCCCGCGTAACACCAGATACCGCTATCGTCCACGAGGTAAATCGTGCCGACCGGAATCGCGTTCGACGTGCCCGAAGTCGCGACCGTCTGGTTATCGCTCACGTAGGCGAGCGAACCGACGTTAGCGATCGTCGCCGCGTTACCGTTCACCCAGCACGAAACGCCTTGCTGAACCAGAACGTCGATGTCACCTGCACCGCCGTCGGTGTTGTCAGCCGCGGCCGTGGACATACCCACAACCTTGAGACTGGCCGTGTCTGCCGCGTTGACAGCGTAGCCGCTCGAGTTGATAGCAACGAGGACACCTTGCGGAATGGACGTGGTAGCCGCAACGGGATAGCTGGTAGGGATCGGCACTCCGCCAGCGCCCAGGAACTGCGTATTACGATTTTCAGTGGTAGCTGACATGGCTTACGCCTCCTCTTGGATCCCGCTCTTCAGCTTATGAGCGGCAATTTCTTCTGGCTTGATGCCAGCCATTTGCGCGATCTTGATCTGGTCGCGCGTGAATTGGGTTTGAGCTACGCCAGACGCTTGCGCGTGTTGCTGCAGCGTGTGCGGCGATGCGGGAACGGCAGGCTCTGGACGCTTCGAAGCTTCCGCCGCGGCCTGAACACCTTCGAGCCCATACTTCTCTCCAAGGGATTCGAGCATCGCGCGTTTCGCGGCCGGATATCCGCCGAGGATTGCGCCGTCGATCGCAGCCTTGATTTCAGCGGCCTGCTTCTCTTTCAGGAGCGCAGTCAGCTGGGCCTGAACCTTCACAGCTTCCTCCGCTTGATTCTTGAGCGCCACAAGTGCACCCATCGCTTTCGCGTGATCTTCGACGCCGAGCATCGCGAGCACTTCGCGCGCGAATGTGGCGCCATCTTCCTTGGCACTCATCGTTGTTTTTCCTTTCGCCGCTTCAGCGGCCATTTCACTTAGAAGGGATTCGAAATCACCGAGGCGATCTGCAAAGCCAGCCGCTACGGCATGCTGGCCGATGAACGTTGCGCCCCCGCCTGCGAGAATGCTGGCCGGACTCATGGCGCGATACTTGGCCACGTCAGAAATGAAGATATCCGCGAGCTGGTTCAGCTTCGCTTGCACGCGCGCTCTGTCGTCCTCGGACGAAGGGTCAAAGCTCTTCAGCGGAGACTGCGCGGATACGATTAGATGCTCTTTGATGCCCGCGTTCGCGAGCATCTTGGAATCGTCAATCCACAGCTGGCAGACACCGATCGAGCCAATCTCCGCCGTGGGAGAACAGACTATCTCTTTGGCCCCCGACGCGATCCAGAGGGCCGCACTTGCACACGTTCCCTGAACGTAGCATCGTACTTCTTTACTTTTTCCCGCTTCGTAGATCGCCTGGGCAAGCTCTCCGGCTCCGTTGACGTCTCCGCCGGGGGAGTCGATTTCAAGTAGGATCGAGTGGACACGGGGATCCTCAATCGCTGCTTGGAGGTCTTTCCGAATCGTTTCATACGAGCTTCCACCGCCGAGGAGGGAGAGGATTTCTTGAATCGGAGACGATGCGCGGGAGAGGGGACCACATACCGGGATAATCGCCACTCCCTCACGTACCGTTGATACTCGCGCGAGTGGCTGACCTGGCTTTGACTGCAGCGCTTCAGGTCTGCCGAGCACGGCCATTGCGCGCTCGCTCAGCGCAAAGGGATAACCGTACGGTGAAACCGTTGGCATGTAATGCCACAATCAAGTCAATCGAATTCAAACAAAACTTAATAGTATCTTGTAATGCAATGCATTGCATTATATGGTCATTCCACGGGAGGACTGATGGCTAAAAATGACTTTTCCCAGGAGACCCAAATCAGCGTGCGACTAGGGCAAGCGTTGCTGAAATACGTGCGTGCGCATCAACTATCCATGATGCGCGCTCGCCCATCGGCGCGTGTGACTCTCAGCGATGCCTTACGTGAGCTGCTGGAGCATCGCATCGATGCCAAGTAGCACATGGAACGGCGGCGCCATCTCCGACGGGCTGTGCAGCCGTTGCAGTGAACCGAAGCATCCAGGCAAGCGTTGCGTGCTATTCAAACGGCGTAAGCCGCATTCATCGCCACAGCCGAAGAAACGCAAAGCCGATCGTGCGTGGTTCGGGAGCGCCCCGCAGCCCGCACGCAAGCGCACTAGGCGCGGGGGTCCCGTGCTTTTCTAGTCCTCGGGTTTCTCTTCCGGCTCTTCCTTCGGTTCCTCAGCTTCTTCAGCTTCTTCTGCCGGCTCTCCGCTCGGTTTTCCGCCGGGCACCTCCTCGGGTAGTTCCGAGGCCAGTTCTGCAGCGTGCTCTCGGATCCACTTGCCGCCAACGTCTCCGCCGACCGGAGCGAGTCCGACTGACTTTCGGCCTTCGTCCACGCGGACAATCGAGGCTAGATCGGTTGCCGTAATCGCCAGCGTTGCAGTGGCTGCAGCGCTTTCAGCGGGGCCAGTCTCTGCAACGCCTGGAGCGGCTCCACTGATGCCCGCGGGCTGCTCAGAGTTCGTAGCAGCCATGCTGCTAGCAGGTGCCGCGCTAACGGTGCTCACGTTCTCCGCCGGAACAACCACAGGCGCTTCCTCGAGTAGCGGCATGTTGAACCCCTCTAGCAGTGCTCGCAGATCAACAGGCGCCGAGGCCTGCTGGAACTTCAATACAGCATCCGCGAGCGTGGAGACCTGAAGCGCTTTCTTGGCAAGGTCCTCAGACTGCTCAACCTGCCAGTTGAGAAACGGAGTGTTATCTTCGTCGCCGTAGTCCTCAGCGATCCATGGTTTCAGGTGCTGGTCTCTTAGCGGATTAGCTATCAGCGCATCGCGCCGCTTAAGGTCAACACGGACACTGTCGCCTGCTTTCTCCTGAGATCCTAGGCCACCTTGCCCTGACGTTGACTGCCTCTGCCCTAAGAGGAGAATTGCGATCGAATCGTCGCAGCACTCTAGCAGCTTCTGAAATCCCTCCCAGTCCTGTGACTGAGCTTCGAGCAAGCGGACGTCGAATTTGTTTCCATCCACTCCCTGTGGGAGGCGTATTACTGCTTCGTGCGCGAGGTTCGATAGCTGCGTAAGGAACAAACGTTCATCGCGTGGCTCACGGTCCGGTGGAATGATGCCTAAACGAATCGGCTGTCCGTGCACCTCTTGACGCCGAGCCCACCATGTATAGGTCCAGTAGCGAATCAACCACGGCCGAACGAGTGGCCGCATAAGAGCGCCATGCAACCATCCGTAGTGTCCAAACGGTTCGTAGATGACCCATTCAGGATCGCCGTACTCGATTGGTATCTCGCTCCGATTCTCAGTGACCATGTGGTAGCAGCGCGTGAGCCAGTCAAAGCGCAGGTACCTGTTGTTCCAAACGCGCAACGTAGGCGTTGAAGACTTCAGCGTGCGCATCGTCAAGCGTTGCGCGATGCCTACGCTCATGAAGTTGGCATATCGTAGGAGCAAGTCGATTTCCGGAATCGGCAGAGCCTCGGAGATTTTCTTTTCAACCTCCTCCTGGATGCGCCGCGCTTCCTTGTCATCTTCTGCGGGCTCCAGCTTCAAACGCGAGCCCAGGAGACCACCAGCGCGCACAGACCACACGCCAGAGATTCGATCGTCCCTGAACATGCCATCGCAGAGGTACGCTGCAGACATGAACATTCCCTGTTCGAGCTGTGCGATCGCGTTCGATACGTCGCGCACCAACGTCGTTGGAGGCACTCCATATACAGGCAGCTCGGAGGCTTCAGGCTTCTGTTCAGGGTCTTCGCTGTAGGCGGGTATCTTCTCTGGGCCCGTGTCGCGTTTGAACTTGGCCCACGTATCAGTGACCATTTGGAGCGCTGCGTTTTTACGCTTTCGGTTTTCGGCCCCGCTTGGCTTGCGCCCCTTGTTCGCCCCCGTATCGCTCATGAATCACCGTGTCCATATCTGACGCGGCGGAGCTATCAAATAATATCTCTACCGCTACGTAGTCGGGTAGGTGCTCCAGGCATCGGCGCGTGTGAAACGGTCTGTAGTAGCGAACCACGCGACCACGCTTGCCACAGCGTCCACAGCGTCCATTAACCATCGCTCCCCACACGAGACGGTTCATTTCATGTTCGCCTGAATTTGTTCCAGGATTGATCGCCTACCCGATTCGGCAACATCCCAGGCCCGTCGAGCGGATACGGTAAATTGCTCCTGTGACATCCCAACACGCATAGCCATCACGGCCAGCGATGCGAGCGATTGTCCTATCTCGAGACCCTCTAAAATCTGGCACTCCTCAGCGTGTGTCAGTTTCATAGCTTCTTTACCTCCGCCCCTCTCCACATTGGGTTTTCATCTTCCTCGACTTCGGCATGCGGCGAACCGGGAAATGTCCAACCGGGAGATTTGAACCGCAGGCTTCCAAACCCTATACCACGTCCACGTTGCGAGACTGCAAGCATAAGCGCATCGGCTCTGTCAGGAGACCGCTTAAGGCGTTTCTTTAGATCGTCCTTGCTCTCAACTTTGATTTTGCCGTCGGGCTGAAAGTTATACGTAGGTGCTACCAGCTCGTCGCGTAGCTTATCGTCGTCGGGGATCGAGCCTCCATCTTGCAGCCAATCGCGCATCCCGAACCACAACTCATCGCGCATGCGTGCGAACGCCTGCGACCCTGCGGACGTTGCAACGTTTACGTCCACGATACGCACACCGTCTGGTTTCACTCGCCTCAGCGTATCTGCCACGCCAGCACCAACGCCAATCGTGTCAACGCGGATAATCACGCTCTCCTCGCCGATGCGCATATCGCGCGCAATCGCTAGCACGCGTTCGGCCAGTGCAACGTTATCGAGCCGGCGATACACCCACGGGCCAATCGCTTTCTTGCCGCGGCGTGCAAAGACGGTTGATTCGTCGTCGCCAAACCGCGCAGGGTCCACGCCTATCTCGAGAGAGCCCGCGGCCGTAGAATCAGCCCATCGCTGGCACGCATTCTCAACATTGGAAATCGAGATAACCGTGTTCTCTGCCTCGCTCGGAAACTCACCGAGCACGTGCACCTGATAGAGCGGAGAATCCTCGCCCCAGTCCTCTTTCAGTTGCTCAATTGCCTTCGTGGTAGCGAGGCCTGATATCCTGTCGCCTCCGACGATGTTTGGGCTTTCGAGTGAGCTGATTTTTATCTGGTGGTACGCTGACCGGCGAGAGTTGAACGCATCAAAGAACGTGCCTGACACCCTCGTGGGATTGCCTGTGAGGAGCAGCTTGCCGCCACCAATCAAGTTGCCGCGTATGACTTCGAACAGCGGCTCGTCAACGCCCGATGCTTCGTCGACGATGAAAAGCATATTCTCGCCCGAATAGCCTTGCAGGTTCTCAGGAGTGTCCGTGGTGAAACCGACAATCTCGCGCCGGTCGCTACCGTCATCCCACTGCACGCCACGGTCAGGAAGCTCAAAGCACTTCCCCCCCAGCACCTCCGCATGTTCTCGATACAGCCCCTGCACCTCACGCCAGAGCACGCCACGAACTTGACGGCCGGTAGGCGCCATCATGAGCACGCGCGCC
>JACCDR010250012.1_pt1 | contig 13647 bp, 9 predicted proteins | sample 7446431 | NCBI WGS metagenome assembly JACCDR01 (sample SAMN15323443, study PRJNA562643) | freshwater metagenome | isolation source: river surface water | place: USA:Blue River Watershed | collected 2017-08-17
ACCAGCGGCCGTCCAGCTTCACGGCGACATTGCAGCGGGTACCCTCGGTCAGTTCTCCGCGTGCATTCCACAGCAGGGTGTCGAAGACCGCAGGGTCGCGCGGGGCCTGGGCCTCGTAGTGCGCGCGACGGGTGGTCTTGTGACGGATGAACTCGTCGGGGGCATCGATGGGCTGCGCGGCGAGTTGCACCCGCGCCCGTGCGGGCGCGGGCTCCATGGGGTAGCTTTCGGCCTGTACCTTGCCGCCGACGGCCAGCAGCAGGCGCAAGCGGCGCAGGCCATGGGGGTGTTGTGCGGCCTCCTGAGCCAACGCTGCCTGCAGCGCAGGCTGATCGCAGGCAAAACCGAAATGCCGGGCCGCACGTGCCATGCGTGCGAGGTGGCGTGCAGCTTCGTGCAGCTGACCGTCTTCCAGGCGCAGGGTCTCGAGCAGTTCGAAGGGCTGACTGGCGCGGTCGAGGAAGGCGCGCTTGTGACGCCACTCCCGCCACTCGCCTTCGGCCGTGGCGTCGCTGGTGATGCCGCTGCCGATGCCGCAGCGCAGTTGTCCTTGTTGTACGGTGACGGTGCGGATCGCCACATTGAAGGTGGCGTGCCCGCCCGGGCGCACGACGCCTATGGCGCCGCAGTAGACCCCGCGGGGCTGACCCTCCAGTGCATGGATCAGGCGCATGGCCTGCACCTTGGGCGCGCCGGTGATGGAACCGCAGGGAAAGAGCGCGCCGAAGACCTGGGCCAGGGTGGTGCCCGCGCGCACACGGGCGGTGACGTCCGAGCTCATCTGCCACACCGTGGGCAGGGCCTCGGTGTGGAAGAGCCGGGGCACTGACACGCTGTGGGGCTCGGCCACGCGTGAGAGGTCGTTGCGCAGCAGGTCCACGATCATCACGTTCTCGGCGCGCTCCTTGGGAGAGCTGCGCAGGGCCTGCTCGTGGGCCTGGTCGGCGGCAGCGTTGACGCCGCGCGGGGCCGTGCCTTTCATGGGGCGCGCGAGGATGTGTTCCCCTTGCCAGTCGAAAAAGAGTTCGGGCGAGACCGAGAGCAGCTGTTCCTGGCCGCTGTCGATGAAGGCCGCGTAGCCGCCGGGCTGGGCGCGCTGCAGGGCCTGGAACAGGGCCAGGGGCTGGCCCTGCAGTGTGCCGCCCAGGGTTGCGGTGTGGTTGACCTGGTAGAGCTCGCCATCTGCGATGGCGGCGTGGATGCGCGCCAGGTCGGCGTCGAAGGCGGCGCGGTCCGGGCCGCCGGTCCAGTCGGCGCGGGCCGGTGGCAGGGGCGGGCCATCGGGCCAGGCGAGCGCATGGTCGTAGACGCCAAACCAGGCCAGCGGGCCGTCGGCCCTGTGCACGGTGTACGCGGCGTCGAAGGCAGCGGCCGCCTCGTAACGCACATAACCCACGCACCAGCGGCCGGCACGTGCGTGGCGCTCCACGGCATCGAGCAGGGCGGGGATCTCAGCCGCCATGGTGGCGACCAGCGTCTGCAGGGGCGCATCAAAAGCGTGGCGCAGCGCGCCGGGCCGACCGCTGGACGCGTCGGTGAAATCGATCAGGGCCTGCATGAGGAGGGCAAGGGAAAAAGGCCTGCGGCAAGCGCGGCGGGCCGGGGGCCGTATTACATCATCGCGTAGCGCTTCTTGGCCTGCACTGCGTTGGCGATGTAGCCGCGGGTCTCGGCATAAGGCAGCTTGCCGCGCAGGGTGGTGTAGACCTCGTCGGGTCGCATGGCGTTGACGGCGTCCAGGGCCTCGTCCTGGCGCTCGCGTCCGCTGCGCCCGCTGAAGGCGCGGTACACATTGCTGGGCCCGGTGTTGTAGGCTGCGATCGCGCAGTACTCACGCGACAGCGGATCGCGGATCTCGCGCAGGGGGCTGTCGTAGAGCAGCACGCCGAGGTAGGTGGCGCCGAACTCGATGTTGTTGTCGGGGGCAAAGAGAAATTCCTTGCTCGGGATCACGTCCTCGCCACGGGCCTTGCGATAAGCCTCGCGCCCACCGCTGGTGGGCACCAGCTGCATCAGGCCGTAGGCCGGGGCGCTGGACACGGCGTAGGGATTGAAGGCACTCTCGATGCGGATGATGGTGTAGATCAGGGCGCGGCTGACCCGGGTCTTCTCCGCGTTCAGCCGAACCAGGGGGGCGTACTGGAGTGCACGTTTGTCGATGGCTGTGTTGACCATGGCCATCTGCACATAGAACACCGTCTTGCGGGTCCCGCCGACGTCGATGCTGCGTTCCTGCAGGCGGTTGTCGACGAGCCAGGCGGCGTAGCGCTCCACGTCCCCGGGTGTCCGGATGACGGCGTTGTTATGGTCCACCACCAGCTCCTGCAGGTAGGGCTGGCCCGTGAGCGAGATCTCCTTGTCCGAGAACAGGTCCACGGCCCCCGGGTCGCCCGGCGTGAGCAGGGCCACCACGGTCGCCTTGCGAAGCTTGTCCTTCACCTGCTCGTCTTCCAGGTGCTCGATCAGGATGGTGCCGGCGTCGTAGTCCACCACGACGCGGTTCCTGTAGTTCTCGGTGTACTTGACGTAGCGCGTGCGGCTGGGCAGGGTGCGGGCCTCGCGCTGGCCCCACTGCTCACCGCTTTCCGTCTGCAAGCGGCCCATGAGCCGGTCGTACTCGGCCTTGACACGGCGCAGGTCGGCGATGGCCAGCTGCGGGTTGTAGGTGTAGGAGGTGACACGGCTTTGCGCCATGCTCCTTAGCGCGGCTTCGGGGTTGCGCGAGGCGGCGAGCTGGATGACCTGCTGGGTGCTGCAGGCCGACAGCGTGAGGGCGCCTGTGGCGCCCAGCAGCAAACGTCGGTTCAGGCTCATGAACGGTTCTCCCTGGCTCGGCGGGCATATTACCCCGCGCCCGCATCTCCACTCGGAATGGCGGGGAGATGTTCAGCCCTGCGGCTGGCGGGCCCAGTCGCGGGCGATCTGCAGCACCTGGCCCAGTGCGTCGGGGGCATCGCAGGCCACGACGCGGCGCTGGGGCATGCTACGCAGCCAGGTGATCTGGCGCTTGGCCAGCTGGCGCGTGGCTGCGATGCCGCGCTCGCGCAGTTCTCGCATCGGGCACTGGCCATCCAGTGCTTCCCAGGCCTGGCGGTAGCCCACGCAGCGCATCGAAGGCAGGTCGGCGTGCAGATCACCGCGGGCGCGCAGGCGCTGCACCTCGTCCAGCAGCCCGGCCGACAGCATGGCGTCGAAACGTTGTGCGATGCGTTCGTGCAGCCAGGCGCGGTCCCTGGGCTCCAGCGAGATGAGGGTGGTGGCTTCCATGGCGGCCGATGGCCGTGCCTGGTCGTCACGGGTATGGAAGGACGAGAGTGGCCGGCCCGTGAGGCGGAAGACCTCGAGCGCGCGCTGGATGCGCTGGCTGTCCCCCGGGGGCAGGCGCGCGGCCGTGACCGGGTCCACGCGCTGCAGCTCGGCATGCAGTGCTGGCCAGCCCTGGGCCTGCGCCTCGGCCTCCAGCTGTTCGCGCACCGCGGCGTCGGCGGGCGGCATGTCGTCGATGCCGTCGAACAGGGCCTTGAGATACAGCATGGTGCCGCCCACGAGCAGCGGGTGCTTGCCGCGCGCATGGATCTCCTGCACGAGCTGCGTGGCGTCGCGCACGAACTCCGCTGCGCTGTAGGCCTGCAGCGGGTCGCGGATGTCGATCAGGTGGTGGGGCACGGCAGCCAGCTCCTGCGCGCTGGGTTTGGCCGTGCCCACGTCCATGCCGCGGTAGACCAGGGCCGAGTCCACGCTGATGATCTCCACCGGCAGCACGCTGGCGATGGCCAGCGCGGCGGCGGTCTTGCCGCTGGCCGTGGGGCCGGCAATGGCCAGGCAGGGCGGGAACTCAGTGCTCGGGCTGGCCATGTTTCTGCACCACGGTCCAGGCGGCCAGCGCGATCATCGCGCTCCAGAACCACACACCGTACACCAGGGGACGGGCCGTGCCGTCCATGATCACGCCCAGCACGCTGCCCATGAGGAAGGACACGAGGGCCATGCCGAAGCCATTGAGCGCAGAAGCCGCCCCGGCCGCATCGGGGAAGGGGCCGACGGCGCCGCTCTGGCTGCAGGGTTGGTGCACGCCGTGCGCCAGCATGAAAAGGTAGAAGGGGCCCATGATGGTCCAGCCATTGGACCAGCCCAGCAGGCCGAAGACGCCCATGAGCGTGCCGCCCGCGAGGGTGAAACGCGCCGCCAGCGCCACGGTGCGCTGCAGGCCGTAACGCGGCAGCAGCCAGCGGCAGAGCACGGTGCCCAGCAGGTAGGTGAGCGACACCGAACACATGATGAGGCCGTAGGCCCAGCGCGAGACCCCCAGCAGGTCGATGAAGACGAAGGGCGAGGCGGCGAGTACCGTGAACAGCCCGCCGTAGGAGCCGGCCGACAGCGCCGACCAGGCCCAGAAGCTGCGGTTGCCCAGGATACGACGCCAGGTGGCCAGCAGCGTGGCCGGCTGCAGGGCCTGCGGATTCTTGCGGGGCACGGTCTCCTCGAACCGCAGGGCGACCACGGCCAGCGTGGCCGCACCGAAGAGGGCCAGCGTCAGCAGGGCCACGCGCCAGTTGGCCACGTCCGTCAGCAGGCCGCCCAGCGGCCCGCTCAAGCCCGCGATCACGCCCAGGCCCGTGAGACCCTTGGACATCACACGCGCGCCTTCGACCGGGCGGTAGAGGTCGCGCACGATGGCCCGTGCGCACATCACACCCGCGCCCATGGCCGCGCCCTGCAGGGTCCGCGCGGCGATCAGCCAGTCCATGCTGGGCGCCAGCGTGCTGGCGACCGATGCCAGAACATAGATCCCCAGGCCCCAGAGCAGCACGGGCCGGCGACCCCAGCGGTCCGAGATGGGGCCGCAGACCAGCTGCGCCACGCCAAAGGCCAGCAACAGGGCCGTGAGCGTGAGCTGGGCCTGGGGCAGGGTGGCGCCAAAGCCCGCCGTAAGCGCGGGCAGGGCGGGCAGGTAGAGATCGGTGGTGATCGGCTGCAGGCCCAGCAGCAGGGACAGGAACAGCACGATCAGGGCGGGAGACATGGCGCGGGCAGGCGCCGCGGCAGCAGGGGCAGACATCGCCCGAGACTACCAGATCAACGCAGGCCGAACAGCTCGTTGAGTGCGACGCGGTACTGCGGCTGGCCCACCGAATTCGTGTTGTGATGCGAGCCGCCTTCGACGAGGACAAAGGCCTTGCGACCGGTGGCGGCGTCAAAGAGCTTGCGGCCGAGTTCGGGCGGGATCAGGCGGTCTTCGCTGCCGTGCACCACCAGCAGGGGCGCACCCACGCGGTCCACGCGTTTGACGGCCTCGAAGCGCTGGGTGATCAGCGGGCCTACGGGCAGCCAGCCCCACTTGAAGCTGCTGACCACGTCGGGGATGGATGTGAAGGTGCCTTCGACCAGGGTGCCGCGTTCGTCTTCCACCTGGGCCGCCAGGTCGATGGCGATGGCCCCGCCCAGCGAGTGGCCGAAGATGTAACGCGGGCGCTGCGGATGCCGCTGGGCCAGCCAGGCCCAGGCCGCACGCGCATCTTCATAGGCCATGGCTTCCGAGGGCAGCTCCTGTGAGGTCTTGCCGAAGCCACGGTAGTCGATGGCCAGCACCGAAAAACCCAGTTCCTGCATGCGCCGCGCGCGAAAGGCCGAGCCCACGACGTTGAAGCGCGCGCCATGCAGGTAGAGCAGCACGGGGGCGTCGGGCCGGCGCGCGAAATCAGGGTGCTCCAGCCACAGGCCGTGCAGCCTGACGGGCTGGCCGGTTTCCTGCGAGGTGAAGGGGATCCAGACGTCCTGCATGCCCTCGGCGGCCTGTTCGCCGCGCCACCAGCTGCGGTCCGAGGGCTGAAAGATCCAGCCGCGCTGTTTTTCGTCGCGGGTGGCGCACCCGGTGACCAGGCCGCTGGCCGTCAGCAGGGCGAGGAGAAGCAGGAGCCAGCGTTTCATGGGCCTCTATGATGCGCCGTTCGTCCGAAAAGTTCAGGCCGGCCCGCGCATGACCCTAGGCTCCGGCTTTCCATGGAGCCAGGCATGCCCGACAGCGCCTTCACCCGCATCATCCGCCGCGAGATCCCGGCCGTCATCGTCCATGAGGACGCGCAGGTCATCGCCTTCATGGACGCCGGCCAGGTCAACCCCGGCCATGTGCTGGTGGCCACGAAGCGCCAGGTGGAGACCGTGATGGAGCTCGACGAAACTGAGGCCGCCCATCTGTTCGCCATTGCCACGCGCGTGGCCAAAGCCGTGCAGGCCGCCTTCGAGCCCGAAGGCATGACGCTCTTGCAGACCAGGGTCTTCTCCGCCCTATTTTTCAAGTGCGAACGGGGTGCGGGCGGCGCCAATCTAGGCGCGCGACGACGCCCAGGCAGGTCGCCTGGGCTAGGAGTGCAACAACGACTGGCGCCGCCTGCACCCCGTTCCCTTCGGGTTGCGGCCAAAAAAGCCATGCGGGGTGTTGCGCGGACTTGCCGGGGGTCACCCCGGCAAGTCCACGTGCCTACCGCATGGCTTTTTTGATCCGCAACGCATCTTGAAAAATGGGGCGGAGAAGACCCTAAGCCCGCGGGCTGGCAGACCGTGCCGCATGTGCACATCCATGTGCTGCCGCGCTACGCCGGCGATGGCGCGGACCTCATCTGGCCGCGCAAGGAGCCGGGGCTGGAGGCATTGCGCGAATACGCGGCCCGCATCCGCCTCTGAGGCCTGCCCGATGAAAAGCCGCCCGCAGGCGGCTTTTCATCGGGGGCGCGAAAGACGCTCAGATCACACCCTGGGCCAGCATGGCGTCGGCCACCTTGACGAAGCCGGCGATGTTGGCGCCGTCCACGTAGCTGATGCTGCCGTCGGCACGCTTGCCGTGGCGCACGCACGCCGCATGGATGCTGCGCATGATGCCATGCAGGCGGGCGTCGACCTCGTCACGGTTCCACATCAGGCGGCTGGCGTTCTGGCTCATCTCCAGGCCCGAGGTCGCCACGCCGCCGGCGTTGCTGGCCTTGCCCGGAGCGTAGAGCACACGCGCTTCCTCGAAGACGCGCACCGCCTCCAGCGTGGAGGGCATGTTGGCGCCCTCGGCCACGCACTTCACGCCGTTCTTCACCAGCGTACGCGCATCGTCACCGTTGAGTTCGTTCTGTGTGGCGCAGGGCAGGGCCACGTCCACGGGCACGTGCCAGGGGGTGGCGCCAGCGTGGAACTTCGCACCGACCTTCTGGGCGTAATCGCTGACCCGGCCGTACTGCTGGTTCTTGACGTCCATGAGCACGGTGAGCTTCTCGGGTGTGAAGCCGGCCTCGTCGACGACGGTGCCGCTGGAGTCGGAGACGGTGACGACCCTGGCGTCCAGGCTCATGGCCTTCTCGATGGCGTACTGCGCCACATTGCCCGAACCGGAGACGCTCACGCGCATGCCCTCGAAGCTCATGCCCTTTTGCTTGAGCATTTCCTCGGCAAAGTAGACGGTGCCGTAGCCCGTGGCTTCGGGGCGGATCAGCGAGCCGCCGAAGCTCAGGCCCTTGCCGGTGAAGACGCAGTCGGCACGGTTGCTCAGCTTTTTCATCATGCCGGCCATGTAGCCGACCTCGCGGCCGCCCACGCCGATATCACCGGCGGGTACGTCGGTGTCGGCACCGATATGGCGGAACAGCTCGCTGACGAAGGCCTGGCAGAAGCGCATGACCTCGCCCTGGCTTTTGCCCTTGGGGTCGAAGTCCGAGCCGCCCTTGCCGCCGCCCATGGGCAGGGTGGTCAGCGCGTTCTTGAAGGTCTGTTCGAAGGCCAGGAACTTGAGGATGGACAGATTGACCGAGGGGTGAAAGCGGATGCCGCCCTTGTAGGGGCCGATGGCCAGGCTGTGCTGGATGCGGTAACCGCGGTTGACCTGCACCTGGCCCTCGTCGTCGACCCAGGAGACACGGAACATGATCACGCGCTCGGGCTCCACCAGCCGCTCCAGCAGACCCTGCTCGGCGTACTTCGGGTGCTGCTCGATATAGGGCCAGAGGCTTTCGATGACCTCGGTGACAGCCTGCAGGTATTCGGGCTGCTCAGGGTTGCGCCGGGTGACGTGCTCAAGAAAGGCATGCGGGGAAGCGTGTGTCATGAATGAACCAGAAGTGGACCCAACGGGGAATTCTGCCTCCTCCGCTTAAAAGGGCGCTCGTTTCCTCGCGGGGACCTTGCGGTCGAGTGGGCCTTGCTGGCGAGGTCCTGCCGGGCGCGTCGAAAGTCCCGTCGTCTTGTCCTGCCTGGGGAGGACGACGGTCCTGGGACAGTGCTCCTGTTTTTGTATCGGCCGTGCCTCGAAAGTGAGCGGGCACCTGTCGGGAGGCCACGTGCCTGCGCGGCCTGGGTGCCAGTCGCCCCTGCGCTGAAGGGGGCGGCAGGGTCTGGCAAGGCATTGACCCCTTGTTGGCCGGGTCACAGAATGGCGACAGTTTTCTGCAGCCGGGGCCTGCGACCTCGCCCCGTGTTTCGTCTGCCATGCGTTTATCCGGGAGGGTAGCCATGTCGTTTGTCGCGTCCCTGGACCACAGCCTCGTCGACATCGGTGCGCCGGCCAAGCTGAACTTCGCCGGCAACATCTCCTTGATGGCCTGGGTGCGCCCGGGCCGCACCGACGGCTTCCGCAACATCGTGGCCCATGGACTCAGCACCTCGCAGACCGAGGTCTGGCTGCGCATCTACAACGGGCTGTATCACGTCGGCTCGTGGGACATCACACGCCAGGACCACAAGGCCACGGCAACCGTTCCTCCCGAGGATGTCGGACGCTGGGTTCATCTGTGCGGGACCCATGACGGCAGTGTGTGGCGCCTCTATCGCAACGGTGTGCTGGCGGGCCAGGCGGCGGACCCCGTGGGGGCGCTGCAAGTGCCCGAGCCCTGGGGCATAGGCGGGCGGCCCACCGGCGTCGACCCGCGTTACTTCGAGGGGCTGATCGCCCATGTGTCGGTCTGGAAGGTCGCACTCGATGCGGCCGCCATCGCGGCCTACGCTCAATATCCGACGGCGTTGCAGGGGTCGGAAGCGGGTTTGGTGGCCTACTGGTCCATGACCGAGGGCGCGGGACCGGTCATCGCCGACCGGACCGCGAATCCGGCCCACGGCACGCTGCGCGCCTGGCGCGACGAGGGCAGCCTGCCGGGCTGGGCGCTTGAAAGCGCAGGCTCGGGCTACGCCACGGATTCCGCGAACCCGTTGCTGGTGTTGAACGGCAAGGCCTGGAAGGTGAGTGGCGACGCGTGGGCCTATACGGTTGCCTCGGCGTCCCTGACCGACCTGAGCACCTGGACCCCCGAACTGCGCAGCCCGCCCTGGACGCGCCGGACCTGGACGAGGTCCATCGTGCACCAGAACGCCATGTACGTACTGCTGGGTAGGGGGGCCACCGACATCTGGTCGTCGACGGACGGGGTGAACTGGCGCATCGTGACCAACTCCGCGCCCTGGGCGCCCCGAGAGAACGCCGCGCTCGCCTCCTTTCAGGGCCGACTGTGGGTCATGGGTGGCCAGGCCGGCGCGTCCGTATTCAAGGATGTCTGGTCGTCGGCAGACGGCGTCATGTGGCGGCAGGAGGCCACACCGGGCTGGCGGTATGGTCGGACCGGTGTCGCGGCCTGCGTGTTCAATGGCCGGCTGTACCTGATCGCGGGCCAGGAGAGCTCCAGCAGGAGTGACGTTTGGTCGACCGACGGAACCCGCTGGCGCCTTGATCAGGAACAGGCTTTCCCCCCGCGTGACCTGTCGAGCGCCGTCGTGCTCGGTAACCGCATGTATGTGCTCGGTGGCGCGGTCGGTGACGGAGCGCCGCCCGGGGACATCTACTGCACGGACAACGGCAGCGTGTGGAGGCAGCTCGCGGCAGTGAGTCCCTGGGGGGGTCGCGTCGAGCAGGGCTGCTGCGTCATCAATGAGCGCATCGTCATCTCCGGCGGGCTGAGGCGGCCGGGAGTCCCGGATAGCCTTGACGATGTCTGGTCGTACACGCCAGGCTAGGGCGCGCTTCAGGGCGCTGTTCAGCGCCCGCGCAAGAACAGCGCATCCAGGTCCTTGAGCGTCACCTGACGCCAGGTGGGCCGGCCGTGGTTGCACTGGTCGGAGCGCTCGGTGCGCTCCATGTCCCGCAGCAGGGCGTTCATTTCCTCGAGTGTGAGCTTGCGGTTGGCGCGCACGGCGCCGTGGCAGGCCATGGTGCCCAGCAGCTCGTTGCGGGCGCGTTCGATCACGGTGCTGCCTTCGTGCTGGCCGAGCTCGGCCAGCACGCTGCGCGCCAGCTCGACGGCGTCGCCCTGGGCCAGGGTGGCCGGCACGGCGCGCACGGCCAGGGTCCGGGGTGAGAGCGGGCTGATCTCGATGCCCAGGGTGGCCAGCGTGTCGGCGTGGGCCTCGGCCGTGGCCACTTCCTGTGGGGTGGCCGCAAAGCTGGCCGGGATCAGCAGGGGCTGGCTGGTGATCTGCTGCACGTCGAGCTGGTTCTTGAGGCGTTCGTAGACGATGCGTTCGTGCGCAGCATGCATGTCCACCACCACGAGTCCCTGCGCGTTCTCGGCCAGGATATAGACGCCCTGCAGTTGCGCCAGGGCGCGACCCAGGGGCCAGGTCTCGCTCTCTTCAGCCGCGGGTGAGGCCGAGGGCGAAGGCTCATGAGCAGCCCAGGGGGCAGGCGCAACCGGCGTCGCCGCCGCTGCGGGTTGCCACAGAGCGGCGAGGTCCCGTACCTCGTGGCCACGCGCGGGCATCTCGCTTGCTCTGAAATTAATAGCGGGCTGGGTCCAGCTGGCAGAGGCCGGCTGAGTCAGGGGCTGGGCGATCTGGCTCAGGCTGGCGGCCACGGGCTGGGCCAGGCCTTCGGCCACGGCCTGGGCGCGTGGTGCGGCCAGTGCGTTCTCCACTGCGTGGCGCACGGCCTGGTGCACCTCGCGGCTGTCGCGAAAGCGCACTTCGATCTTGGTCGGGTGCACGTTGACGTCCACGCGCTCGGGGGCGATCTCGATGTAGAGCGCATAGACCGGCTGCTTGTGGCCGTGCAGCACGTCTTCGTAGGCACTGCGCGCGGCGTGGGTGAGCACCTTGTCACGCACATAACGGCCATTGACGTAGCAGAACTGGTGGTCGGCACGTGACCGTGCGGCGTCGGGGATGCCGGCGCGGCCCCAGACCCGCACGCCGTGGAAGGCGCCAGGTGCCGCAGCGGTCTGGAAATCCACAGCCACCGATTCGGCGATGAAGTCCTCGCCCAGCACGTCGGCCAGGCGCTGGCTGATGGCGTTCTCGCCCGTACAGACGCGCCACTGCTCGACCAGCTTGCCTTCGTGCCAGACGGCAAAACCCACGTCGGGACGGGCCAGGGCGTGGCGGCGCACGGACTCGATGCAGTGCGCGAGCTCGGTGGCGTCGGTCTTGAGGAACTTGCGGCGTGCCGGGGTGCTGAAAAGCAGCTCCTTGACCTCGACCGTGGTGCCCGTGCTGCGCGCCACGGGCCGGATCTCGCCCGTGCGGCCGTCCAGCAGGAAGGCGCCGGACTGCTCGATCGTGCGCGAATGGATGGCCATGTCGGCGATCGAATTGATGGCGGCCAGCGCCTCGCCACGGAAACCCATGGTGCCCACGGACTCCAGATCGTGCAGGCTGGCGATCTTGCTGGTCGCGTGGCGTTTGAGCGCAATGGGCAGTTCCTCGCGCGGGATGCCGCCGCCGTTGTCTTCCACCGAGATCAGGCGCACCCCACCGGCCGCCAGGCGCACGGTGATCTGCGTCGCACCCGCGTCGAGCGCGTTGTCCACCAGCTCGCGCACGACCGAGGCGGGCCGCTCCACCACCTCGCCCGCGGCGATCTGGCTGATCAGCTCGTCGGGCAGTTCACGGATGGGGCGGCGCGGGGCGGGGGAGAGGACGGCGTTCACGCGGTCATTGTAGGCGTGTGGCCGGCATCCAGTAGGATGCGTCCCGGAGGAAAAACCGATGGCCGGAACCACCCTGCTCGCCCTGCTCGACGACATCGCCACCATCCTGGACGATGTGGCCACCATGACCAAGGTGGCGGCCAGGAAGACCGCCGGGGTGCTGGGTGACGACCTCGCCCTCAATGCCCAGCAGGTCAGCGGTGTTAGTGCCGATCGGGAGTTGCCCGTCGTCTGGGCGGTCGCCAAGGGTTCACTGCTGAACAAGGCCATCCTGGTCCCGGCGGCGCTGCTGATCAGCGGGCTGCTGCCCTGGCTGGTCACGCCCCTGCTCATGATCGGCGGCGCCTTCCTCTGTTATGAAGGCTGCGAGAAGCTGGCGCACAAATGGCTGCACAGTGCCGCCGAGGACGAGGCCGCGCACCGCAAGACCCTGCAGGCCCTGGCCGATCCGGCGGTGGACCTGGTGGCCTTCGAGCGCGAGAAGATCAAGGGCGCGGTGCGCACCGACTTCATCCTCTCGGCCGAGATAGTGGTCATCACCCTGGGCGCCGTGGCCGGCGCCTCGCTGGCGCAACGTGTGGGGGTGCTCGTGGGCATTTCCCTGCTGATGACCGCGGGGGTCTATGGCCTGGTGGCCGGCATCGTCAAGCTGGACGACCTGGGCCTGCGTCTGCAGGGCTCGGCCTCGGGCTTCGCGCAGGCCGTAGGCACGGGCCTGCTGCGTACCGCGCCCTGGCTCATGAAGACGCTCTCGGTCGTAGGCACGGCGGCCATGTTCATGGTGGGTGGGGGCATCCTGCTGCACGGCTGGCCCGCCCTGGCCCATGCCGTAGAGGCCTGGGCTGCGGGCTGGGGCAGCTTGTTGGGCGCCGTGATCAACACCGGGGTCGGCGCTGCGGTGGGCGTGGTGGCTGGCGCGCTGGTGCTGGCTGCGGTGACGGCCGTGCAGCGCTTGCGCACGTCCAAGGCCGTCGCCTAGGCTTTGCGTCCTTCGCGCTCGAAGGCCTCGGCCACGTGGTCGATCAGCGCCTTGACGCGCACCGAAGACTTGTGGCGCTGCGCGTAGACCGCGTAGATGTCGGCGTCCGGCGTCGTGTAGTTCTGCAGCACCTGCACCAGGCGACCGCTGCGCAGGTAACGCGCCACGTCCCACTCGGCGCGCAAGAGCACGCCCAGTCCGTCCAGCGCCCAGTTGACCGCGATCTCGCCGTCGTTGGTGGTGAGGTTGCCGCGGATCTTGGCGGGGGGGCTGGCATCGGCCTGCTGCCGGGCTTTCTTGTGGCGGAAGCGCCAGAGGCCGTAGGCCTCGTCTCCCTGGCGGATGCCGATGCAGTTGTGCTTGACCAGGTCGTCAGGCGTCTTCGGTTCCCCGAATTTCCGCAGATAGGCCGGTGAGGCCACGACGATGCGCCGGTTGGACGCGATGCAACGCGCGATGGCACGTGAATCCGGCGGGTGACCGAAACGGAAGCAGACGTCGTAGCTGTCGTCGGCGATGGGCGGCGGGCTGACCGAAAGCTGCAGCTGGATGTCCACCTGCGGATGCTTGCGTACAAAGGCCGAGATGAGGGGCGCGATGCGGATGCGGCCGAAGCCCAGGGTGGCGTTCACGCGCAGCAGGCCCTTGGGCTCGGTCTTGGCGCCGCGCAGCTGGTGCTCCAGATCGTCGATGTCGGCCAGGATGCGGCGGGCGTGTTCCAGGTAGACCTCGCCCTCGGGCGTGAGGCTCATGCGCCGCGTGGTGCGGTTGATCAGCGTGAGG
>JACCDR011493721.1_pt1 | contig 13644 bp, 15 predicted proteins | sample 7446431 | NCBI WGS metagenome assembly JACCDR01 (sample SAMN15323443, study PRJNA562643) | freshwater metagenome | isolation source: river surface water | place: USA:Blue River Watershed | collected 2017-08-17
CTGCCAAAGACAGACATCAAAGTCTTCTCAGAGACCTTAAAAACATCACTATTTTTTAATAGGTAACAGTATATATTATATGTCTCTTCATCTTTTATTTGACTTTTTAAGGAACAATAGTCTATCATAAGCATTCATCTTACTAAGTTTAAGTGAATTGTCCCCGTAGATCAGTCCTTGTGTCTACGGGGATTTTTTTATGCGTATTCCAATGGCGCGTATGGCTTTCATAGCCTCTTCACGACTCTGTATGTGCGCGAACTCGGGTTTGATAACATCAGGTCTGTCATGATTATCAGCTGATTTGTCTTCCAAAGCTATATCATCTAGATTGAGTTCGCCTTTGTAATACTTTTGAAAGTAACTATCATAAAGTTTGAAGAAACGAATTCGAGCAGTCTCTTCCTTCATGCGCCTGAATTCAAAACTGCCTATGTGATGTAATATATGTAACAGTAGTTGCTTTGTGCGCTCATTCATAGATAAATCTACATATTCACCACGATTAAGCAAAATAGCCAGCTTAAAAGCATACTCTGCATCAGGAAACCCCAAATACTCAGGTTTAGGATAGCACCACTTAATGAACTGACCAGGTGATACAACAAAACTGCTTTCAGATTCGCGGCAACGCCTCAGTCCATATATTATCATTTCTTTGGTAATGCTCACCTCAATAAAAGCCATTAACCAATTCTTTTTAGCCGATTCTACTAATTCATTTGTTGGCCAAGCCTGTTTAAATGCAGGGAATATGCCAGATAACTCTTTAAACAAAGAATTAATCATATCTTCTATATCTGACTTTTTCATATTAAATTCTGAAATGTGTCCAAAAACATGAGTATAGTACGATAATTATTTTTTTACAAAAATTGCTTTTTAAGAATAAAAAATTTATATTATGGTTTTCTTGATTAACTATAGGAGACTATTGTATGAAAACTAAGAATCTAAAAAAAGAAACGCAGGATAATCCAAATGTAAAACTTACGTCTATAAAAATAGATCACTTCGTTTGGGCTGAATTAAAAAAACACTCTATCGACAGACGATGCCGTATGGCAGATGTCTTGACCGAAGCGCTCAATATGTATGTGGCTCAGTTGGATTCCAAAGACCACAAAAAGAAAATTAAAGACACAAAATGGAGAGAAGTTAAATCAGAGGAGTAAATCATGAACATGCTGAGACGTATAGGCTGCTTCTTGTACGGTCATCAAAATATGAACACAGAACAACTCAATAAGATTAACTTCGAAAATGGTAAACGCTACGCATATGTCAAGTACATATGCGATTACTGCGGATACAACAAGATCAAAAGAAAAGAACTATATTAAAAAATATTTGAAAATAAAATTTAAAAGCTTTATAATGATTTTATTTTACTTAAACCTAGGGAGATTACTATGGACCACAAAGAAAGACTGCTAGATTTCGCCAGGAGCATGGTTAGCGAATACTATGTCGTTCCTAAAATCTACAATGATCATCGCACCAAGATAATTAACGATGCGCCTGGCATACTTAGCTGCATGTCTGAACATGAAAGAGATAAGCTATTAGCGCTGTACTTAGAATATTTACAACGCGACTTTGGGTATGATGCCTTTGCAGACACAACAGATAAGTTGATGGTCATGTTGCTGAACAACAATGAAGAAACTAAGAAAGATTACGCAGATGCTATTAGAGATGAGCTATTAAATAATCACTTACTCGACATAGCTGAACTTCTTGAAGGCCTGTGCAACGATCACTATAACAGTCTTTTAAATCCAGAAGACTTCTAATCACCATTTTTTTATTAAACGAGGACTATATTATGGCTCTTAAAGGCAAAAAACCTGTTGTATCTGAATCACGATTGAAAGTTATGTTTTACGGCGCCGCAGGTGTTGGTAAAACCATGGCTGCTATTCAATTCCCAAAACCTTATATCATTGATACCGAAGGCTCAACCAACAAACCACAATACGTTAAAGCTATTGAGAAATCTGATGGTGCTGTGCTTATGACTGTTGATTTCGATGAAATGATCAATGAAATAAGAGAGTTATTAACCAGCAAGCATGAATACAAGACTCTGGTTATTGACTCGCTTACTCTGCTTTACAATGACCTGTTAGAAAAGTCTGAGCGCAAGGTCGGTACTGACTTTGGCCGTCACTACGGCGAAGCTAACAAGCATATGAAGCGATTGCTTAACTACCTGTTTAGGCTTGACATGAACGTCATCATTACGTGTCACAGCAAGAATGAATATGGCAACAATCTATCTATACTTGGCACAACATTCGATGGCTACAAGAAGCTTGATTACTTGTTTGACCTTGTATTCGATATTAATAAGAAAGGTAAAGACAGATTAGGAATCGTTAAGAAGTCCAGAATAGAAAGCTTCCCTGATGGCGACACGTTTAAGTTCTGTTATGACGAGATAGCAACGCGCTATGGACGCTCTGTACTTGAACGTGATGCTGTTGAACAAAAACTAGCAACTGATGCACAAATCAAAGAACTGGTTACTTTGGTCGATATACTAAAAGTCGATGAAGAAGTATGCCAGAAGTGGCTAGACAAGGCTCAGTCAGAGACTTGGAAAGACATGAGCCAAGACAACATAGATAAGTGCATTGCTTATCTTAAAGACAAAATATCGGGGGTTAAATAATTATGAGCGGTTCAAAAATTTACAATTGTAATAAATTAGGCACATGGGACGCTGAAGCTAACCTAACATCGGATGGAAAACAGCTGGAGTCAGGAAAGGGAGAAGAAAGTGGTTTCTATTCAATATCTGTGCCTGGTAAAACGACATTGGATGGAACTTCAGACTGGAATAAAGATAACATAGCCATATTCTTTAGAGGGATATGGCTAAAGTTTGACTTAGAACAAATTTATAAATTTGAAAAGCCAGTTGAAAAAAGAATAGAGAAATCAGTCTATACAGATCCTTCAACAGATAATTTTCTGCAAGAAAAAACCTACGCATACAAATTTGTCCATCTTGATATTACCGTTGAACTATCAGAATCCATTATTGATGATGTCATATCTTTAAAGACAGCTGAAAAGATTATCTATTCAATTGAAACGAAAGACGAAGCTAAAGAAATTAACAATCTATTTTTGTCTATTTTTTAGGAATTAGAAGGTGTATCCTACCAGTAGTAATGCAATCAAGCGTCTATTGGTAGGTTTTTATATTATAGTATGTTCAATTTACCTTTTAAATATTTAGGATTAATTATGTTTTCATTTTTCAAGAGATCGTCAGTACCTAACTACCAGTACCAAGACCCAGCACTGTGGCGAGATATTTTCACAAGAAAACAAAAGCGAAAGAATGATGTAGAAGTGCCTGAATTCAAGCATCTTCCTACATTCGAAGAAAATGATGCCAAAGAAAAAGAAATTTCAACCATAGAGCTCAAGACATTAGCAAAATTTTAATGCTATAATCTACGAGTAACACCCATTAAAAATTGGCCCACCTTTAATGGGTGTTATTTATTCACTTTCTTTCTAGACTTTCCAGCCTTAGCATATGAAATAGCAACTGCTTGCTTTGGATCTTTACCAGCGCGTATTTCAGTGGCTATGTTTTCATTCATGACTTTCTTGCTCTTGCCTTTTTTAAGCGGCATAACATGCTCCTTGTAGATTAAAAATATTCAGCCCTAAAGTTTTTAAAGGTAAAGAAATTGTTTATGCTAGCCGAGTTAAATCTTACTGTGAAATCTAACTTGCCAGAAGTTGTCATGTTAAATGAATTATCTGATTCGCCGGATACGAATAGTAAATTGGATCCCTGTCCATAAACACTTAATTTGAAAAATGTGTTTAATGTGCCTGATGAACCAGGATTAATACATGTATGTACAATTTCTAAATCAAAAGGCGTGTTACCTATAATTAAATTACCTGGAATATTATAGCCAGTTAAGTTAGTAGAATTGATAACAACATTAACTGAACAAGCATTATTACTAATCTGGAAACGTCCATTTGCGCGAAGAACTATTCCCTTACCAGCTTGATTAATAGCGCCTGCTGGATAAGTAAAGCTCCCTATAGCAGATCCAGATATAGCGCTAGCTGTAGAAGTTGGAAACTGTAGGTCTACAACATGATCCTGGCTAGCAAATGTACCTAATGAGTTAATAGCCGCTACAATCGTGCTGTTACTGGCCGTTGGCTTTATATCAGCTAATTTACCGGTTTGATTAGTATTGTAAAATTGTACATATTGGTTTACTCCCCAATTATCATTCCCTGCTGTCCATTTTGCATACAAATTAGCGCTTTCAGTGTGCGCTAAGAGCATAGCAATGTGGTTATCGCCGCTGGTTTGATAAGGAAGCATCACACAGCCGTATTTACCAGTTTCTGGTAATTTTTGGTCATCAGCCATGAAGTCGTTATAGACAGATAAGAAGCCAGGTCGTTTGAAGTTTTTAAAGTTATCGGCAACCCATGCTGCGTCTGAGTAGTAATCGAGATCAAGGCATTCTTTGTTGGGTCCACCAGGCTGCGGTAAATCTGTGTAAATCCTTAAGCCTTTTGACAGAGGAACTTCTAATTCATTATTATCTGTTACATGCAATGACTTATTAGTTTGCAAGAAAACATTTTCATCATTATCGATGAATAATGGCGGTATATATTGAACACTAGCTGAATTAACAACACTGAGTTTGTCGTCTATAACGGTTAAAGAACCATCTGTTGCTAAAGAAACAACCTGAGTAGATTCATTGATACTAATAGGCGCGCTATAGGTCACAGCTACTTTGAGATCTTGGTCAGGTGAAGTTAGACCTAAAGAATTATTGGTGCTTAATGAAAGAGCGCCGCTATTCAAGTTAATAGGTGCTACATAAGAATCAGGTACTCGCTCTTCAAGTCCATTAACTGCTGTAACCAAGGAGTTAATAGCGCCAACAAGACTAGTTTTATCTGTCGTTGTTAGAGAAGCCAAATTACCCTGATTAGCTTTAACTTCGTTAATAGCAGATACCGTATCCGTCTTAACAGTCGTCGTTAGACTGGCTAAATTACCTACATTGGCTTTGACTTCATTAGTTGCTGCAACTAATGTGTTCTTAGCAGTCGTTGTAAGAGAAGATAATAGTCCTGTTTGATTAGTATTATATATTTGGACATACTGATTAACTCCCCATGTAGCATTACCATGTGTCCATTTAATGTACATATTAGCCGTATCAGTATGTACTAATATCATAGCTATTTGATGAACTGATCCGACTTGATAGGGCAGCATAACTGCACCGTACTTACCATTTTCTGGCAATCTTTGATCTGTTGGGAGGAATTCATTATAGACACCTAAGAAACACGGTCTTTCCAACAGTTTAAAGTTGTCAGCTACCCATTGCCCATCTGCATAATAATTTAGATCGAGACATGTTTTGTTTCCGCCAGGTTGCGGGCTATCGACATAGATTTTTAAACTATTTGACAGAGGAATTTGCAGTTTATTATTAGCGACGGCTAATGTGTTATCAGTAGCTAAAGAGACACTTCGTGTTGAACCAGTGGTTAAGACCAAAGGTGCATTATAAGCTGTGTTCAGCGAGTTGATCGCATCAACCAGCGTAGTTTTAACAGATGTTTGTAAATTTGATAGCAACCCCGTTTGATTAGTATTGTAGAATTGAAGTGATCTATTAGTACCCCAAGTAGCATCACCATTAGTCCATTTAACATGCATGCTACCATTTTCTGTATTCACCATCAGCATAGATATGTACGGTGTAGATCCAGGCTGGTAGGGCAACATAACACAAGCGTAGCGACCTGCCTCAGGCAATTGTTGATCAGGAGCTAAATTACCATTGTTAATAGCCAGAAATGCTGGCCTGCCCATGGTCTTAAAGTTAGTCGCGTTGAACGTCGAGGTGCCATATAAACCTAGATCAACTGCATAAGGCAGTGTGACAGTCGAGGAAATAGGCAAGTTAGTATAAAGCTTCAAAGCTGATCCAAAAGGTATATCTAATGCATCATTAGTCACAGTAAATGATGGCGTAGTAACCAGTGATACATTACCACCCTCTAACTTAAGTGGCGCTAAAAAGTTGTAAATCTTAGTTAGATCATATTTTAACCAGGAGCCTCCCAAGAACAGCGCTATCTGCTGTACTTCCCAATCTGTTATGCCATTAAGGTTTGTATTACCAGCAACAGACACAACGTAAAAGCCGCCTTCTTCACCAACACTGGATGCTAATTGCTTACCATCCGATGTCATATTGGTGGTTGCATTCCATGTGCCTAAATTCTTAAGAATGACAGGCGATAGATCCGTGTTAGAAACAGGTATCCAATTAATAGGATCTACACCTATATAGGATGGCAATGGTTCAACTAAGGAAAAGATATTGCCCCTGTAACTGATGCCAGCGGTCGCTACAATGAATTGTCCTGTCCTAAACTGAGGCCTGCTCTGCTGATCTTGTGCGCGCTGTAAGAACAAATCAAAATTGTCATAGTCAATGCAAGATATGAAATAAATACCGTTCTGATAGGCAGCAGTCTGTCCTGCCAATAGAACGCGGTCATTAACGTTCAGTACGACACCATCAATCGTCAGTGAATCAGCATCCAGACGTAATGTAGCATCCACACCATCGCCTGCTGGACCGTTGTAATATTCACCGTCTATGTTGGTTATAGATATTGCTCTAACAGGTGATAGATTTCCCTTGAATTCTTCATAAGAAAAGTTTTTGCAAACGCTCATATTAGCTTCCCCAAACTAAGTTAGTTGCAGTCGTACCCGTTGAATTGATGCGTATCGAAAGAATGGGATGCCATAAACCAGGCGCTAATCCAACAAGCGTTTGTTCATTGCCGTCCCACTTGGTGTATGAAATGTTCCCAGCACCACCTACATAGATCCATCGAGCAAACTCAACAGTTCCATTAGGTCCATAATAAGTATCATTAACAACATCACCAGTCCTAGACACACCGGTCATGAACCGCGTAGGACCTGTGTAGATGTTGGGATCCAAAGGCGGCAAATCATAAAGTTGAACGGCCATAATAACTCCTGTGTGTTAAAGCTTAATGAAATAATTAATATAACTTGTTGGTTGCATGGTCGAATAGGGAACTGGATCAGAATGACCAGGTCCAGGACCGGTGTCTCCACCAACAATTGATATCCTAGATGCTGTGTTTCCAAGATTATTTGGAGCCCCACCTATAGTAGCAAGCTGATAACTATGTACATGGGGAGGTAATTGACCTGTCTGTAATACAAAGGAATCAAGCTCGCGTCCACGTAGTTCTCCCTGATTAGCTGCGCTTATACCAGCTCCTGTGCCAGCGCCACCTAAAACACGACCAAGTGTTCTAGGTATCGTTAATGTCTTACCAGCTAGAAAATCTGCTAATGCCGTAGCTCCACGTCCTCCTGATACAGGAGCCCATTGATCAACAACGGCATCCCATAATGTCTTATAAAGTTGGAATGTATCCATGTTAGCGCGCTGTGTGGCACCAGAACCTACATTTCCAATAGATCCATCTTGCATAGCAAGCCATCCAGGATAGTTGTAAGCCCAGTAGCTCATGCGTACATCGCCTGTACGCGCCGTCATAGTTATAGCGTCTGTTTGATCATAAATGTCGGTGTCTGACCCAGGATTAATATTGCCAAGGTATAACTTGGGCTTGGTGAAGAATATCTCGCAAGGAACACCTAGCGGCATTTCAATCTGAATGTAAATTGCATCATCATTGGTTTGCTTTCCAGCAACCCCTAATGACTTGCCTGCTACCGATGGCACCGTGAAATTCATAGGGAACCGGCTCCAGGTCGTAGTTAGCGTCGCTGTGCCAATTAAGGACCTGACTTCAGGACTTGCATCCGTTCCTGAGCCAAAGTATTGCCTGATGTATATTGAAATGGTCGCACTGCCTGATCCACAGGCCGCCCATATTCCTAACGTCATGACGTCATTGGATAGGTTCTTGACCTTTTGCGTTATAGGCCATTGAACACACTTGTAGGTCTCGCCAACAGGATTATTGGTACACTGGTACCTGAAATAATCTACAGGCGTTACATCGCCTATTAAAGGATCACTGCCAAGCGGGAATAAAGGAAATGTAATAGAATCCGAAGCATTCGTATTGTTTTTAACAAAACGTATGTCAGGACCCAACGCGCCATAAGTTCCTATGATCGGCGATACTGTAGCAGGCGTAAAACCTTTGTGATTAGACGGCGCTATAACCAAATTAGTAGGCAAGGAATTGTTAGGTGGTATGTTGCCTACAAAGTCATCCGTATGATTAATCATCTGACTGTTCGTCATATAATTATTGATGGCTATGTAAGTCGTTCCACCACCTCCGCCACCACTTCCAGCAGGCGGCTCAAAGTTATCTACCGTCCATAACAGATTATTATTGGAATCATAAGCCTCCAAGTAGTAAGTATCTTCCAAATTGTTGCTGTCAACAATCCAATAAAATGGACCTGATGTTCCATTTAAATCGAATGTGATTGGATTTTCCCAAGGATTAGTGCCACTAATATCCTTATAAACAGGCTTGGGTTCAGTTTTGTTCAAACTTCTATAAGTATAAAGCTTGCCCGCTCCAGCAGGTTTTCCATAATTATCAAACAGAATCCATTTAGGTACAGGAGCCAGTAAAAATGATAGTGCCATTAGTGATTTTTCCCTATTTCATAACCGACGACAGCAGGACCTAATCCATATTTAGTAGCAATTTTTCTTAATTGCTTATTAGCCTGATTGCCAGCAATTTGCTTGTCCAATCCAGGATGGAATTCGCGCAGCTTATTCATGGGTATCGATTCTTCCGATAAGAGCGTACTCAAGTTTTTAGGAACTCTTCTGACATTCTTGTCGAACATCTTGACCAATGAATTTTTCATGTTGTCGTTGTAATAAACATCCTTCAATGTTCGCCAGTCTTGATTAGCATTATTTAAAATATTGCCTAAATCTTCATGACCTGATGTGTTCAAATGCTCATGGATAGCATCGTTAATATCCTGTCGCTTCTCTAACATCTCAGAACCCCTCAATCTGTCTGCTTCAAAATTAGATGTCAGATTCTTCTTGCCTCGTGTGTACATATCCGTCTGTAATTTTCTTAGCGCGTTATAATTTCCCTTGGTTGCTTCTTTAATAAGATTTTGGTTTTGTCTAGAATTAGGTAAATATTGCTGTAAACCTTCAATAAACTCTTTGGATAGGTTTTTACCAGGCGTCATATATTTAGTAGTCATAGGTATTCTGCTAATACCTCTGTTGCCAACTTCATTACTCACATAATCGTAAGCATCCGATGCGCGCTTCTCTAGTTCATCATGCTTTTTCAGCAACATGTTTTTTATGTCTTGGTTAGACGTAAATAAGTTAGATGGCTCTTTAGCAAATGGCTTGGCAACATTCCAAGCAGAGGATAATCCTTTGCCAATTAATGGCGCTGCACCACCTAATGCCATACCCATAACCTGGTTATCAGGTGCGTATGCACCGCCTAACAACGCATTGCCAGCGATACTACTGGCCAAAGGATGATTTTTGACTAAGTTAGAAATGGCATTGACGCCTTCACTAATCATAGGATTGCGCATCATAGCTCTGGCCGTTAAAGCCACTTCAGGCAACTTAGACGCTGCTTTGAATAGACCTGGCCCAGCGAAGAATGATCCTATCTCGCCAACCTTACTAGACAACGTATCAGGCGCTACATTCAACATAGGCGATTTTGGCAAATTACCGCCCAACGCATTAACGCCACTAGCAGCTAGATTGTAAACACCAGGCACTACATTGACTAATCCTTGACCAAATCCAAGAGCTGCATCCTTAAGAGGGCCTGTAACTGCATGGTACATGTCATCAGAATTATCCTGAGGCGCCTGCTGTTGAGGTTGCTGTACAGCCTGTTGATCAGGTTGCGCAGGAAACTTTTGACGCAGAACAGCCTTGATCTGATCCAGTGGCATGTTGTCCGGGAATTCAGCATGTTGACCGTTAGGCAGTTCAATAACTGGCATTACTTAATTTCCTCGAAGTCGCCGGTCTGCGGGTTATAGCGCAACGTAGCCTTAGGTGCTGTATTTGATTTATTAGATCCTATTTTAGGACGATCGCCATAGACATTCGATGCTCCAATATTAACGCCTTGCCTTGCTTTTAAGGCCTTCTCTAGACCTTCAACAAAATAGTCCTGAGCAGCTTTTCTTGCTTTTGCACTCAAACGAGGATAAAGAGCATTCATCCTCTGCTGACCCAAATCCATTAACTCTTGTGTGGTTGTTACACCAGGCATACCAGCATTTAATTTTATCTCATTTTGAGTTATTTCATATTGTAGCTGTTGGGATGCAATAAATTTACCTAAACGTTCTTGTGATGCATTATCATTTTTAAATGTATCTAATACTTGAAGAGGGCTGTAGTTTAAGAAAGTTTCTCCATAAGGCTTCCACCCTGCTTGAGCATGTTTCGTTAATTCATTTATTTCAGATTCAGCTTGGGCCGCTCTAATATTTCCTGTTATAAGAGGTCCTGTTGTTCCATATTTAACTAAACGATCTAATGATTTTTTAGAAGCAGCTGATTGATTAATAGGCGTTCCATCAGGAAGCGTAGTTGAACCGTCCTGTAGTAAATTAGATGCCTGATAAGCTTGTTCAGGTGTAAAATTAGGATTGTCTCTTTGTACTAAATTTTGGAAGAATAATTGCTCCTTTCCACCTGTTCCTAATCCAACACCACCCATTCCACGAATATTAGACAAAGCTTTAGACGCTTCTATTTGAGATTTAGTTAAATCAGGATAGAATTGATTCCTTAATTTTTGTGCTTCAACTTCAAGCGGCGTCATTTGATTATATTTATCAGTTAATGCTCTCGTTTGAGCAATGTCCGCTTCAGTCTTAGGAACAAAATATTGATTGTTCAAATTGGCCAACGTGTTAGCAGCCTTCAATTGATCAGGCAAGAAATTATTCCTTATTTGCAATTCTTTAGCTTCTAATGGCGTCATCGTATTGTACTTGTTAGTCAAGGCTTGGCTCTGTGCGATATCAGCCTGAGCCTTAGGCGCATAGTACTGGTTAGTTAAATTGGCTAATGTGTTAGCAGCTTTTAGATTTTCTGGTAAGAAATAGTTCCTAATCATGGCTTCTCTAGCCTCTAAAGGCGTCATGGTGTTGTACTTATCAGTCAACGCACGACTTTGAGCTATATCAGCTTCAGCTTTAGGAGCATAATATTTATTCTTTAATGTTGCTTCTTCATTGCCTAATCTTAAACTTTCAGGCAAAAATTGATTCTGTATCATGGCTTGATTAGTCAATGCATTACGATTAGCAATTTGTGATTGCATTTCAGGCGCATAATATTGATTCTTTAATTGCAATTCACGAGCCTGTAATGGCGTCATTGTATTATAATGACTAGCTAATGCCTGACGTTGGGCTATCTCAGATAATATGTTGGGTGCGTAGTACTGATTCTGCAAATTAGAAAACACATTGGCTGCTCTCAGATGCTCAGGCAGATATTGATTGTTTATCCTCATCTGCTCAGCTTCAAGCGGAGTCATTGTATTTAACTTATTAGCTAAAGCATTACGCTGAGCAATCTCAGACTGGATATTAGGACCATAGTATTGGTTCTCCAGCATGCTTTTACGCAAAGCATTGATGCCAGCCATTGACGAAACAATAGATCCACCAGGGCCTACATTAGCTATAACACTCGGTAAAGGTAATGCCATATTTTACCTCTTTATCTCCACTCAGGATTAGGTTCATAACCACCAAATCCGCCATAACCACCTGATAAGAAATCTAATCCACCGCCAATCATGTTGGATATGTCTTGGTTTCTTCCAGCTTGTCTGCCATAAGCGCCTTAGACCATACGCTGTCCCATGTTGTCATAAAGACCTGACAAAGTATCAGACGCGTGTTGCCCACGGTTCATCAAATTATCCAAACTGCCGCCGTATTGACTGTTTAGCCCTAAGATATTCTGCAACCAACTGCTAAGACCTTGCTGCGCAATGTTGCCAGCATTAGTTTGCATCTGCTGTATCATCGGTGAACTACCAGACATGCCAGTAGCAGAACCAGCATTAATGCCTGCGTTCTGAGCCTGCTGTTGCAAAAAATCCGTTTGTGCACTTGGTCTATACTGCGATACCAGCTTATTCATGAAATCAACAGGATTTTGCATGTTATTCATCCATGCTTTATACCGGTTCATTGCCTCTATCCCATTATCACGCCATGGGTTTTGCTCGCCTACAGCGCGATCATTCCAATCACGATACTGGTCCATGGCTTTGTCATAAGGCGATCCTGAATTGCCAAATAAACCACCTAGAAATCCTGCTAATCCACCCATTGACATAATATATTCCTTATTTAAATGAGATTTGCCCAAGCATTATTTTCATAACCTTGAAATTTATTAATCGTCGTGTTGTAGATAATCCGCCCGTTTTCTACCGCTGACAAAGCGTCGCGTTGATCAGTCGTTATGCGAGGCACCGATATGCCATTTTGGGACAAATAACTCTGTAAAGTTTCAACAAATGTTTCAAAAAAGTCTGACCAAATGTTGCTCAAATAGACCTTGTCCTTAACGATCGGATCGTAAGTAGGGAAATTATCAAAATCTCTTGCCATAATTACTCCGGTAATACATCAAAATCCCAAGCTGCACCTAAGATAATGAAGGGTATTTCATTAAAAAACTCAATCTTAGGCGTGAACCCCTGTCCACGCGGTGTAGTGCCTAGTTTTCGCCATACACTACGGTGTGTTCTGTTGCCAATCTTGCCCATCGTTGCTTTTGCATAATTGCCATAAGTCTGTCCGCCATCCCTAGAAATGGCTAAAAATATGACTGGCTGCACGTCAGCTACAAATCGACTCACCATCTCGAGAACATTAATGGGCGTTCCAGCCGTAGATAACACAATGGCAATACCGGCCATGGCATCAGCTTCCGTGCTAGCTAATCTAACCTTCGCTGGAAGGCTTGTTCCTACGCGGATGACATAATAAGTAAAATTGGACACCAAAGGTGATGGCAAAGATCCAGTTCCAGTAACCTTGACAGCTTCTCCCGTCTGCCAGAATTCAGCATTTGTGTCCATCGTCATTAAATTGGAGGCAACATCTACCGTAAATGTAGATAACACACGCACCAGTTGCTGCTGTCCTTGCAATACGTCAAGTTGAAACCTGTCAATACGCATCCTGTTATAGCCCTCTGGGCTCATCTGACGGCCTATACGCATACGACGTATGACCTCACCAGCATTGGTGGATACCTTGTCGTCTACGCGATAAAAAATAGGGTTTTTGTAATCGCCGTAATAGTTCACACCTAAAAAATAAGCATGGGTTTGCGCAGGATGTCGATCACCATTCAAGATCTCTTCTTCATGCCACTTCAAAGCATCTGGCGAACTCATCGACACGTTGAATACAAACGTGTGATTAGCCTTGGTAAAGTTTAATCGGTAAAAAATAATCCCGTTTTCTTTAATCAAAATGCCAACAGCATCATTAACACCTTTATCAGGATCGGCTGCATA
>JACCDR010273005.1_pt1 | contig 13642 bp, 14 predicted proteins | sample 7446431 | NCBI WGS metagenome assembly JACCDR01 (sample SAMN15323443, study PRJNA562643) | freshwater metagenome | isolation source: river surface water | place: USA:Blue River Watershed | collected 2017-08-17
AATTTGAAGATTCTTCCAAAATACCTAGCCAAGCTAAATTTAATAGATCAGATACTCTTTTATTTTTTATTTGATTAATTTTATCTTTTAAGGTTAGAAGGTATAACAATGCATCTCTTTCAAAGAGTTGTTCAATGGTTGAGAGTTTGGGTATATTAACTTTCTGTTTACTCTTAACTTTTTTAAGTTCAGAAACTTCTTTTGCAAAAATCGCAATGTCTTGTTTCTTGTAGTCTTGAGTTTTAACTTTTGCTAAAAATGCAGAAAAAGGATTTATCTCAAAACCAATGCTATTACATTGATTTATTTTTGCTTGTAAAAGAGTACTACCACTACCACAAAAAGGGTCGACTATTAGGTCGCCTTGTTTTACATTGTACTTAGCAAGAATCTGATCAACTAATTTGATTGAGTATCCTTCTTTATAGCGGTACCATCTTTGTATTGGAAGATCTAAGTCAGAAGCATAATTAACAAGACTCTTATATGTAGCAGAGTTAATTTTAGGATAATTGACCTTAAATTCTTTCTCAAAAGAAAGTAAAAATTTGTCGTTGAAATTGACCATAATTGAATATGGTTATTTTAGCATTTTTTTTGTTAATTCTAAAGCATTGTAGTTACCAACACCTACCGTCTTAGACTCTCTAGACTCATCAAAGGCTTTGCGTCATTCATTAGGTATGGCAACACAAACAATGCAAAAGCCAGAGGTGGGGCTGGGAGAAGTAACTCCACCAAAGATTAAGTACTGTCTCTATGCACGTAAATCAACGGAGCAGGAAGACAAACAAGCATTATCAATAGAATCACAGGTAAAGGAAATGATTGCCCTAGCAGAGCGTGAGGGGCTAGAAATAGTCGAGATCAAGCGAGAATCACACTCTTCAAAAGAAGTAGGTCAAAGACCTGTATACAACGAGCTGATCAATGAAATCAGACAAGGTAAATTTAACGGTATCCTAACATGGGCACCTGACAGACTTTCAAGAAATGCTGGTGACCTTGGATCGGTGGTAGACTTAATGGATCAAAAACATCTGATTGAAATCAGAACCTACGGACAGAAATTCACCAACAATCCAAACGAAAAGTTCTTGCTAATGATTCTAGGATCACAAGCCAAACTTGAGAATGACAATAAAATGGTAAATGTGAAGCGAGGATTGCGAGCAAGAGTAGAGATGGGATTATGGCCATCTGTAGCACCAACTGGATATTTAAATCACTCAGACAGGAGAAGAAAGTGTGAAGTAGTGATTGATGAGCAACGAGCAGGAGTAATCAAACAAATGTATGAGAAAGTCGCATATGATGGATGGTCTGGTAGAAAACTATTCAGGTGGCTAAAAGAAGATATAAGATTTAGGACAAAGAATGGTAAGCCACTGACATTGAGTAATATTTATATAATCTTAAAAAGTAGCTTCTACTATGGAGAGTTTGAATATCCAAAAGGAAGTGGTTTATGGTATACAGGAAAACACGAACCAATAATTACGAAAGACTTATACAACCAAGTGCAGAGTAAGATAACGAATGAGCACTTAGTAAGAGCGCAGGATAAAGAATTTGCATTCACTAGAATGATGACTTGCGGACTATGTGGGTCAGGAGTGACAGCAGATGAGAAGTTCAAAAAACTCAAAGACGGTACAACAAACAGATATGTATATTACGGATGCACCAAATTCAAAGACAAAAACTGCCAATGTGGATATATACGAGAAGAAGAGTTAATTGAACAACTCGCAAATATACTTGATGTGGTATCACTCGATGAGATAGGAATGAAAGAAAAGATCAAAGCTGAGATTGAATCACATAATGAATTCCAAGAGTCAGTGCTCGGGAGAGAAGTAAAAGAAAAAGTAAAGATTAAGGAAGTAGATATACGAAACTATGCGAAACACATTCTACGAAAAAGATCACTGTATGAGAAGCGAGAACTGCTGAGTCATCTGAGAAGTAAGCTTATCTTGAAAAATAAACAAATAATACTTCAGTCTAATTAAGATTGCTTTAACTTTGCTGTGAGTAATGCCATTGTGTTACCGACAGATTCAAATACAAGGAAAAGTGTCTGATCATCTTTTTGTACATATCCTTTGTGTGCATAATCACAACGAAGTTTATAGAGTTTATCAAACCAAGGTAAAAGATCTGGTTTCAAAACATTTATTGCTCCTACGATGTACTTAATATTATCTTTCTGTACTTTTTTGGGAACAAATAAGTGTTCTAGACAACAGTAAATTTGAAGAATTTTTGCACCCAAATCTGGCATTTGTGTAGCAGTGCTTAAAATATCTAAGGATGTTGCAATATCTCCTGTACATTTTTCACTCCAAGGATTTGAAAGTTCTTTAAAGATTAACGAATTATCCATAAAGACTTTTTCTATGCCAGCAAATGTTCTGTTTTCTAAAAATAAAGTCGATATACCTCTATAGCCAAATGAAAGGAATAAGCATCCATCTGGTATTTTCTCCCATGGCTTTCTTTCGTCTTCCTTCCAAGAATAACCGCCACTCATTTCATTTGTATTCAAAAACCAAGGGCTAGTAGGAGCCATTATCACAATTCCCCACATACCAAAATCTACCTGACCTTTATAGAGAAAACCTGCAATACGTAAGATATTCAAAAAGGTTCTTAACTGTGCTTGAGCGTAAAAATAAACATAAGAATATGTTCCTGTTGTTTTAAAAGAAATATTTCCTTTCTCTGGTCTATGACTTCCATCATCAACAACTCCTTCAGGAAGAGAGTTATCTTCAATATAAGCGCTGAATGGTAAATTCAATTTTACGAAAAGTTGAGCAAGGAATTCAGAAGCGCTACCCATAGTTGGGTGGGTATTGAAATTTGTTATTTCTGAAGCTAGTGTCCTTTCAATAATGGTTGAGCTGATCTGTTCTAAATGTCTCTCTATGACTTCATCAACTGATTGGGTACGTTCTTGTTCCCACCTAAAAATAAAAGGAGATTCTTCCATAAAACTACTACCTGCTCGCTGAGTATATTCTTGTTCAGTCTGACAAGGATACAGGAGTTTTGCTTTAAATAAAATACGAACTATATCAATAGGGGTAAATTTAAATCCCTTCTCTTGGAAAATCTGAAACTCCTTAATTAAAGGAGTAAGCATAGATTTCATATAGTAATAACGTTCCTGACGATATTGATCAATGATCGCAAATTCAATTGCCGAAGCAACTTCTTTTTCCGCTTCAGTTTCTAGTCGAGAATATATTTCTTCTCCAATCTGTTCTCTTACTGTTGACATACATTACATTTTAACATTTTTTAATTACATAAATACTCTACCAACTCATACCCACAGATTGTTTTATCGCCATTAAATCACTAGTGCATTTTTCAGGAAAGATTTTTGTGTCTATAAGCTGTTGGTAAAATTTGATGTAAATTTCTAGGAAGTATTCTAAAGCCCAGCAGGTTAACAAATCCACATCATTTGTAATAGCATGCTGGTTAGCCAAACGAAGATGATTAGATTCACTGTAGAGAGCATAAATACTATACATATCAGATCCTTTCAAATTTTTAAGATTGAGTAAGCTTTTATCGCACAAATCTTTTATTGATGGAAATACTTTTGTGTTTGATTTTATTTTGGTCAAATCAAAATCTGTTTTGAGAATTTTATTTACAACATCAACAGCCTTTAATGTTTTGTGCATAAGATGTTCTTCAGTTGGAGGTATGGCGACATCTATTGCTGCTCCACTTTGAGCCATATCTCGTGATAACAACTCAAGTACTTTTTTACTATCTTCTTTTGCTAATCGTAATACATACTCTAGATAAAGAATAATTTCAAGCGATCCTCTTACAGCAAAGAAAACATATTTCTGATTAAAATCATCTTTTAGGAGATATTGAAATAATTTTGTTAGACCTATTATTTCTCTGTTAAAATGCTGAACATATGCATATTCAAGATAGCCTCCATTAATCTTGTGTTCATTAGAGACAATCTCTATCTGAGAATTAAAGTCAGTCGAGAAATTATCTACTTTTTCAAGAGCAGTTTGAAGTAGTACTATTTTTTTCTTTGTAGGCAAATCCATAATTCAATTTTAACATTTTTAACTAAGATAAACACAAAAGCACCCAATTGGGTGCTTTTGTGTTCTGAATACTGCCCTCAGCAGGTATGCAATTTACGGAATAGTATCGTGTGATTTGCGATTTTTTAAGAAAGTTCGTGCCCATGACTGGTGTTAAAAACTTTCTTACTGAGATGGCTATTTTAGACGTCTCAGTCGCTCTCACATGACTGCTGGGGTACATGGATTCGAACCACGATTAAAGGCTTCAAAGGCCTCTGTCCTACCATTAGACGATACCCCAATGGTATTAGATTTTACAACCTAATACCGAAATACATTACCATATTTTCCTAAAATTTGCACCTATTCAAAACCCTAATCCACAAAACGCATTGGGACGGAGAGTTGTTTTACTTCGCTCAGGTGATAATCCAAAATCCTCTTCCCTGCGAATATGACCGCCACAGGGTTCTCTGGCATATTGGAAATAAATTCGACATTGTCTTCCAAGAGTCCTTTTCTACTGATGAATTCAAAAGTTATATCGTTCTTACGCATATTGTCGAGTCTCTTCTTCTCAGCACGAAATAGACCGAAGGCCATTTCTTTGATTTCTTTTTCCAGTTCTGGGGTATATTTTTGTTCCAAGCACAAAAGCACTATGACTTTATTTATACCGTTTGTCATGGCGTAGTCAGCGACCATGGTCATACGACGAGAAAAACCTTTACCCCGAGAGACTATCATAATCGAAGGCTGATTCGGCAAGACCAATTCTTCATCGTCTTGCATCGGCTCTGCCACCTTGAGCTTCCGGGCTATCCATGGAGTGACAGGTGGTGCGATCACCAGGGTGCATAATATCACCCACATACCTATCTCGAGTAAGCCTTCTGTGCCTGGCAAAGCTAGAGACACGATAGTGACCAAGAGCACAGCAGGTATCGCGCCTGTCTCGCGTATCGCGGTCACAAACCATATATCATTGAAAGACATTTTTTCTTTGCCGAAATATCTAAATGGTACGAGAGAGATAAAAGCAGAGATAGGTCGGATGACCGACATAAACAAGATTCCTGTAGCGAGTCCTATGGGCGCGAATTTTATGAGTTGATGCACATCCACCATCGCACCCAAGAGCACAAAGATAATAGGCTTCAAAAAACCTTCGATCAGATTATTAAAGAAATGCTCAGTCTCTTTGAGGTGGTCGGTCAGATGGAAAAGCAGTCCAGCGATAAAAGCAGCCAAGTATCCACTACCCCCGAGTGATGTAGCAAAAGCGAAAATCATAATCGGTACAAAGAGAAAGAAAGACAAATCTGCTTCGTGACCATAATCATTTTTTTTCTTCACTCTGAGCAAGAATTCTAATAGAAGATACCCAAAAATACCAAGCACCACACCAAATATGAGTTTTTGGGCCACTAATACCCCGCTCCCAGCAGTAAAGATAGATGCATACCAAGCACTGATAGATTCAAAAGCCTTGCCCTCCAAGACAAAAGCCAAGAAGACAATAGTGAGCAATGTGCCGGTCACATCAGTAAAAGCACTTTCTGAAACTACAATGTCTTTGACCGCTCTGTTTTTAAATTTCAAACGCTTCAGTATCGGAATGATAGCCGCAGGGTCTGTCGAAGCAAGCACCGCACCCAAAAGCACCGCAGTCACCAAAGATATACCCGATCCCAGCCAGCCAGATATGGTGTAGATAAAAACTGAAGTCAAAAAAGCAGTGATGAGTAGCCCCGGAAAAGACAAAGAAAGTATTTGTCCCATCAATTTTTTAAAACTTTTGAAAGGAGTCTCAAGCCCTCCGCCAAAAAGTATGAGCGCTGCCCCTAGTCCAACTATAGCACCTAAAGCAGCTTCCTCTTCCAAGATGGGAGACAAGAAAGAGCTAGAAGCAAGACCGAAAAATATAGCCACCACAAAAGAAGGCACCTGTATGAGCCTAGCGACATGGGCTATGAGTGATGCGAGCACCGACAACAATCCAATCAAGAAAAATACTACCAATAAATGACGCTCTGGATTTGATTCGAAAGAGTGGTAAATCAAATCTTTAAAATACAGAGAAGCCCCGAAAACACCTGCCAAAATACTAATAGAAATAAGGTAATTTATAATCTTTTTTGTCATACAAGGATAGATTATATCAGCAAGATATAGGTTTTTCAAATGACCCAAAAGCAAGACACCCCAAGCCTGAGCCTGAGGTGTATTGAGAAATTTGGACAATTATTTTAGATCTTTATTGTAAGTTTACATTGCGGACCACGGTCGCATCGATGGTGTTGTCGGTATTGACTAGACCATGCACACGCACCTGATTGCCTACTTGGAAACTTGCGAGGTTCGCAGTGAGCCATTTTGCATTCAAGACAGAAGTGGTAGCAGATAGCTTCACTGTGTATACCTTATCCCCTGCTTTCAGTGTGAAAGTAGTCGGCACAGTGGTGCCAGCGATAGATTCTATCTTACCCTCGACAGTAGTCTTCACCGCGGGAGTGACGGACCAATTCTTCACTTGCTTCGCCTTAATAGTGAAAGTAGCACCTGCCATCATGTCACCAGAGAAGCTCACAAAGTCACCCACCTTCACATCAGACACACTAGACTGGCCGTTTTTTAGATTTATAAACTTTGTATTTGCATCAGAATTTAGATTCCAAGAAACACTCGCGCCATTCCATTCGGTTATTGCAGTGATGGTCGTGCCTGAGACAGCGGTGACCTTCGCACCACGCACCAAAACGGAACCATTGTCATTGATATGCACTTCGAGGCTAGAACCTTTTTTGTTCACCATCTCTTTGTGCTCGCCATACCATTTGTCTATCTTGTTTGCACTCATGAGCATGATCTTCATACCCTTGTCATCACCCTCTTCGTATTTTTCATTTGGGTCATACTTTGCAAAAGCCACAGCACCAAAAGCACTAGAAGCCACCAAAGCAAGACCAAGTAAACCAAAAAGCAATTGTTTGTTTTTCATAAAATAAGTTTTTTAAGTCGATTTGATAATTATTAATAAGGCCTTCGTATATATCAGACGTGGCTCGGATAAAAATATTTCACAAATCCTCATTACACCATTTTTTATGATTTTGTGCTAGACATAGAGATGTTTTTATTCTAAAAATTATACTCGCATACCCCAGGAATTTGCATGTGGATTCCTTTCTTTACGAGAGAGCATAAATTGCCAAAAAGAAAAAATCAAAAGTGTCACCAAGGTAAAAATCTTATAATACACCCATTGTTCTGCAGTGAAATACATTAATGCGATTTGGTTTGAGATAGCCAAACACAGAGCAAAGATTATCCAACGCATAGATACCACACGCCAACCCTTGTCTGTGATATCAAATATAGAAATAAAAAGTTTTTTCAAAATCAATTTACCTCGCAAATAATACCCCCATATGATCAACCCAAACAAACCCCAGAATAAAGTATCTTTAAATATAATATAATCTGGGTTTTTGGAGAAGACGGTCGCTAATCCAAATACTAAAATAGAACCCGAAGCAAACAAAGAAAAAATAGCGACTCGCTTCTCGATCCAGACTGATAGTATAAAAGCAGTCACAACTACCAACACCAAAGCCAAGGTCGCCACAATGAAATTAAAGAAATTGAATACTACAAAAAATGCCAGCACAGGACCAAATTCGATAAATAGATTTAGTGCTAAACGTTTGGAGAAAAAATCTGGTGTTTGTTTATTTTCCATAATTTTTTGGTGGCAATGGTATGAACACACTCACCCTTTCCTTATATTCTGCAAAATCAGGATGAGAAGCCATCTTGGCCTCAAGCATCGGTACACCAGAAACCTTGAGCAATAAGAAAGTGATCAATATGGGCCCAATGACACCCACTAAGCCATACGGAGTAGTTAGCGATATAAGCCAAATTCCCCACCACATAGTAGCTTCGCCAAAATAATTTGGATGACGGGTATAAGACCATAAACCAGATTGCATCAATTTTCCCTTATTTTCTGGTTTTTTTAAAAATCGAGCCAATTGAGCATCACCCACCATCTCAAAAAAGAAACCGAAAAGCCATACGGCAATACCTAAGATATTTATATAACTCATACCTGATACACCATAAAAATTTGCCAGTATCACAGGAGTACTCACAAGCAATAACAAAAATCCTTGCAAAAGGTAAACTTGCAAATAAGAACGAACATAAAACCACTTACCCCAAGACAGCCTCCAGGCTTGATAGCGATAATCTTCTGGTTTATTTTTATTACGCACGTATATATGCAAAGACAAACGAATAGCCCACAATGAAACTAAAAACATTATTATATAATTACGTAAAAAAATATCAGCAGAGATATAAGCGGATATAAAACTCACAACCAAAAAACCGACACCCCAAGCGACATCAGCCACATCATTCCTCTTTCGCAAGATAGACCACACGAACCAGCCTGTCATGTATACCCATACAATGAACAAGAGTACTAAATAAAACGAGGTCAGTGATTGCATATTAAGAAAGGTATTTTAGAAGCATGAATGTGATCAAGGCTATAGTACCGGTCAGTAAAGCACCCCAAGCCATATCCACCAGACTCACTACAGTAGGCCAAGACTTGAGTGTCGCTTGGTTCGTCAGATCATAAGTCGCATATGCTGCAAAACCAAACAAAGCTCCAGTCAAAAATACACGTAAATTAGTAGCACCTTGCCCTATCGCAGGTAATATGACCAGTATGGTCAGGGCACTGGTATAAATCAGATAAAATATACCAGCAGGTAGTAGATTTGCTTGTGGGGCCATCAGGTGACCTATATGTTTTGCGTAAAAAGTTTTTGCCATTGTAGAAAGCCACAGTGCATCTATGGCCAACATTGAGATGAGAGACACAACTAGAGAAATTAAAAATTGTTGCATGTTTTATTTACCAAAATTAAAGTTTTCAATAGTCACCTTACTCGTCGCAGGGTCAAAGGTATAAGAGAAATGATTTTTCTCTTGCATATGTCCGTCTTCGTAGGTCACATCACCCGCGTCGTTTGTAGTGTCCACCTGAGTCTCAAGCACGTACCAAGTACCCCCAAGGGTTGCTGGCTCAGCCAAGGCGTTGATATTCTCTCGCATGTAGGATTCGACAGCCAGACGCTCCGCTAGGCTCTCACAATCCACCTGAGACATCAAGAATCCTGGTGTCACCTTGGTTTTGTCTTTATATCCATAGACCCCGTCCCCTTTTTCAACCATCTCACCAAAGAGTGCCACTGCGCTACCTTCACCGAATTCGATCATAAGTTCTTCTTTTACCTGCATGCCTTCGGCTAGAGAATTCCAGATCACTTCGGCTCGCCGGCCTGATATATATGGATCAAAAGCACCGACAGTACCCGCAAAAGCACCCACCTTGCTATCCCTTTCAGCTGGGAGATTTCTGTATTCACCGGTGACTTGGTCACCAGATATATCCATGCGGAGCCATGCACGATCTTCAAAACCGCTTGGAGTTTTCTTTGCATAAAAATAGCACATAGAGACAGGTGCATTCACCTCACTCATCTCGCTTTTCCCTTTCGGATACACAAAAGCAAAATAAGCAGCCACCGCCCCGATGATAATGAGCACTAAAAGTAGAGCAATAATATTTTTCTTCATAGTATATGTACTGTAGTATTTTTATTAAAAATACTAATTTATTATTAATCTTGGTCTTTTTTGCGTGAAGCATATTCACCAGTACCATTTTCGTAGTCTATATCAACTGGCGTTGAGCCTGAAACAATCTCAAAAATAAGCGCTTCAGTGTGAGCTCTGTATTCTGCTAATTTATCTACTGGAATATTTTTTTCACCATCTGATCTTTTTTTGCGTACAGTTGCCACCATTTCTTCTCTTGCTTTTTGAATAAGCTCAGGATTTTTGTTTGCCCTATTCACTTGAGCGATTAACGGATCTTCCTCTGCTTTTGGCAGCTTATATTTCCATGGATCTTCATAAGTACCCTTGCCTATATCAACATTAATATTATGGCTAGAGTCGCGTGGCGAAATTTGGTTTGAGTTTTGTGCAGACGCATTCAATTTTGAAAATAAAGAAGAGAAGGCTAGCAAGCCTATTTTAGTATAATATTTCCACTTTGGATTTTTACTAGCTCCAGGGGTTTGTTCAAAATTCATATAGTATATTTTAACACTAATTTTGTATATTGCTACCAGCCACAAAACCAGTTGTCCAGCAGAGTTGGAGCGAGTACCCTCCCGAAGGTCGATTGATATCGAGCAGGTCTCCAGTGATGTATAGATTTGAAATTATTTTCGAGCGCATGGTCTTCGTGTCTATTTCATCCAAATGCACACCACCATCAGCCACCACTGCCCGATCATAACCCATCAGATTCGTGATAGATACCGGCAAAGCTTTGAATAGGTCTACCAGAAATCTCCTCTCATCTTTGCGGATGCTGTGCACCTTGGTCTCAGGCGACAGATTCCCCAAGAGGTGCACGAGTCCTGGCGCCATGCCGAGTGGTGCGATATCCTTCAATATATTTTTTAAAAGTTTATTTTTATTTTGATCAAATATCTTTGTGAGGTGTGCATCCAGAGTGCCTATGTCCATTGTAGGATACAGGTCTATAAAGGCAGACACCTTGCCTCCTGCGAGCCATCCGCTGATATCCTTCGCAGTATTGAGTACCAAAGGACCCGAGAGTCCAAAATGAGTAAAGAGTATGCGCCCTTTTTTGGCAAGCATTTTTTTACCATCCAAGAAAAAAGTGATCTGCACCCCATCCACTGCCCTACCTGCGAGTGCATGCACCCACGCATCAGACACCTGCACTGGCACTATCGAAGGGCTCGGCTTTTTGACCGTATGACCCAAATCCGAAAGCCAGCCAAATCCATCCCCAGTCGAACCCGTCTCCGGATGCGAGAGTCCACCAGTGGCCAAGATATAATTCTCCGCCTCGTACACCACACCCCCTGCGCGGACTCCGCTGATGCGGCCTTTCTCGTGTGATATCTTCTCTACTGCTGTGCCAGACTTCACGCTCACCTTGCTTGATTTCATATAATCGAGCAGTGTATGCACCACATCGAGGGCCTTCATGCTCTTTGGGAAAGCCCGATTGCGCTCTTCTACCACTAGGGGCAATTTTCTAGATTCGAAAAATTCAAAAGTCTCCTTCACTCCAAATTGAGAAAAAGGAGAAAAGAGGTACGGTGCTGCGCCGCCATAATTTGCCAGCAGCGCCCGAGTATCATAAGTAGCATTTGTGATATTGCACCTGCCTCCGCCGGTGATTTTGAGTTTCTGGCCCAAGGTTTTATTTTTCTCTATCAAGAGCACTTTCTTGCCCAAAGCCCCAGCCCGCCCAGCAGCTATCATACCCGAAGCCCCTCCGCCGATGACGATGACATCGTATTTAGTATTTGTATGGACTCGGCTTTTCATGATTAGTATCATAGCCCCTTTTCCAAAAAGAGTCGAACCTGATTTTATTCAAAACACACAGAATTGGTGCAATACCTGAGCCCTGTAGAGGTCGGGCCATCGTTGAAAACATGCCCCAAGTGCGAAGCACACTGTGCGCATTTTATCTCCGTGCGCACCATGCCATGAGTAGTATCCACCTCTTCTTTGACCGCTCCTGCTATCGCCTGATCAAAACTCGGCCAGCCAGTACCCGAATCAAATTTCGCATCTGCCTCAAAAAGCGCAGCCCCACAAGCACGGCAATGATACGGCCCATCGGCTCCAGGTTCTATAGCCTTGCCAGTAAAAGGCGCCTCGGTGCCACCCTCGCGCAATATTTTGTATTCTTCTTCACTCAATTTATTTTTGAAATCCTCTTCGTGCATAAAATTATTTCAACATTTGTACCACAAGTCCGATCATAAGATCTTTCTTTTTTGGGTCACTCTCAGCGATTAATAATGTGAGGGCAGTCAATGCATTGGGATTGATTTTACTCATGGATTTCATTTTTGACTTTCTCAAAAACCAAATAAAAGCAAAAGCACCGCTCCTTTTATTACCATCAAAAAAAGGATGATTTTTTACCATAAAATAAAGCAAATGAGCTGCTTTTTCTTCTAGCGTCAGATACACATCTCTTCCGCCAAAAGATTGCATCACATTACCGACAATACCTCCGATACTACCCACGCTTCTCTCTTGGGCAAATATGTCAGTAGCCTCACCTTTTGTGATTAATTCTTTACGTAGATTTGCTATAGCTAGGGTCAATTCTTCACTGTCGAATTTTATGGATTTCTTTGTCTTGCCTACTGGTTTCAAAAGTTCTTTATCGTATGCATCTAGAGATATCCAAGTGCTTGAAAATTCTTTTACGAGTTCGAGGATAGACTTTGGATCGAGCTTAATATGCTCTGGTAATAGGTTTTGTATAGATTCAATAGTTTTTAAGAATTCTTTTAAGTTGGTACGTATACGCTTACGATTTATCGTATAACCCTTGGTGATATGTTCGCGAAGAGTTTTTGTAGCCCAAATACGAAACTGTGTTGCAGTTTTTGAATTTATTCTATACCCCACAGCAATGATCATATCCAAGTTATACATCTCTATATTACGAGAAACGTTTCTTTTGCCTTCTTTTTGAACTGTTTCCAAAATAGAAACAGTTGCTTTTGGCGACAACTCCCCTGAATCAAAAATATTTTTTATATGTTTTGATATAGCAGATTTTTGCACACCAAAAAGATCAGCAATTTGATTAATGCTCGCAATTAATGTTTGTTTATCTGTAAGCAATTCTATGCCACCATTTTTTGCTTGATATATGACAATATTTGATTTTTCTTTCAACAACTTCTTCACAAAGTAATTTTAGCATGCCCGAGCACCACTATTCAAAACACACAGAATTGGTGCAATACATTAGAGAATCTCTATATCAATTTGATTAGGATGATATTGATCAAAGCCATGAGGAACATCAGCATCGCAGGCACCGCGCGCATAAAAGGGTCTCTGACCTTGATATGCATAGATATAGCACCCAACATGAGCACCACCAACAGAGCCGACGCTGGATAGATGAGAGCCGGCATCCAAAATCCGATTACCATAGCCAAAGCGATGAGCATCTTGCCCGCACCCACCAAATACATAAACCATCTAGGCAGGCCATACGCAGTGAATTCATCGGCCATATTCGCGGCACCCTTGCCTCGATATTCTGTAGGTTTATTAAATCGCACCAGCCACACGTTGATCAGCCCCAAAGCGATGATAATCTGAAACGCATTCACCAAATACATTTGAATAGTCTCTGACATAAATTTAAAATTTAAGCATTATTTTTTAATAGATATATTATACTATGAAAACAGTGGTTTTATTTAAAACAAACAAATTTTATAAACCAGATCCATAAGTTTCAAGCTTTTCCTTAACTTTCTCCCATTTATGATACTTTGCATCAAGCAATTGCCAAAACTTTGTATTGTGATTTTTGTATTTCAAATGACATAGTTCGTGAACAATCACATAATCAATACAATCTTTTGAAGTATGAATAAGTTTAGGATTGAGAA
>JACCDR011931554.1_pt1 | contig 13642 bp, 11 predicted proteins | sample 7446431 | NCBI WGS metagenome assembly JACCDR01 (sample SAMN15323443, study PRJNA562643) | freshwater metagenome | isolation source: river surface water | place: USA:Blue River Watershed | collected 2017-08-17
AGCGCGCTGCTCCAATGTTGGGAGGCATCATCATATTGGCAGCAGAAATCTTAAACTTGTACTGCGCGCCATCAGCAGTTGGTGTTTTGTAAGAGTCAATAAAGGTTAAGAAGAGAGCCGCACGATCTTGAAAAGAACGGTTGGTTTTTAGATCCAACTCAAGGCTATAAGCGCCAAACTGCGGAGCCATTGAACCCATTCGGTTTTGCAAAGTCACATCAAAGCTGCCTTTGATGGTCCCATAGAGCTCATCACTTGGCTTTCCTATTTGTCCGCTTTCAATAATAAACTTTCCAGCAGCCAAGCGGCCCTTGAGTTCGACAGAGCCTAGTTTGAGATCAGGTAGAGTTAGTAGGCCCATGGTGGTGCTTATGTTGGCAGGGGGCAATTCAAATTGCTGGACGCTCATCTCGAGCTCAATATCTGGTTGCTCCTGCAGGGCCAAATCACTAAGGATCGTACTTCGTAAATCTAGTTGGCCCTTTAAGAGGATGGGAAGACCCGCTAGCTCACGGACGTCACTTAAAGAAATTTTTTTAGCGACAACATCGAGTTTTTGCCTTTCGATGCCGTTCTCTGATTTTCCACCGCCGGCAACGTGAACATCAACATCACCTTTTAAGATCCCTTTAATAGAGGCATGTCCGTAAGGCTTTTGCTGCAAGAGTCCTGCAAAAGATGGTGTGATAGTCAGCTCGTCAGCAGACAATCCGGGTGTTCGTAGCGTCTCGATATAGACCTTTTCCATCTGCGCACCGGGCTGTGGAATAAGACTCATCTTTAGGCGATCAAACTGAACGTAGACGGAGTTGTTGGTGGCCTTTGAGACCTGAGTCGAGATCAAATCACTGAGGTCATCAAAAGGGAAAAGAATAAATATAAAGGCGAGGGTAGAAAGGAAAAATAAAAACAACGCCCCTTTACCATTGCGAAAGATATAGATGAGGCCTTGAAGAATTTGCATCAATCGCCTCCGCGATTGCCACGCTTGTTTGGAACTTCCATGGGAATCTCTGGGGGAGCGGGCACTGCTAGAGCGACAACTTTAAAGATCACATCAAAGTAGCGTGGATCTTGTTGGTTAGCTGTCATCATCAAATCCTTTAGTTTTAAACTTGGATTGATATTTTGAATCTGAAAGCCCAGATCAAGGACTTGTTGCAAATTCAACTTGGACAAATTGATACGCAATCCACCACTTATAAGATTACTAGGAATCAAAGGCGTCGAATCAGTTAAGTCTTCGATGCCTTTGATCTGCTCGGGCAGAAGATTGGCCATTTTAAGCTGGCCTTCAATATTGGTGCGAACATTAGCAATAGAAGGAGCTTGGGGTATTTGTGGGACGTCTTGAGCTTCGCGCGTGACTTTTAACAGCTCACGTATCGTGGCACGCTTGCTCTCGAACTCCTCGACGTGGAGAGAAGAGTCCGAAAGCTTGCGATAAGGGATTGATAGAATCAAAAGAGCCCCAAGTGTCGCACCGCCAAGCAGTGTTAACTTCTGCATCGACGGAGACATGTTCTCATAGCGATCGCGGGCCTGGTTAAAAGTGCTATTTTCCTGTAGACGCTCCCAGGTCGCTTTGGCGTCACTGGCTAATTTCTCTTTGATGTCGTCTAAAGTCATTTGATCACCTTCTGAATTCCACGATCGACGTTAAACATAAAAGAAAAGGTTGTTTTACCTACTTTGTTTGTCAGATTTGATGCTTGATTTTTGACCAGCCCCTTGTCGCTGATATTGGTGAGCGCCTGCTGCAGCAGGCTGACCTCCTTAGGTGAGTTCACGTAGCCCTGTAGGCGCACTTGATTATCTGCAACATTCAGAATTTGAACCTCAAGAGTCACCGCATTTTTTGCGGGGACGGCATCATTAATTTTTTTGAGGATATCGAGCGCAGAATTCATACTGGCAACACTTGACAAAGTTTTTAGATCGGACGCACGCTTTTTATTGTCGCGGATATACTTGCGAATTCCAGACTCTGTGGCATTTTTGCCTTTTAAATTGGCGACGGTCTTAGCCTGTTCAACCAAAGCTTCTTGCGCGCGATCGGCCAAAGACAAAGAAAACATATCGCGAAGATTTGCATGAATGAAAAATAGAGCCAGCGAGGCCGCTGCAACCTTGATGGCAAAACCCCATTTTTCCCAGAGAACTTTGAGGGCCACATTTTCTTGAGCAAACTCTTGGCGCAAAAAATTGAGAGCGGGGTTGCGTGGTTTTTTAAAGGCCTCCAGTGCAAGCCCTAGAGCCACACCAGCTTTTGCGTCAGTCACAGCATTGCGTTCAAAAGTAATATGTGGAATTTGTTCAAGACTCGAGATTCGATTGCAAGGAATCTCCAGAGTCTGGGTCATAAACGGTCCCAAATTTTGAATCAGAGATACGCCACCTGTCATCCCGATATCATGAACTTGAGCATTGAACTCGCTTCTGATTTCAAGAATAGAAAGCTGCAGATCTCGAGCTAATTCACGAACACTTTTTGCAATGGTATCCGAAAAGGTCACTTGATCAAAAGTGGCGCCCTGCTTATTTGTCAGAATAAATGCTTTTGTTTGCAATTCTCGAAGAGCATCTAGAAAAGGAATTTCATATTTTTTTGCAATAGCCTCGGCGATATTGCGGCCACCCCAAAGGAGAGATCGAATTCCAATTAAGCTCTGTCCCTCGAAGGCACAAACCAAAGTGCGCGTGTGCCCCATGTTGATCACTAGGCGAACATGTCGGAGAGGTTTATTGGCCTCTCCGTCCAAACTCAGTGGTGGCGCTACGGTCGCCGGGGGTGCTTCGTTCCACTTTTCAAAGACATTGGCAAAAGAAATTCCCTCTGCAGATATAACATAGGGTTCAACTCCCAAATCGCGAGCACGCGAAAGTGCTGACTGCACATGCTGCTTTGGGGCTGCGCAAGCCAACACTTCGGCTCCCGGGCCAACTGTCTTGATGATTTTAGCGTCAAAAATTGCATTATCGGAAGAAAATGGAAGGTCTTCCTCAAGTTCAAAAGCCAGACTTTTTGTGATTTTTAAACGCTCATTAAATGGAAAAAATTTATTGCGAACAGCAACACGATCTTGGCGAAGGCCCAAAACAAAACGAGTCTGAGAGGCATCATAGCGACTTAAGAATGAACGTAAGAATTCAATGATTTCAAGATCCTGATCAGCGCCTGGTGCGACATTCAACCCATGCTCGAAATATTGCGAGACTTGAAAACCTTTAGAAGTGGAGTTCACCTCCACAATTTTGATGCTGCTCGAGCCAATATCAATACCAAGTGATTTCACTAGACGTTCCTCCGTGAACGAGCTTAGCACCAGTTTATTCGAGGAATAGATCTGTGTATATGGATATTTAAAAAAGAAGCCCAGTCTATAGTCTAGCGCTCATTCCAATAAACAATTCGTGGGGGGCCCTTTAAAGTTTGAGGAGTTTTTGAAGTGGTTTCTTTAGGTTTTTGGGCTGACGAGGGATTGGGATTTTCTTGTTGTTTCTCTTTGTCGGTATAGGATTTAATTTTTTCTGCCGTCTTCTCGAAGTTCATAACAACGACCTCGATTTCGCGAGTCGCCCCAGCAAAAGCCCCAGTGCTGAGGATGCGAAAGTTTGTAGCTGTATCACAGTTCATTGGGATTTTTTGATAGTCTGACATCAGGCGCGCCCCTTTAGACTGCACAAAGCCCCAAAAATCAGAGCTTCCGCCCTCTGCCTCACATTTAAAAGGGCCCCCTTCTTGTTCGGAGTCTCGACGAGTGATCGCGGCCAAAGCAATCTCTTCGGTTATCCCAGGATCCAAAGACTTCAAGACTTCTTTGCTAGCTAGATTGGGGTTGATGCCCTTCATGCCAAAGACCGTGATCTTAGGAGCCAGAAGATCAAAGAACTCATCTGTCATCCCGGGAATCAGATGCAGTTCTGCGATAGACCTAAAGGGTCGATTGGGTGGAAAGTAATCGCTGCCCACGTCGGAGTTCAGTTGAGCATAGGCGGCCTTTTTATCTCCACCGTTGGCGGATGTATTCTTATCAGACAACCAATCTGCGATAACATTGACCAGTTCATCAAAGCGAACATTGCTATGGGCTTTATTAAACTCCTCATCATCCTTTAATTTTTGCTGAAAGATATTGAGGATCTGGGTTTTGGTGGCCTCTTGTAAAACCTTTGAAGGTGAGGCTAAGTCGTTTATATCAATTTTTGAGCCCTCGTCGCTGATCGAAGTCACGTAGGAGGCATCCATCGAGGACTCTTTAAAAATTTTCTTAAAGGCATCTCTGTCGACAGCATTTAGCTCCTCACCCATTGGTAAAGGCCATGCAAAGGGGAAACTCCAAATTTGGTCCAACAAGGTACTGTTGCCAAGTTGTTGACCAAATTGAGATTGTGCCTGCTGATAGATTTTGATTCGCAAAAGACTGAGTTGCAATCCTGACTTAGCTGCATAGTAAGCTTTGATGCGATTGATTCCTTGAGAATTGACGAGATATTCCACATTGGAATCATAGGTCACTTCCATGGCAAAATACATGATGAGCATGACAGCCGATATAGCGACAATCATCGCCACTCCTCGCTGATTGCCGAGGGGGCGCTTGACTTCTGTGGCGAATTTTTGACCCAGCCGCTTAAAAAGTGGAAGTTTTTGATTGCCCACTGGAGCCCTCCTCCGGATTGTTGGGGAAGTGAATGGGCACGACCAACTGCATGGAGTATTTTTTCTTGCGCCCCTTTTCTTCTCTTTCCGTGGTGATGGAGACTTCGACAGCCAATGGAAAGTTTCCTTTGGTAATGCCATCACCTTGCGAATCAGAACGCCAGTCGGAACCCCAATCTTGTTTTCCCTTGCCAATGTAGCGCAACTTAAACTCGGAGACATTTTCCAAAAGAACCACTTCATCTCCGCCCTTGGTAACATCTAAGTCTGCATAGGGCGAGCTTCGTCTCCATAAACATTTTGACGAACCACCCTCTGCCTTCAGGCTTCGGCATTCACGAACGCTGTATCCAACTTCCATAAAGTCTGCTTGTTTGGTGTTGCGAATCAATCGCGCGTTATTCATGGTCACAAAATGCATCGACTCACCTGACCCGACAAAACGAGTCGTGGGGTCTTTTGGAGGAGCCTCAACAGGAGTAGCGGCTGTCGTCGGATCCTGCTGAGGATCGGGATTGGAAGAGTTCATGGGAAGTCCCGTGTTCGGATCTATTTGTTGCTGTTGCGAAGGGTTCGCCTGTTTTTTCAAAAGTTTTTTGATTTCCTTATCGATGTCTCGATAATGATAAGCTAAATTAATGTCACCTTCAATCAATCTCAGAGCATCTCGCAACCGCGAGACATCATCGAGTTGGCTTTGCAGTTTGCCCTTAGCCTGAATGGCCTGAGAAATTGCTTGAGTCGTTAAAACCGTGAGGGTCGCTAGGATCGCAATCGTGATCAGAACCTCGATCAGTGTAAAACCCTTTTGTAAAGGAAGGATCTGCTTTCCCATACTAAGGGGCCTGCAGAGGTCGATCATAATCGACGAAGTATTGGGTGGCAGAAAAAACTAACGGCTTTTTTGCGCCCTTGTAAATGACAGATACTTTGACCTCTTTAATCGACTTGGACAGATGCTCTACCAAACTTTTCATAATGGTTAAGGTCATTTGGTCTGCACCGCCGTCTCGAGAGGTCAGGCTTTGACTAAAGTCAGGCACCTCGAGATCCTTAGAAGTCATTTTCCAGGAGTACTGTGGATACTCAGAGCCAAAGTCGTCTTCTTTTTCTTCAGGAATAGAGTCCAATGGTTTACCTTGATAGAGGAGCTCGACTTCAACCATTTTTCTTTCTAAGAGGGCTGAGACCTCGGTGGAAAGCTGAGTTTTTTGCACACGCATAAAACTTCCGCTCCAGGAGTTAGCCAAAAGCAAAAGACCAGTGGAGAGGATGACCATGGCCATAACTGTTTCGACTAAAGTGAAGCCATTTTTTTTCACCTTTGCACTTCCTTAAGAGTCAGGGCCTTTTCGATCACGTCTGCCTGTCCCGTCAGGGGATTTAAAAGAAGAGTCCAAGTCAGCTTTTGACCATCCGTTATCTGAATAGCGGAGGCTTCGACAAAACCCTGTGGGAAAAAATGAATGTAGGCCTGCCCCGTGGTGATAGGGTTTGGTTGGCTGTTGGTTTCAACAGAAGCAAAGCGTAGATTTTTTGGAAGAGAGATTCGCTCTTTGATCACACTTTTATCCTCTTGAAAGGCGGGAGGAGGTGCGCCCTCCGACTTGTCCTTTTCTCGAGCCAAAGCTTCTTCGATCGCCTTGGGGTCAATGGGTTGAGGACCATTGGCTCTTTCAACCCAGTACTGCTGGGACTCACCATCCATCTGAATGACAATACGATAGGTCGAATTTGTTAACCGAGCTCGATTGCGAACCTCTCGTGCTTGCACCGATATTTTGTGCACGATAGACCGAATGTTAACATTGCTGCGAAAGAGACGGGGCGCCGCTACGGCCATAATCGTCGCAATAATCGCGAGGACGATCAAGACTTCAATTAGAGTGAAGCCCCGTCTTGAAATCATCAAGACCTACTTCGACTCGTCGAGTGTGATATCCGCGTTGTACTCAGATCCACCTTCGCGACCGTCTTTGCCAAAAGACTTCAATGTGTACTCTCCTCCATCTACCGCGTAAGAGAATTCATTTCCAAACGGATCCTTCAGATTTTTTTCGTAGTAAGGCTTTGGGCCCCAGTTGGTGCAGGCTGCATCTGCCTTTTTAAGGCTCTCTAAAGTTTCGGGGAACTTGCCACAGTCGGTGTAGTACATCGACAGAGCATTCGCCACTTGGGTTAGCTGAATTTTTGCTTCACGCACCTTTGATTTATCGAGGCCTCCCGTAATATTGGGAAGGAGCAAAGCTGCCACGCTTCCGATGATCGCAAGAACGATCAAAATCTCGATAAGGGTCATACCTTTGTTGTTTTTAAGATGTGTTTTTCTTTGAGTAAAATGAGACGACATGAAGAACTCCTTGTTGCAGATCATGAGGATAACAGATGCTTTTAGGGAGGTAAAGTGAGACCTTAAAAAAGCTTTTATCTAGCCAGCTAGGTTTGACATCTCAAACATGGGCACCATAATCGCCATGACGATCATACCAATGGCCAAACCCATCATGACGATCACAACAGGACCCAATAAACTGGTTAAGCTATCGAGCTTGTTTTTGACCTGAAAGTCGTAGGCATCTGAGACCTGCGTCAGCATGTTTTCGAGTTCGCCTGTTTTTTCGCCAATGTTGACCATGTGAATCACAATGGGCGGGAATTGACCTGATTTGCGCAAAGGGCCTGCAATAGATTCTCCCTCAGAGATATTGCTACGAGCCTCGTCAATCGCCAAAGCCATCACATGATTGTCGACCACATTTCTGACAATATCCAAAGCTGCTAGCATCGGAACACCCCCATTGAGCAAAGTTGCCAAGGTGCGTGTAAAGCGAGCAACTGCAATCATTCGAACGGTGGGGCCAATCAGGGGAAGCTTGAGCGAAATCGCATCCCACTGATCTTTGCCTGCTGGAGTATTCTTCCAGTTGTGGAACAACAAGTAAGTGATCGTCACAGTTCCAACAATAAAGTACCAGTAGTTCACGACAAAAGTGCTTAAATTGATGATAGCTAGAGAGTACCAGGGTAAGACTAAGTTAGGAGCTGACTCAAAGACCGCCACCATTTTGGGAATTAAAAAGATGAACAAAAATCCCAAGAGAGCAACGGTGACCGTTATCATAATAATGGGATAGGTCATGGCACTAGAAACTTTTGCTCGCAAATCGGCCTGAGCCTCGGTGAATTCTGCCAGGCGCATCAAGATGACATCCAAACTTCCTGACATCTCTCCAGCCTCAACCATTGATACATAAATCTTTCCAAAAATTTTTGGGTATTTGAGGAGGGCCTTAAAAAAAGGTGACCCTTCGTTGACCATGTTTTTACAATCTGCCAGGGCCTCCGATAGAACTGGGCTTTCCACTTGCTCGGAGACAGCCAGAAGAGCATCAACCAAGGGAATATTGGCTTTGATTAGCGTCGCCAACTGTCGAGTCATCAAAGCTAAGTCTTTGACTGAGACGCCACCAGAGGTGTTGATGCGATTTTTCTTTTTAGGATCTAGTTTTTTTTTGTCGCGAATTTCAACAACAAAGATGCCGTCTTTTTTAAGTCGGGTGCGAGCCGTTCGAATGTTATCGGCGTCGACTACACCCTTGGTGTTTTTTCCGTCTCGCGAAAGACCTTTGTACTCAAAAATAGGCATACTAAATCCTAAATATCAATTTGCGTATTCGTTGTTAACTCTTCGATCGAGGTCAGACCTGCTAAAACTTTTTGCACACCGTGCTCACGAAAAGTCCTCATTCCATTGCCTGCGATGGCGGCTTTTTTGATGGTTGCGCCATCGCGTCTTTGCATGATCAAAGAGCGAATGTCATCGTTGACAACCAAGAGTTCGCCAATCGTTGTTCGGCCGGAATAGCCCTTTTGATTGCAGTGATTGCAGCCCATCGGGCGGCAGATATTGCCATTTTGAGCATCGGCCCGTGTCACCCCGAGCGCCTGCAGTTCGAAATCACTGGCTTCGTAGGGAGCCTTGCAATGAGGGCATAACAAACGCACCAAGCGTTGCGCGACAACTCCCACGATAGAGGTGGCAATCAAAAAAGGCTCAATACCAAAATCAATCAATCGAGGGAAGGCTCCTGCCGAGTCATTGGTGTGTAGAGTGGATAAAACCAAGTGACCTGTTAACGATGCCTGAATGGCCAGTTCAGCGGTTTCTAAATCACGGATCTCTCCGACCATAATAATATCAGGATCTTGACGTAAGAAGGAGCGCAGGCCCTGGGCAAATGTTAAGCCAATTTTTGCATTGGTTTGGACCTGACCGATGCCGTGAATGCGCTGCTCGACAGGGTCTTCCACCGTTAGGATATTAACATTCGGTTGATTTAGCTTTGTCAAAGACCCATAGAGTGTTGTGGATTTTCCTGATCCGGTCGGGCCAGTGACCAAGAGAATGCCGTCGTTGCGGCTGAGTAGTTCGTCCAAAGTTTTAAGGTTGTCCGTGGAAAATCCCAATTGGGCGAGCTCTCGAACCACACTGGATCTATCTTGAATCCGCATGACCAAGCGTTCGCCAAAGGCCGTGGGTACGGTGGACAGACGAATATCAATGTCTTTGCCGCCCACCTTCAGGGGAATGCGCCCATCTTGGGGGAGCCTCTTTTCGGCAATATTTAAGTTAGCCATGACTTTGATGCGCGAGGTGATGGCATTTTGTAGTTTTTTGGGTGGCTTAAAGACTTCTGTTAAAATACCGTCGGTTCGAAAGCGCACCGACATATCTTTTTCGTAGGGCTCGATGTGAATATCAGAAGCTTTCTCTTTGACCGCTCGAAACATCAAGCTGTTCACCATCTTGATGACAGGCGCATCGTCTTCTCCGGCCTCTAACAAATCAACAATCGGATCATCTAAATCATAGTCCTCTTCGTCGATCTCGTCGAGACCTGACAAATTGGCCGTACTTTTTTCGTAGACTTTATTGATCGCGTCTTGCAGGCGCAAGTTGGTTGTAATTAACGGGCGCACCTTTTTTCCAAACAAAACTTTGAGATCATCCAAAGACTTTAAGTTGACAGGATTGCTGGTGAGGGCGACCAAAACATCGGCCTCGTCTCGATAGGGCAGAACATAGTGTTGTTTGGCATAGTTGATCGGAATATCCCGAATCAAGTCAGCTGAAATATCGCTGACGGGGATGTCTTTAATAAAATCCAGACCGAGCTCTTTACAGAGATCAGCAACGACCTCGTCAGCTGACGAAAACTCTTTGCTGGCCAAGGCTTCGCCAACGGTGACGGGTCGAACCACAGAAGGGTTTTCCAAGACAGATCGAATTTGATCTTGGGTCAAGGAGGTAGCTTTGGAGAGAATTACTTGAACATCTACGCCCATGTCAGTCCTTTGCTCTATTCTCCATCAACGGAAGAAGAATCGGAATTACCTTGTTGCGCTTTTTGATAGAGTTCTTCCATGCGTTTTCCATTGGGATCAACGCCCCCTTGATTTTTGACAAACTCAATGCGCTCGTCTAGCTTTTTAGTCAAAATCTCGTTGCCTGTGCTGCTAGAGTTACGAATAACCTTGGGGCTTAAAAAGACGATCATGTTGACTTTGTCTTTGGCAATAGACTTGGACTTAAATAACCAGCCCAAAATCGGAATGTCACCCAGAAGAGGAACCTTTACAATCGTTTCTTTGTCTTGCTCTTTCATCAGGCCACCTAAGACCGCCGTGTCACCATCGTTGACATTGATCACGGTTTTGATCGATCGTTTGGCCAGTGGCTGTGTATTTTCAGAAAAAGCCTTGGGTGTTGAAACGGTGGAAAGTTGCGACACTTGCTGCTTTACCTCCATGCGGATGCTTTTGCTGACTGGGCTGATAAAGGGTTTAAGTGTCAACTTGATGGTCGCGTCTTCGAATTGAGGAGTGACAGTGTTGCCGGCCGTTGCCGAAGAGTTCTGCGTAAACCCGGTGACAACTTTATCTCCGACCTCAAGTTCGCCTTCTTGTGCATCCAAAGTTAAAAGTTGAGGAGTCGACAAGATATTGGCTTTTTGAGTTTGCTTTAAGAAGTTGACAAAACCTAAAAGGTTTGGAATCTTGATCGACTTTCCAGATCCAGGATCTGTGACTTCGACTTTGGCTCCGCTGCCAAATCCCAAGGTGGCTCCGCTGCCAGCGGTTGGACTTAGAAAATCTCCGATGGAGACGTTTCCATTAAACCCCGTTTTTCCGGCACCGCCATCGCCATATTGATAATAGCCAATACCCCAAGCATTTGAATCCGAAACACTCATCTCCATGATAATGGCTTCGACAAAAACTTGATCCCGTGGAATATCGATCTTGTTCAGAAGATTGAGAACCACTTCGTAATCCTGCTTGCTAGCGGCGACGATCAAGCTATTTGTTGTTTTATCTCCTGCAATTTTGACGTCACCTCCAAAAATTTCTTGCGAGGCCTGCATTTGTCCCGCTGGGCCCATGGGCGACAGTAAGCTTCCACCCGCTGCGGGCTTTGGTGTGGCATCTTTAGCCACACCCTGTAGGACTTGCGCAATTTTATCTGCTTCGCCGTATTTTACGTAATAGACGTAAACACCGCCTGCCTCTTCAGCTTTGATTTTAAAATCTAATTGCGAAATTAATTTTTTAATGCGTGTGATGCCAGACTTGTTGCCCACAACGATGATCGAATTGGTTCGATCATCAGGAATCGCCATAAAAAAGCTGGCGCCTTGCTGAGATGTGGCCCCCGCAGCTCTGGAAAAGCGCGGAACCCCAGCCGAGAACGTGCCGGGGGCCGCAGCGCCACCACCACTTCCACGACTGCCTTTATTGACAATTTTATCTACGAGATCAGCCAAGTCTTTAGCCTTGGCATAGCGAATCGGAATCACTTCAAGTTGCTCTTCAAAACCGGGGACATCCAGTTGATTGATGATTTTCATAACGCGATCGAGGTTGGAGCCCCAGTCTGAAATGATGATAGAGTTTGTTGGTTCATAGATATTCATCTCTCCATCTTTTGAGGGGAGAATCCGCAAATCACGGTTCACTTGCGCTGCCGAAATATGCTTGAGGTGAATGATTCGTGTGATCATTTGATCTGTATTGGGATAATAAGAGCCCGAATAAGTGTCGATGTTATCTCGCTGCGCATTTCGAGCAGACTTGACCTTCAGAAAGCTGCCGGAAGGGACCACGGTGAATCCATTAATAGCAAGGGCCGACAAAAAGGCTTTGTAGGCTTCAGCGACGGTGATCTTAGAGGGAGCACTGATCGTGATTTTGCCGCGAACCCCGGGGTCAATGATAAAATTCTTGCCCGTAAGTTCGCCGATAGCCTTGATCAAATCTGTGATTTCAACATTTGGAAAATCAAAGGACTCAATAGTTTCTGGAAAGTTTTCATTGGTGATGTCTTCTGATGACGCCTTGGCCATCTTGGACTTGGTTGTTTTTGACAAAACACTTTCGGTGGATGGACTTCCGCCCGAGTTTTCTGTGTTTGCAGCAGGAATTGAGTTAAAGCGATTTGCGCCCCCAGCAGGAAAAGAGGGGGGGGGAGGAAACCCAGAGTCTGAATCGACACTCATATCCCCCATATCAGGAGGTGGTGGCGGGGGCGGAAAGTCGTCAATCTGTGCCCAAACGGGTAAGGCTGTTAGCTGTGCTGCCATCATCGAAGCAAGTCCTATGCTGATACTCTTTTTCATGTGCCTCTCCTCTTCTTGAGGATTAAAAAAAATTATTCAAAATAAATTCAATCTTTCAAGATCCTACTGGATATTGAAGGTTTTCGTTTCTGCCTTTCCGTTTCGCTCTATTTGCAGGGTGACTCGTGGAGAATCTTTTAGAGCTCGATAGAGCTCCATTGCTTTGGCAGGGCTATCAACCGCGGTCCCATCAACAGATCGAATGACATCCATTTTTTGCAAACCCAACTGTTCGTAGATGCTTCCAGGTTGCATATCAAGAATTCGGAAGCCATTGATGTTGCCCGTATTCGGGTCACGATTGGGCACCGCACGTGCCTGCATCAAGATGCTGGAGAGGTTGTTGGTGTACTTAAGGAGGTCGGATCTTTTGATGGCAAAAGTATTTTCGTCAATCTTTTTAACTTCACCTTTGCCTGATGTTGATGCGCCCCCAAACGCAACCTTGGCATCTTTTTTCATCTCGATGTATTCAAGGCGATTGCTGTTTAGGTTTCTGAAAATGACCTTCTGTCGTTCGACTTTTACGATTGCAGCCACTCCAGGAATTTCACGCCCTGGGGTGTAAGAGATGACCTGATTTTTGCCTTTGACTTCGATGGCCGCTAAAGACTTGTCTGGATTCGAGTGCACTAGGGTGCCAATCAGACTTAAAGGCAATTGGGAAGGAACAGGAATTTCTTCTTTTTGCTCCGCCGCACCTTTTGTTTGATCATACAGAGCTTGCGGAATTTCGCCGGTGGCAGAAAAAATATTTCGCGAGGTGATGTTATTGTAAGCCCCACGACTGATAGAGGCGATAGAACTAGTAGATTTTGGATGAGAAGGGGGCGCAGACTGGGGCAGCATGCGATCGCGAATCGAAAGAATTGTTAAGTCAGCAATGCAGTAGCCTAAGAAAATAATTAGAACCGGGAGATACCACTTTTCAAGGGGCGGTCGTTTTTTCTTTAGATACTTTGAACTCACCGCTAAACCAAACCTTTCTGTTTGACTCGAGTTTTCCCTGTCATTTAATCGAGTTAGCCAATCCTTGGCCAGGCCCAAGGCCTTTCAAAATCCTAACAAAAAATACGAGACCAAAGCAGGAAAAAATACAAGCTAGACTATAGTCGCGAGCTCTCAAAAAGATGTTCAATTTCCAAAAGATGGGTATGATAGAAGTATGAGAGTTCTCTACTTCACGGATGGAGCAGGAATCGATCTTCTCGGAATTCGCGAATCCGTTTTGCGTATTCCAGAAGTACTCACCTCTCTACGTCGAGGCCAGGAACAGGCTAAATACGTAGATCTGATGCAGGTG
>JACCDR011000668.1_pt1 | contig 13639 bp, 12 predicted proteins | sample 7446431 | NCBI WGS metagenome assembly JACCDR01 (sample SAMN15323443, study PRJNA562643) | freshwater metagenome | isolation source: river surface water | place: USA:Blue River Watershed | collected 2017-08-17
ATCTGCGCCTGCGTGGCGCGCGCGGCGGCCGAGGCCTCGGCCGTGACCTGGCTTGCGGCTTTCCAGCGGGCCGCGACGGCCGGGGCGAAGACGGGTTGGGTTTTGGTGATCCAGTCACCGTGCACCTGCCAGCCTTCAAAAGCGCCAGCCGTCACATAGGTCTGGCGCCAGGCGGCCAGGCCCGTGTCGCCCGCAATGCGCAGGCCTTCGGGCACACAGCCCAGCTGGTGGGCCAGGGCGTCGCGGGCGCGTTGCAGCGGGGCCTGGAAGAGTTCGTCGGCCAGCTCCCAGGCGTCCAGCGGCAGCAGCAGGCGGCGCGGTGTGTAGCTGCTGGCGGGCAGCAGCACGCGGCCCACGCGTTCAAAGACGTCGGCGTCTTTCGCCAGCCAGGTGGCGGTGTCGAAGCTCGGGTGCAGGGGCACCAGGCCCTGGGCCGGCACCAGGCCGTGGGTGCCGCGCAGGCCCCAGAGGCCGCAGTAGCTGGCGGGCACGCGGGTGGAGCCGCCGGTGTCGGTGCCCAGGGCAAAGTCCACCAGGCCGGCGGCCACGGCGGCGGCCGAGCCGCTGGACGAGCCGCCGGTCACACGCTCGGGGTAGCGCGTGTTGATCGGCGTGCCGTAGTGCGTGTTGTCGCCGTGCAGGCTGTAGGCCAGCTCGTCCGTGAGCACCTTGCCCATGAGGGTGGCGCCGGCAGCCAGCAACTGGGCCACGGCGGCGCTGGTCTCGGTGGGCACGGGATGGGTGGCGAGCCAGCTGGGGTTGCCGGCGCCCGTGGGATGGCCGGCCACGTTGAACAGGTCCTTGGCGGCGAACTTCAGGCCGCTGAGCGGGCCGCCGGGCTGGCCAGCCACGGTGAACTTGCCGTGCGGCACCCAGGCGCCGACGGTGTCGTGGATGGGGAAGGGCAGGGGGGCGTTCATGCGATGACCTCGGGGTGTTGGGCGGCGAGCTTGTCCATGTGCTGGCAGATGGCGCCGGGGGTGGTGAACCAGACCTCGCCGCGGTCGCGTGCGGCCACCAGGTGCTGCAGGGCGCGGCGCAGATGGCGCAGGCGGTAGGGCTGGCCCACCAGATAGGGGTGCAGGGCGATGCCCATGACCAGGGGCTGCTGGCGCGACTGCTCGAGCATCTCGTCGAAGTTGTCGACGATCATCTGCGCGAAGTCCTTGCCGTCCATCTGGCGGCCCACGATCATGGGGATGTCGTTGAGCTCCTGCGGGTAGGGGATGGACCACAGGCCCGGGCCCTTGCGCGTGGCCATGCGCACGGGCTGGTCGTCGTGGCACCAGTTGAGGGTGTAGCGGTAGCCGGTCTCGGCCAGCAGGTCGGGCGTGAGCTTGCTTTCGCTGATCCAGGGCGAGAGCCAGCCGGCCGGCGCCGTGCCGCTGCGCGCACGGATGCGGTCGCGGCAGAGCACGAGCAGCTCGCGCTCGGCCTGCTCGTCCAGCACGCCCTGGCGTTCGGCATTGCTGTGGCCATGGCCCACGAGTTCATCCCCACGCGCGGCGCAGGCGGCCACGAGCTCGGGGCAGTGGTCGTAGAGCGCGGTGTTGATGAGTGCAGCTGCGGGCAGCTTGAGCTGATCAAACAGCTCCAGGCAGCGCCAGGCGCCCACGCGGTTGCCGTATTCGCGCCAGGAGTAGTTGAGCACGTCGGGCTGGGGCGAGGCCGGGCCGATCATGGCGCCCAGGCCTTCACCGAAGGCGAAGTGTTCGTGGTTGAGCGCCAGGTAGACGGCGAGGCGCGCGCCGCCGGGCCAGTGGTAGTCCGGGCGGCGGGTGATGGGGCGGTAAGGAAAACGCCCGTGGTCGGGAAGGAGACCAGGGTAGATCGCCGGCATGGTGCTGTACCTCACAGGGTGGCCAGGCCCGCACGCACCAGCAGCCATTCGGCACTGTCGTTCCAGACGTCCATCTGCGTGATCTGGCCGTGTTTCACCACATAACGGTCCACATAACGGTTGCCTTCGAAGGGCGTGCCGTCGGGCCAGACGCCATAGAGCGTGCCGCGGCTGTAGACGATGGTTTCCTCGTCGGTGCCGCCGGCCACGGTTTCGGTGGCGTCGATCTTTTTCTTGACCCACTGGTAGCGGCTGGCGTTGAAGGCCGAGCATTCGGCCGGGGCCTTCATGGCGCGCCCGCCGGTGAAGCGGATCTGCAGATCGGGGGCGACAAAACGACTGGCGGCTGCCGGGTCCGGGATCATGATCAGACGCAGGAATTCATCGACGATGGCGCCGGGGCTCATGGGGGTGGAGGACATTTCGTTTTCCTTAAGCTTGGCCCTGCTTTGGTGCCTGATGCACCGGCAGGGGTTGTGGAGGTGTGCCAATAAAGTGCGTGCAAATAATGTGCCATATTGTCAACAATCTGAATATAGTAATGCCCACAATAGAGAGGCTCCCAGGGCAACAGGATGACGCCCGGGGCTCGATGCCGTGACGTTTGCGAGGGAATGCCTGTGCCGGTTCAAGTTCTGATCATCAACCCCAACACCAGTGAGAGCGTGAGCCAGCTGCTGCACGCGCTGGCTGTGCGCGAGCTGGGCCCCGAGGTGGCGGTCCGGGTGCAGACAGCGCGCCTGGGGGCGAGCTACATCAGCGACGAGGTGGCCTACGCGATTGCAGGGCATGGCTTGCTGGACGCCTATGCCTGGGACCGGGCCCAGCCCGAGCGGCCGGCGCCACACGCCGTGCTGGTGGGCTGCTTTGGTGACCCGGGCCTGCTGGCCCTGCGCGAGCTCTGTGCGGCGCCGGTGCTGGGCCTGGCCGAGGCCTCCATGCGCGCGGCCCAGGCGCGCGGGCGCTACGCCGTGGTGACCGGTGGCCAGGCCTGGGTGCCCATGCTGGAGCGCCTGGTGCTGCAGCTGGGCCTGGGCGAGGGATTGGTCAGCATCCAGGCGGTGGACAAGACGGGCGCGCAGCTCGCAGCCGAGCCTGAACTGGCCGCGCAGGAGCTGGCCGAGCGCTGCCTGCAGGTGCTGGCGCGCGAGCCCGGTTTGCAGACGCTGCTGCTGGGGGGCGCCGCCCTGGGTGGGCTGGCCGAGCCGGTGCAGCGCATCCTGGTGCAGCGTGGCGCGGGCACGGTGCAGGTACTGGACAGTGTGCGCAGCAGCCTGCAGGCGCTGGCGGCTGCGGCGCGGCACCATGCCGCAGCGGGCGCGGTGCGCGGCGGTGCGCCGCGGCCTGTGCCCAGCGTCAACCTGTCGGCGGAGCTGAGCGAATTGCTCGCACCGACGGTCGCAGCCCGGCCTTAAAACGGCTTGGCACGCTAGTTGCTCTGAGAGGGTGGGGGGTCACCTGACCCCCACTCAACATCTGATTGGAGCAAGCATGAAGCGTCGTAACCTCCTTGCCGCCGGTGCGGCATCCCTCGTAGCAGCCCCGGCCTGGGTGGGTGCGCAAAGCGCTGCCTGGCCCACCCGTGGCCCCGTGAGGCTGATCGCCCAGTTCCCGCCCGGCGGCCTGGTCGACACGGTGTCGCGCCTCATGGCGCCGCATCTGGCGCAGGCCCTGGGCCAGACCGTGGTGGTGGACAACAAGGCGGGCGCGGGCGGCCTGATCGGCACGGACTATGTATCCAAGCAGCCGGCCGACGGTTACACCCTGCTGGTGAGCCACGCCTCGGTGCATGTGTACGCCACGGCCACGCGCCGCACCATGCCTTTCGACGCGGTGAACGACTTCACGCACATGGGCATGCTGGTGGAAGCGCCCATGGTGCTGCTGGTGCGCGCGCAGTCGCCCTTCCAGACGCTGGAGCAGTACGTCAACGCGGCCAAGACGCGCCCCGTGCGTTACGGCTCCTCGGGCATCGGCTCGGCCAACCACCTCTTCGGCGAGATGCTCAAGCTCGAAGGCAAGGCCCCGCAGCACGACCACATTCCCTACCAGGGCAGCGCGCCGGCCATGCAGGACCTGCTGGGCGGCCAGATCGACAGCCTCTTCGACCCCATCACCACCAACGTGCAGACCCTCAAGGCTGGCTCGCTGCGTGCCCTGGCCGTGTCCACGCCGGCTCGCCTGCCGGCACTGCCCAACATCCCCACCTTTGCGGAACAGGGCTTCCCCAAGCTCACGGGTTCGCAGTGGCTGGGCCTGTCGGCGCCCAAGGGCCTGCCCGCGCCCATCGTCCAGCGTCTGTCGGCGCTGATCCCCGAGATCCTGGCCAAGCCCGACATCGCCGCCCGCCTCGAGGAGTTGCAGACCCTGCCGCGCAAGACGCCCGTGCTGGGCAACGACTTCGTGCAGGTCATCAACTCGCAGATCGACACCTGGCGCGCGGTGGCCAAGCAGGCCAAGGTGGAAGTGATCACCTGAGTCGGTCCACTTCCATGTTTCAATGCAGACAGCCCCTGAAGCAGGGGCTGTTTGCATGACACAGGACATCCACATGGACATCAATCTGCCCGAGGTACTGGCCGAAGTGCAGGCCGCGTTTGCGCGTTACGAGGACGCGCTGGTGCACAACAAGGTCGAGGTGCTGGACGAGCTGTTCTGGGACAGCCCGCACACCCTGCGCTACGGCGCGACCGAAAACCTCTACGGTTACCAGGCCATCCAGGATTTCCGCGCGGGGCGCCCGTCTGCGGGGCTGATGCGCGAGATCTACAACACCGTGATCACCACCTATGGCCGGGACTTCGCCACCGCCAACACCGAGTTCCGCCGCGCCGGCAGCACGGCCACGGGCCGCCAGAGCCAGACCTGGATGCGCACGCCCGCAGGCTGGCGTGTGGTGGCCGCGCACGTGAGCCTGCTGGCCGCGCCAGCGCGCTGAGCCCCAGCCTCTCAGGCCTGTGCGATCAGCACGGCCAGGGCCAGCACAGCGCCCGTGCTCAGGCGCAGGCGCAGCGGCAGGTACCACGCCGGCAGCGACTGGTGGCGCGCCAGCCGGCGGTCCTGCAGGTAGTGCGCGGCATAGGCCAGCAAGAGCAGGGCAGCGGCCATGACCGTACCGGTGTAGGAGTCGCTGCCCAGCAGGGGCAGCACACCGGGCAGCAGCAGGGCCACCCAGCCCAGCAGGGCCGGCACCACGCTCCAGCTGTAGAGCCAGGGGGCGGCATTGTCGTCGGCGCGCATGGCAAAACCCCAGTGCAGGGCGCCGACAAAACTCAGGATGATGGCGGCGTAGGCCAGCAGCATCGTCTGCCACAGGGCCTGGCCCGAGGGGGCCAGCAGCAGGCCCAGTGCGCCCAGTCCAAAGGGCAGCAGGCCTCCGTAACCGAGCAGGGCGACAACACGGGGCGGGTGGTTCATGGCTGGCTCGGCTGGCGCTGGTATTCGTGGGCGCGCAGCTGTTCGATGTGGACGTAATCGAGCGCGCGTTCGTGGGTGCTTTCCAGCACCACGGGCGGGGCGACGCCGGCCTCCAGCGCCTCTTTCCAGCGCAGCGCGCACAGGCACCAGCGGTCGCCGGCCTTGAGGCCCGGGAAGCGATGCTCGGGCCGAGGCATGAAGAGGTCGTTGCCGCGGGTCACGGAGAACTCGAGGAAGGCCTGCGTGACACGCGCGCAGATCACGTGCGAACCCTGGTCGTGGGCGTCGGTGTTGCAGCAGCCGTCGCGGTAGTAGCCGGTCAGCGGGTCGTAGGAGCAGGGCACGAGGGCGGTGCCCAGGACGTTCTTGGCGTTCATGGTGCGGGGGTGGGGCTGGGGCGAGCCTGAGGATAGTCCAAAGCCGTGCCCGGGTGCGTCTTGTGGTCTTGCAGCAGTTCGGCCGCGTGCCGCCGCCCGCGTGTGGCCCGGCTCCACCACTGCGAGAAGGAGTCACAGCGACGGGCCTCGGGGGCAAACAGGGGCGGGGGCTCGACACTGTGGGCCAGCGCGTCCAGCCAGGGGTGCAGATGGGGCTCGGCCCAGGCCTGCACCTGCCGTGCGCCCGCCAGCAGGGCCTGCAGCGTGCGGGCGTCGGCACAACAGCGCCAGGGCGTGAGCTCGGCCAGGCTGGCGTCGACGAAGTGCCAGCGCGCCGCGGACCAGGGGCGCTGGCGGTGGAAGTCCGCCAGGTAAATGCCCAGCACCACGGTGTCGGCGGGCAGGTCCGCCGGTGGCGCGCGCAGCGACCAGGGGTGCAGCAGCCAGACGCTGCGGTCGCGCAGCAGGGCAGGCTCGGGCGGTGACAAGGGCAGTGAGGCGGGCGGTTCGCTGTGCAGGGCCGGTTCGGCCACGCCGGGCACCGTGGCCGGCACGAGCACGTGCTGCGCGTCCCGCGCCCAGGCCTGCAGTACTTCGTAGGAGGTGTCGAGGGCGGAGCCGGCGCAGTGCCAGGCCGCCGGCGCGTGGCGCGCCACGTTCTCGGCGTTGAAGAGATAGGGCTGGTGGCTGCCGGTGCCGGCCACCCACTGCCAGCTCAGGTGGTTGCTCGCCAGGTCGCCGTCGAGCAGGTGGGCGTAGAGCCAGTCGGCGCCGGCGCGCCAGTGCACCTTGCGCAGGTGCACCACATAACTGGCCAGCCACAGGCGGGCGTGGTTGTGCAGCGTGCCCGTGGCGTAGAGGGTGCGCACGGCCTGGTCGATCACGGGCAGACCGGTGCGGGCCTCGCGGATGTCGGCCGGGAGTTCGGATGCGTAGGCCGCGTCGGGCAGCGGCCCCGCGTGCAGGGCGCTGAAGATGCCCTCGCCGCGGTGCGCCCAGACGTGGCGGAAGTAGGCGCGCCAGCCGAGTTCGAAGACCAGTTTGTGCTGCACCGGCAGGTCTACACGCGCGAGCAGCGCGGCCAATACCTCGGGCAGGGTGAGCAGGCCGTGCGTGAGGTAGGGCGAGAGGCCGGTGACGGCACCGTCGAGGTGGTTGCGCGTGCGCGCATAGTCCTGCGGGCGCACCGCGGCCAGCCGCGCGCGGGCGGCGGCCTGGCCCGGGGATGGGGTCACGGCAGGGCCCCGATCTCGCCGCGGCGAATGGCGTCGGCGCGCGCACGGATCGCGTCGCGCTCGGCGTCATCGACGCGCGCCAGGTTCTTGACCTGCAGGGCGGTGCGCGGGTTGGCGGCCAGGCGGGCTTCGTGGCGCAGCAGGAAATCCCAGTACAGCGTGGTGATGGGGCAGGCCTGCTCGCCCGTACGTTGCGCGGGGTCGTAGCGGCAGCCTTTGCACAGCGGGCTCATGCGCTCGATGTACTTGCCGCTGGCGATGTAGGGCTTGCTGGCCATGAGGCCGCCATCGGCATGCTGGCTCATGCCCAGGGTGTTGGGCAGCTCCACCCACTCGACCGCGTCCACGTAGACACCGAGGTACCAGGCGTGGACTTCTTTGGGCTCCACGCCCAGCAGCAGGGCATAGAGGCCCGTGACCATGAGGCGCTGGATGTGATGCGCGTAGCCGTGTTGCAGCGTCTGGGTGATGGCGTCGCGCAGGCAGGCCAGATCGGTGCGGCCATCCCAGTACCAGGCGGGCAGGGGCGCGTGGGCGTCGAGCGCGTTCTGTTCCAGGTAGTCGGGCATCTGCGTCCAGTAGATGCCACGCACGTACTCGCGCCAGCCCAGGATCTGGCGGATGAAACCCTCGGCGCTCTGGATGCTGACGCGCCCTTCGCGCCACGCAGTTTCGGCGGCGGCCACCACCTCGCGCGGGTTGAGCAGCTTGAGATTGAGCGCGGCCGCCAGGTGCGCGTGGTAGAGCCAGGGCTCACCGGGCCAGATGGCGTCCTGCCAGCGGCCGAAATCGGGCAGGCGCTGCGTGATGAACTCGTCCAGCGCCTGCAGGGCCTGCGCACGTGTGACGGGCCAGGCAAAACTGTCCAGCGCCCCGGGGTGCGAGGCAAAACGCTGCTGCACCAGGGCCATGACCTCGCGCGTGATGGCATCGGGCTCGAAGCGGCTGCGTGCCGGCACGAAACCCGGGCCCTGGGGACCGAAGGCCTGGCGGTTCTCGGCGTCGAAGTTCCACTGGCCGCCGGCGGGCTGCTCGCCCTCCATGAGCACGCCGTGCTTCCTGCGCTGCTCGCGGTAGAAATACTCCATGCGCAGGCTTTTGCGGCCTTTGATGTGGGCCGCGAAGTCGCGCACCGTGGTGTAGAAGTGCCGGTCGTCACGGATGTCCAGCGGCAGGCCGGCTTCGCGGGCCACGGCCTGCAGGGCGCGCAGCACGCGCCAGTCGCCGGGAGCGGTGAGCACCAGCTCGCGCGGCTGCAGGCGGGCGAGGTCGTGCCTGAGCTGGGCGGCCAGGCTGCCCCGGTTGTCGGCATCGTCGAGCCGGGTGTAGTGCAGCGGCCGGCCCAGCGCGTGCAGCGCCTGCGCGAAATGCCGCATGGCGCTCAGAAACAGCACGGTACGGGGTTTGCCGGAGACCACGTGGGTGGACTCCTCGGCGACCTCGGCCATCCAGACGGCGTCCTGCGCCGGGTCGAAGCCGTCGAAGGCGCTGGCCTGCGCATCCAGCTGGTCACCCAGCACGAGGACTAGGCGGCGCATGGCTTAGCGCGCGGGGCCCGCACGGCGGCAGGCCTCGGAACAGTACTTGACCTGCTCCCAATTCTTTTCCCACTTCTTGCGCCAGCTCATGGGGCGGCCGCAGGCGGCGCAGGGTTTGCTGGGCAGGGACTGCTTGTTGCCTTTGAAACCGGGAGACGTGTTCATGGTGTGCGGGACGGGATTGCGGCGATTCTGGCGCGGACCGCGAGGGTTTGCCCGCGGCGGTGCGCATGCCCCCGCCCGGCTCAAGGACAGCGGTCCCCGCCGGGTCTGTGGCAGGAATACCGTCTTTGGGCTTTTATTGGGCGGCAAAACGCCGTCGCGGCCGTGTGGGTCGATTAACATGCGCCCTACATCAGAGGCTGCTCCGGGTCCCTGCGGACGACGCGGGGGAGGGCCGGACTGCCGACACTTTATGGCTGCTGCCGACGACAACAAGGAAGAACTGGAGAGGCTGCGCTCGCAACTGCGCGAGGCCCAGACACGCCTGGAGACACGCGAGCAGGACTGGCTGCGGCTGGAGAAACAGCGCCGCCATACCGAGATGCTGTTCACCGCGGCCTTCGACGAAAGCCCCGAGGCCATCGGTCTGTCACGCCTGGAGGACGGCCTGATCGTCGACGTCAACCGCGAATGGCTGGCCCTCATGGGCTACACGCGCGAGGAGGTCATCGGCCACACCGTGGTCGAGATCGGCCACTGGCAGGACCAGGCCACCCGTGACGCGGCGATCGCCGACCTGCGCACCCACGGCCGCCTGCGTGACCGCGAGGCCATCGTCTCCTTCAAGGACAAGGGCAAGCGCCTGGTGCGCCTCAACGGCACGCTGATCGACGTCAAGGGTGAAAAGCACATCCTCATGTACATCAAGGACATCACGGCCGAGCGCATGGCCGAGGAGTCCCTGCGGGCGGGTGAGGTGGCCCTGGCCCAGGCGAACGAAAAACTCAGCGCCCAGCTCGATCTCTACACGCTGACCGAGCAGCTGGCGCGGGTGGGGCACTGGAGCACCAGCGACGGCGGCGAGACCATCCTGTTCTCCGGCGGCCTGCAGAACATCGATTTCGACAAGATCGGTCCCCTGCGCACCCGGGGCCAGGCGCGCGGACGTATCCATCCCGACGACATGCCGGCCTTCCTGGCGGCGCGCCAGAGCATGGATGGACGCATCGTCGAGTACCGCTCCATCCATCCGGATGGCAGCATCTACTGGCGGCGCAGCCGCATGCGCCGGCACCAGAACAGCGACGGCAGCATCACCGACTTCGGCGTGGTGATGGACGTGACGGCGGAAATGCAGGCGGCCCAGGTGCTGCGTGAGAAGCTCGACTTCATCGAGAAGCTGACCAGCCGCGTGCCGGACGTGCTCTACCAGTACCAGTACCGCAGCGGCAGTCGCATCACCTTCCCCTTCATCAGCGAGAGCGTGCGCCGTGTCTTCGGCGTCGAGCCCGCGGACGTACGCGAGGATGCGCGCCGGCTGTTTGCCGTGATCGATCCCGAGGACGTGCCCACCCTGTTCCAGTCCATGCGCGACGCCCACCACGATGGTGCGACCTGGCAGCACGAGTTCCGTGTGCGCCAGCCCGACGGCACGACCCGCTGGGTGCGCGGCAACTCGATCACGCTGCGCGAGCTCGACGGCGAGCTGGCCTCCTACGGGGTGGTGCGCGACATCACCGACACCAAGATTGCCGAGACCCGCCTGCAGGAAAGCGAAGCGCGTTTCCGCAGCCTGACCGACCTCTCGTCCGATTGGTACTGGGAGATCGACGAGAACTTCCGTTTCACCAATTTCGCGGGCTACCGCGAGGGCAAGTCCATCGTGACCCAGGCCGACAGCATCGGCAAGACGCGCTGGGAGCTCGGCGCGCTGAACCTGAGCGATGAGGACTGGGCGGCGCACCGGCAGGTGCTGGAGTCGCACCAGCCCTTCCGCGACCTGGAGCTGCAGCGCCTGGACGCCGCCGGCCAGGCCTACTGGGTGGCCGTGAGCGGCGCGCCCATCTTCGATGCCAAGGGGCGCTTCCGGGGCTACCGTGGCATCGGGCGCGACATCAGCACCCGCAAGCGCGCCGAGGACGAGACCCAGCGCCTGGCCTTCTACGACACGCTGACCGGCCTGCCCAACCGCCGCCTGCTCATGGACCGGCTGGCCCACGCGCAGGTGACAAGCGCACGCAGCAAACGTTACGGCGCCCTGCTGTTCATCGACCTGGACAACTTCAAGGACCTCAACGACACCCTGGGCCACGATGTGGGCGACCAGCTGCTCGAGCAGGTGGCCCTGCGCCTGGTGTCCTGCCTGCGCGAAGGCGACACGGCGGCGCGCTTCGGCGGCGACGAGTTCGTGGTCATGCTCGAGGACCTGAACGAGGTGGAGTCCGAGGCGGTCCGCCAGGCCGAGCTGGTGGCCGAGAAGATCCTCAGCCGCCTCAACACGCCCTACGAGCTGGTGGGCCGGCAGCACAACAGCTCGCCCAGCATCGGCATCACGCTGTTCTCGGGTTCGGTGCTGGGCGTGGACGAGCTGCTCAAGCGCGCCGACGTGGCCATGTACCAGGCCAAGGCCGCGGGCCGCAACACCCTGCGTTTTTTCGATCCCCAGATGCAGGCCGCCGTGCTGGCGCGTGCCGCGCTCGACACCGACCTGCGCCTGGGCCTGCAGCGCGAGGAGCTGCTGCTGCACTACCAGCCCCTGGTCGACGGACGCAACCAGATCGTGGGCTACGAGGCCCTGCTGCGCTGGCGCCACCCGCGGCGCGGCATGGTGCACCCGGGCGAGTTCATCCCCATGGCCGAGCAGAGCGGGCTCATCCTGCCCATCGGCCAGTGGGTGCTGCGTACGGCCTGCCGCCAGCTCGTGGCCTGGGCCTCGCAGCCTGCCACCAGCCGGCTGAGCCTGTCCGTCAACCTGAGCGCGCGCCAGTTCCGCCAGAGCGACTTTGTCTCCGAGGTCCTGTCCGTGCTGGACGAGACGGGCGTCAACGCCCAGTACCTCAAGCTCGAGCTGACCGAAAGCGTGCTGATCAGCGATGTGGAGGACGCCATCCGCAAGATGAGCGCGCTGCGCGAGCGCGGGGTGCGTTTTGCACTGGACGATTTCGGCACCGGTTACTCGTCCCTGAGTTACCTCAAGCGCCTGCCGCTGGACCAGGTGAAGATCGACCAGGGTTTTGTGCGCGACGTGCTCAGCGATCCCAACGACGCGGCCATCGTGCGCACCATCCTGGCCCTGGCCCAGAGCATGGAGCTGCAGGCCGTGGCCGAAGGGGTGGAGAGCGAGGGGCAGCGCCAGTTCCTGCTGGACAACGGCTGCACGGTGTTCCAGGGCTACCTGTTCGGGCGGCCCGGACCGCTCGGGCACACGGTCCTGCCCGCCTAGCGCGACTGCGCCGGGGCTGAGGGCTTACTCGAAGTTGCCCTGGTCGCGCTCGTCGGCCGCTTCGCTGCCGGCCGCGCCGGGCAGGCTGAGCTTTTCGGCGTTCTGGCGGGCCTGGGCCTTTTCGCCGGCGCCGGCGAACTTGCTGTACTTGTGCAGGATGGGCACGAGCTGCCCGTAGATGCGCGGGTTGCCGGCCAGGCATTCCTTGTGTTCCAGGAATTCGGGTTCACCGGTGAAGTTGCCCACCAGGCCGCCGGCCTCGGTGACCAGCAGCGAACCCGCGGCCACGTCCCAGGGGCTCAGGCCCGTCTCAAAGAAACCGTCGGTGAAACCGGCCGCCACATAGGCCAGGTCCAGCGCGGCGGCGCCCGGGCGGCGCAGGCCGGCGGTGCGTTGCATCACCTCACCCATCATGGCCAGGTAGGCCTGGAAGTTGTCGCCCTTGCGGAAGGGAAAGCCCGTGGAGATCAGGCTCTGGCCCAGCTGCGTGCGCTTGCTCACGCGGATGCGGCGCTCGTTCAGGAAGGCGCCGCGGCCCTTGGTGGCGGTGAAGAGGTCGTTGCGCGTGGGGTCGTAGACCACGGCCTGTTCGACCTTGCCCTTGACGGCCAGCGCGATGCTCACGCAATAGACGGGGAAGCCGTGGATGAAGTTGGTGGTGCCGTCCAGCGGGTCGATGATCCAGACGTGGTCGGAATCCTTGGCGCCGCGCGTGCGGCCCGTCTCCTCGCCCCAGATGCCGTGGCCCGGATAGGCGGTGAGCAGGGTCTCGATGATGGTCTCTTCGCTCGCGTGGTCCACCTCGGTCACAAAGTCGTTCACCTGCTTCTGCGACACACGCACCGACTCGACATCGAGGGCGGCGCGGTTGATGATGGCGCCGGCGGCGCGGGCGGCCTTGATGGCCACGTTGAGCATGGGGTGCAGATTGGGGGACGACATAAATTGTGGAGGCGTTGGGAGCCTGGCCGGTGGCGGCGCTGGCTCTGGAAGCTGAAGAGCAAAAACGCCGTCCGGCGATGCGGGCGGCGACAATAGGCAGCATTCTACCCGCACTGCCTGTTTTTGATGCAAACCGACCTGCCCCGCCCCGGATTCCGCACCCGTTTCGTCCTGATCCAGACCAGCCATGCCGGGAATGTGGGCGCGGCGGCCCGGGCGCTCAAGGTCATGGGCTTCGACGAGCTGGTACTGGTGCAGCCACGCTGGGCCAATGTGCTGCGGCGCCAGGAAACCATCGAACGCGCCAGCGGTGCGAACGATGTGCTCGACCGGGCCCGCATCGTGGAGACCCTGGACGAGGCGCTGGAGGGCATGACCCACCTGTGCGCCACGGCCATGACCCCGCGCGACTTCGGCCCGCCCACGCGTGCGCCGCGCGAGCATTTCGCGCAGCTGGCGCAGACGGCCATGCCCGAGGCTGGCGCCCAGGGGGTGGCCTTTCTCTTCGGGTCCGAACGCTTTGGCATGCGCAACGAGGACGTGTACCGCTGCCATGTGTGCCTGAGCATACCCACCGCGCCCGATTACGGATCCCTCAACCTGGCAGCAGCGGTGCAGTTGCTGGCCTATGAATGGCGCCAGGCCTTGGGGGGCTTTGATCCGGCGAAGCCGACCAACCAGCCAGCGGACACCGACCAGGCCGCCGACGCCCAAGCCCTGACAGGCCTTCTGACCCACTGGGAGCAGGCCCTGGTGGCGATCGACTTCCTCGACCCCGCAGCGCCCAAAAAGCTGCTGCCCCGTTTGAACCAGTTGCTCAATCGGGCGCAGCCCACTGAGGCAGAAGTCCACATTTTGCGCGGGGTGGCGCGTGCGATGCTGCGCGTGGCCGAACGCGCGAAGCG
>JACCDR011286170.1_pt1 | contig 13633 bp, 11 predicted proteins | sample 7446431 | NCBI WGS metagenome assembly JACCDR01 (sample SAMN15323443, study PRJNA562643) | freshwater metagenome | isolation source: river surface water | place: USA:Blue River Watershed | collected 2017-08-17
GAATGCTGTCACACTAGCTCCATTCGCCACTGATTGACCATTGAAAGAACACGAAGCCGCCGGAGCAACTGAGCATGAAGAAGCTGTGTAAGTTCCGCCCAAAACACCATTGTTACAAGTTCTTGTCTGCGAGGCGCATGTTGATCCATAAGCAACACTGGCTGCCTGGAATGCTGTCACACTAGCTCCATTCGCCACTGATTGACCATTGAAAGAACACGAAGCCGCCGGAGCAACTGAGCATGAAGAAGCTGTGTAAGTTCCGCCCAAAACACCATTACTACAAGCTCTTGCTTCGGAAGCGCATGTCGATCCAAATGGAACACTTGAAGCCTGATAAGCTGTTACGCTGGTTCCATGAGCAATCGTTTGACCATTGAAATTACAAACACCTGCTGGCTGAACACTGCAACTGATAAATGAGTAGTTTCCAGAGAGAACTCGGTCTTGACAAAGCCGACTCTGTGAAGCGCATGTCGATCCAAATGGAACGCTTGAAGCAGCATAAGCTGTGATCGACTGACCATGAGCAATTGTTTGACCTGCAAAAGAACATTCACCGCTGTCTTTAATACAGCTCAAGTTCTGATAGCTTCCTGTTAAGCTTCCATTAATACAAGTTCTCACTTGGCTTGTGCAAGCCCCGCTCGCTGGGACAGAGGCTAGTTGATAAGCTGTAAAAGATTGTCCGTGAGCGTAAGTGACTCCTTGAAATACGCAACTCGCATTTCCAGGCAAAGTCGTCGTTGTCGTAGATCCTGTTGGTGGAACAATACAAGCGCCCCACTCGGGACCAGCATCGCTGGCAACACAAGTTCTTGTTCCGATCTGTGCTCCAACTTGGCAAGGCTCTGTATCTCCCAAATTACATGCGAAGATTGTTTCAGGGCCCACAGCAGAGGCTGTTTCAGCCGTGCCTGCTTGGAAAGAAACTCTTCCACAATTCTGATAGGAAAGCATCATTGTGATTCCGATGAATGTCATAGCTATCCAAGATGCCAATTTAGACTTAACCCCAGCCATTGTAATTCCCCCATTAATATTAGACATCTTGATCATCGGCTTGTGAGTGGATTAACTTGAGAAAAAACTGTACCAAAGTCAGAATTTGACTCAAATAGAGACACGGAAGTTGTCAGCTAAAAAGTCCAGCGAACACTGACCTGAGAAGACTGATAATCAGAATGAGCAAGGTGATCAAAGACGATATCTTTGCTCTCATCTAATTTTTCTGAAAGTTCAAAATTAATCTCGGCCGCAGTGGCTTTGTACCGAATTAATAAATTTGTAAAGCCTGTGTATTTTAGTTGAGCGACAGCTTGGAAGACCTGGAAATTGAGGTTGAATTTATGCTGGATCGAATCAGCTTCGGAGCCTTTCACCAAAATATCAGCTTGCATAGTCTCTTGCACTTGGTGAGTAGTTCGCCCTAACTGAGAGTTCTTAAAAGCATCCGAAGTTACAAAAGAAGTGATCCCTCGATCCGCAAGACGACCTAAAACATAATTGGCGTCTCCCGAAGCCTGCATATCTATGGGAATGACTTGCTCAGTATCTAATGGAACTTCACGAGATTTAATGGCATAAAAATCAGCGATCAATTGATCAGAAATTCCACGACGATTGATGGCCGCTTCACTAACCGAAGTAAACAGAAAAACCAGATTAGATAAAACTAGACAGAGTCGTTTCATCTCATTTTGAGACACTGAATGAACTCAGCATCTTCTTCCTTTGAAGGAAGACTTTGCAAGCCCAAGGCCACGCCGTTCAAAATTTAAAACGCTTTGACTGATTTTTAAGGTAGAGGTGTCGTCAGGATTGGGTGTCTATGTCCACTTTGTGGACGTCTCAAAATGAATCGACTACTCATCTAGAATGTAAACGGCTGGATCTCGCGGAATTCCATTCACACGAACTTCGTAATGCAAGTGAGGCCCCGTAGACCGGCCCGTATTTCCAACAGAAGCAATGACGTCCCAACGAGAAACTTTCTGTCCAACTTGCACATAGATCTGAGCATTGTGGCCAAAGCGAGTGCTGACTCCGTAGCCATGATCAATAGTGACCATTTTTCCATAACCTTCATCGTAACCGGCATAAGTCACAATTCCGTCGGCTGGTGCATGAACTGGAGAGCCCGGAGCTGCCGCGATATCAAGACCGGCGTGAAGAGTCGATCGACCCGTGAACGGAGAAACACGATAACCAAATCGCGATGTAAACCAACCTTTTGCCGGACGAATATTCGGAGTTGAATTGAGTAGAGATTGTCTCTCACTGAGAGATTCCCAAAGATCCAAAACACTTTGTTCACGAAGCTGTGATTCTTTAATGGATTTATCGATGCGAATAGCCAGTGATGCGTAATCCCGATTATCTTCGACCGCCAGATCGCCGGTTTCTTCATTCACCGGATTTTTTTGGGTAAATTCTTGATCTTGCTGAGCCAGCTCTTCGACATCTCCGCGCTCACTCATCGGCTGATCGTACTCTTCCACTTGTTGATTAGGCGCTGGCTTTGCTCCCATCGCAATTTTCAAAGATCGATCTTCACCTTCGACATTGGTGATCAATCTTAATTTCGTCGTGAAAGTCTTTACGCGCTCTAGACTGGTTTCTAAAGCTTGAACTTTTCCTTCTACGACCTGGAATTGCTTTGTCAGCTGTGCATTTTCAGCAAGCAATCTTTTATTTTCCAAAGTCTGCGCGAGCAATCCCATGTAATCGACAAAACCAGCCGTCATCGCCAAAATTAAAATGCCGGCGATCAACAAAGCACCCTTGAGCCAAGCTGCAGGAATAACAATTTTTTTTGTCTCACCGGTGTCATTGGAGACAATAAAAAATGTCATCTTTTTTCTGTTTTGCGGGTTAATTTGATTTTTTTCCAATAGGCCCTACTTGTAAGCCACTACTGTATGAAACACTTTCATCACTGTCAAATTTTCACGTCCAAATTTGAAGCTGCTAAACAAGCTCTAGAAACATCACCGTCACATTATCATCGCCACCGTGAGCCAAGGCTCTTTCTACACAGGCCGACACAATTTTATCGGTCTCAGTTCTCGTTAAAACTTCGGATATCATCACATCAGGAACTAAACTACTTAAACCGTCAGAACAAAGAAGAAATGAATCTCCTTTTTCCGCTACTCTTTCGAGCACATCGACCACCACTTCGCGTTCATAACCCACGCTCCGTGTAATCACATTGCGACTGGAAAATGATTTTAGCTGATCTTCGTTAATAATTCCTGCTCGCAATTGTTCATTCATCAAAGAATGATCTTCTGTGAGCTGCCAAAAATGCGGTTTGCGGTAAAGGTAGGCTCGGGAATCGCCTACGTTCCCAACAAACACAGAGGTCCCATCAAAATAACACAGGACCATGGTCGTACCCATTCCTGACAAGTTGGGATCTTTGCAGGCTTGATCATAAACTTTGGCGCTAGCTATACGATAGGCTTGGTTCACCAACTCGCGAGAAGGCATGGAAGAAGATTTATTTTTTTTGATGAACTCTTCGACAGATTCAACGGCAAGAGAAGAGGCCACTTCTCCACCTGAATGACCACCCATTCCGTCAGCAACGATATACAAACCTAATTCCTTATTGATCAAATAAGAATCTTGATTTGAGTCACGTCGAAGACCCTTGTCTGTCATACACCACGAATTAATTTGCATTGTATTCCAGTGTAAAAACTTGCTTTCATTAGGCCAATTAAAAACTGACTGAATTTTCTGAGATCTAGACCTTATTTTCTAGCCGAAATCCTTTTAGGGCGGGTCTTTTTATCCGATAGGAATCTCAGAGGATTTTAATGAAAATGAGCCGAGCCCGATTCAGCTTTATCGCATCTCTCGCACTGCACTTGCTGTTGATTGGCTCGACCTTTGTTCTTCCGGAAATTTTGAAACAGGATTCAAAGGAAACGGTTGAATTCACCATTAGCGAAGAGCCTGTCGTAAAGAAAAAATCGGATCTCGAAGTTCTCAAGCAGATTGTCGAGCAAGATGACAAGCAACTGAACGATGAAATTCCCGATAAGGCCAAATTTTTGAGCAAACACAACCAAGTTGTCAAAAAACAAACTGTGGCTCAGAACTTTGGTGATTTTCAAAATCGCCAAGACAAAACGGGAAAAAATGGCTCTGGCGGAGCACCAAAACTGAATTTGAAAAATCTTTCGCCGAAATTTGATATCGAGAAAATGGCAGACGAGCGTCGTCAAAAAGAACAGCAATTTGAAAAAGAAGTCACAGAAAAAGCAGGATCTGGCGCCCAAGCCAGCCAAACAAGCGACTATCTTAAAGACATCGAAAAAAGCAGTGAAACTCTTCTCAGCACCCGAGAATTCGTCTATTACTCGTTTTACTCTCGAATTCGCCGTCAGCTCAATCAACATTGGGGTGGCAAAGTCCGTGAGAAAATGACCAATATTTTCAAGCAAGGTCGCTCCATCGCTTCTGCGGAAGACCGCATCACAAAATTACTGATCACCCTGAATAAGCAAGGAACTCTGACCAAGGTTCAAGTTTTGAGCGATTCCGGAGTGCGTGATCTCGATGAGGCCGCTATTGAAGCTTTTAAAGAAGCCGCACCCTTTCCAAATCCCCCCGAAGGAATCGTGGATGAAGACGGAACCATTAAAATCCGCTGGGATTTTATCTTAGAAGCCTAATTGCCTCCCCTCACAAATAATGCTAGTTTTCCCGGTCTTAGAGAGGACTCACCATATGGCCAAAAAACCAGAAACCGTCAGCCAATTTGAGAAACACCGAGATGTCTTAAATAAGATCGCTCAGCGCGCACATTACCTTGCGACTCAGATGATTTATCAAGCGAATCACCGGGGCGATAAGGAAAAAGGCGATCCCAAAGTGGGCGGTCACGTATCAGCTTCGGCCAGTGCTCTTCACATCATGGGTGCATTGCATCTCATGGTTAAAAGTGGCTTTGACCATATTGCCAACAAACCTCACGCTTCTCCGACTGATCATTCTTACAACTACTTGCTAGAACTTTTTTTAAAACAAGATCTTTCAAAAATGTCTTTGGAAGATTGCAATACGGCGATGATGGGATTGCGTAAATTTTCTGAAAACGGCGAACCCGTTTTCCAATCTTACCACTCGGCTTATGACTGCGATCATCATAATTTTTTTCCTTCAGGAACAGTCGGTATTCCGCCGGTGAATGCTGGATACATGGCGCTTGCTTATCGTTTTGCCAAAGAACATAAATACAATGTTCCAGATGCTCACTTTTGGGCTGTCTGCGGGGATTCTGAATTCCGCGAAGGTTCCATGTATGAAGCAATACCTGATTTTGCTGAACGTGAAATCGGAAATCTGACTTGGATCGTGGATTACAACCGTCAATCTCTTGATGGTCACCGTATTACAAATAAGAAAATCATGGGCGGAACAGACGCTTTCCGTATCGAAGCGATGATGCGTGCGAATGGTTGGGATGTCATCCAAGTCCAACACGGTCACAAACGCCTCGATCTTTTCACTCGTCCAGGCGGCGAAGTTTTCAAAAATTTCTTAGAAAATGGACTTGAAGATTACGAATTCCAAGCTCTTCTGCTCGTCCAAGACATGAAGACTTTGAAAAAAGGAATCGCTAAAGAACATCCCGATATGAAAAAATTCTTGGAATCAGTGACTGATCAAGAATTATTCGACGCTCTTCGCGATCTGGGCGGTCACGATATGATCGCTTTGGCAGAAGCCATGCTGGAGAGTAAAAAGAATCCTCGCAAACCGACCATGATCGTCGCTCATACTCTGAAAGGTTGGGGATTGAAAATGGCGGCAGCGCCGGGCAATCACTCGGCTCTTTTAAATGAGCAGGAGATGGAAGAACTTCGTCAGGCTCAAGGCCTTTCTGGAAATAACTTATTTGAAAGATTTGATCCTAAATCCGCTGAAGCTCAGTATTTAAAAAAACGCGGTGATGATCTTTATAAAGACATCAAAGCTCAACACGCTCTGAAAGACGCGAACCAAGCCGAGTTCATGGAAAAGCTCACAAAATATGGCCAGCTTCCACCGAGCCTCGAGATCAGTCTGAAAATGGCCAGCTATCCTCATACACAGTGGATGCTCGGTCAGCTGACGGCTAAACTCACTCGTATTGCTAATACTTCGTTGAACGAAAAAGAATTGCTTCCGAATCAAAAGCCTTTACCTGAAAGCGAAAAAGTTTGGAAAACTCCGGCTGAGCTTTTGGTGTCAATGGCTCCTGACGTGGGAACATCAACGAATTTGAATCCTGCGATGGATGGAAAAATCTTTGGCGCTGTGACGGTTCAAGATTTCGAGAAAGATTTGGGTGTGAAAGATGCGAAACTTCCGGATCTCGTTCCGGGCGAAGAAGTTTCTGATCGTTTCATCCGTTTTGAAATCGCAGAATGTAATGTGATGTCGTGTGTGGGATCTTTTGGTCGTATGCGTGATACGCTTGGAATTCCCTTAGTACCTTTGATGACAGTTTACGATTTCTTCATCAAGCGCGCTCTCGATCAGTATTTTTATAATCTCTATTGGAAAAGCTCTTTTATCTTGGTGGGAACTCCGTCAGGGGTGACTCTGTCACCAGAGGGTGCTCAGCACGGATGGAAATCAGATATCCAAATTCCAAATCAAATCACTTGGGAACCCTTTTTCTGCCAAGAGTTAGATTGGATCTTATGTGAGAGCGTTCGTCGTCATGTGATGAATGATAATGTCGGAAGAAACGGTGTTCTTATCCGTGGTGTGACCCGCGGTATCGAGCAAAAAGATATGATGTTGTGGTTGAAGCGCCAAGCTCGCTTTAAACAAAATATGTCCATGCCTTCAGACATTTTATTGGCTCGTAACGAATTTCCTTTGGATGGAGCTCATGATGAAAAGACTCTTCCTGCTTTAGACGATGCCGCTATCTTAGCTAAAATCAGAGAAGAAGTTCTCAATGGAGCTTATTACTTGATCGATTACCGTGGTTATTCTGGCTACGAACCGGGTGATAACGTGATCAACATCATCTCCATGGGATCTCCAACCACAGAGGCGATCAAGGCTTCAGAAGCTTTGTTGTCACGTGGAATTTATGCCAATGTGATCGTCGTGACATCAAGCGATCTTCTTTGCGGAATCCAAGCTCATGAAAATGATTACCAATATTTGAAAGAATATTTAGGAATCAATTCCAACCTGCACATCCATCCAACCGAACATCTCCAAGGACAAGACTTGGTGACTGTGGCTGGTCGTCGTATTCCGATCGTCTCTGTCCATGACGGAGAAGCCGGACTATTGGACAATTTGGGCTCGATTGTGGGAACTCGCCAAGAATCTCTCTGTGTTCGTAAGCATTCAAAATGCGGATTGCCAAAAGATATTTATCAATACCACGGCATGGATTGGGAATCTGTGGTTGAGGCTTGTGGTAAAGTTTTGGCAGAAACAGCACTTGAAGAAGTGCGCGTGAGCCAAGCAGTCTTAGGTGAATCTCAACTGACTCAGAGCTCACCAGCAAAATGGACAGACCTGTGGCCTGTCCGCGCAGCAAATCGACATTAATTTCTAAAGGTAGGGGCAATCTTTTCAATTAAAAAGGACTGGATTGCCTTTCCATCAAGTTTGATCGTCAAAGCTGTTTTAATTTCTCCACCACCACAAAAATATCTATCAAGTCCTGGTAAAACCTCATTGGAACGAATCTCTGTAAAGGTTTGCTCTCCAGATCCCATTTCTTGAGACATATTTCCACGCTTACAAATCACTGTACCCTTGGCTTTGCTGGTTGATCGCAACGCTTTGACTGTCTTTCCTGATGCGAAGGTATAGGCTCCTATTTCTTTTACATATTCGATGTTTTCTTCAGAACTCTGGAGCTCGCAATGAGTTTGTTGTTTTTCTTTGAATGAGTTAAAAAAACTTTGACCTGCCGAAGTCAGGTTTTTTAAGCTATTTTCTTCATCATCTGATTTACAATCTGTATTAGATCCCTTTTCGTCATGCGTAGTAACACAAGTTTCTTTAGTAGAAAATTTCTGTGACAAAACTTCGCCTAAGCTTGGATTTGAAACATTTATCGAAAGGTACTCTTGCATCTCTTCGGTTAAATCATCAGAGGCAGATAAAATGGTCGACGCTCTTAGAATTTCCAATTGCATATCTTGATTAGCCTGAATCATTCTCACTACTGAACGGTCACCCACCTTCGTTTGAGAATCGATTTCTCTGTTTTCTTTTCCACAACCGAAATTAAAAACATCCTCGTGCTTCATTTTTCCCGAACCTATGATGTCCTCGTATTTCCCTTCACTGACAAAAGAGTCTTTGATAGCATTCACGTCGACAGTTGGATTCACCGTAATCTGTGCTGGACCGTAATTCTTGTCGTCTTTTGAACAAGCCATCAAGGCGAAGACCGATGCAACGAATAAAGTCGTGGTGATTTTTTGCATTTTTAGGAACCCCTTCCCATAGCGACCTAGATATGGCGAAGACATGAAAAGCGCGGGATCTTATTGGAAGGGGGGATAATCCAACAAGGCCCGGCTCTTCACTCATTCGGTGGAAGGAATATATCCCAGTCAGGGAAAAACTAAAACTGTCAGAATTTTAGACAGTAAAAGCTACCAAACAGGGCCTGGCACTATTTGGTATTTAGTTTAATGGCGCAGAAAAGGCCCTCTTCTGTCGGGATAATTGAGCTGACATATTTAGTAGAATCCGCCAAGCGTTCATTAAATGTGCGCATCACACTGATTTGCTTTTTCGAGTATTGAGCAATATTGCCACTGAAAACAGAACCACCCAAAAAAACATTGTCTGCTAAAATCAAAGCCCCAGGAGCTAAATTTTTCTCGGCCCAATCCAAATAGTCACAGTAAGCGGATTTATTGCCGTCGATAAAGATGCCATCAAAAGGACCTTCACTTTCAATTGCAGGCAGCTTTTCAACAGCATCTCCTTCAATCACCGTGAGCTCAATGCCCGGATTTTGTTTTTGATATTGTTTTAAAATTTCATCGGCATGCTTGGCGTGCTTTTTCTCTTTTTCAAAGGTCCATAACTTTCCACCTGGACATAGTCTACTCGCAATCCACAGTGCCGAGTACCCAGTCAGAGTCCCAATCTCCACAAATTTTTTACATTGGTGACTGCGCACAAAAGTCGCTAAAACCCGACCTTCAGCTGCACTGAGACTGATAGGTGTTTTTCCTAACTCATCAGAATACTCACGAGCTTTTGCAAATAGAGGCGAAGCCTCATGATTGAAAAGATGTTGAAGATAATTCTGTTGCGGAGTCAGGCTAGCGCTATTGTCTCTCATCTTTTTATCGTCTCACAGCTTGAACCACTGAGCAATTCATCTTAAAATTTCTGAGATGCTTGAAGTGAAAAATCTCAAAACTCAGTTTGTAACTGAACAAGGTCCCATCCTCGCTGTCGATGACGTCAGTTTTTCGGTCAAAGCAGGCCAGGTCTTAGGAATCGTCGGCGAATCAGGTTGCGGAAAGTCAGTGAGCGCCCTCTCCATCATGCGGCTTGTACAAAATCCCGGTTCTATTGTTGGCGGTGAGATTCTTTTTAAAGATAAAAATATTCTGGCTCTTTCTGAAAAAGAGATGCGGGAGCTTCGCGGTAATCAGATTTCTATGATTTTCCAAGAGCCAATGACTTCTCTGAATCCGGTGTTCACCTGTGGGGAACAAGTCGAAGAAGTCATCCGCCTTCACCAACCGCAGTTAAGCAAACAAGAATCCAAAGATCGCGCCCTTGAAATGCTCAAAATGGTAGGTATTCCCGCAGCTGAAAGACGTTTTTATGAATATCCTCACCAGCTTTCAGGTGGAATGCGCCAAAGGGTCATGATCGCCATGGCCATGAGTTGCCATCCTGAGCTTTTGCTTGCAGACGAACCAACGACAGCTCTTGATGTGACCATTCAAGCGCAGATTCTTCATTTGATGAAGAATCTGATTCAAAAATCTCAAACGGCTTTGGTTCTGATTACTCATGATCTAGGTGTTGTGGCCGAAATGTGCGACGAAGTTGTGGTCATGTATGCCGGTAAAGTTGTGGAAAAAGGATCTGTAGAAGATATTTTCTACCGTCCCCGCCATCCTTATACCAGAGGCTTGTTGGATTCGATTCCTCCGATGGTGGCGGCCCACCATCAGCAAAAATTAAAAACAATTCCAGGAATGGTTCCAGCGTTAACAGATCTTCCTCAGGGATGTCGCTTTTATGATCGCTGTCATCAAAGACAAGATTCTTGCCAAAGCAAGCATCCAAATCTTGAAAAATTGTCTCACAGTCAATCTGTAGCCTGCTATTTTCCCCTTGCGATCTCAGAAAAAGGAAATGCCTAGATGTCGACATTTCTGAAGGTAGAAAATTTAATAAAAAATTTTCCTGTGCACGGTGGATTTTGGGGTCGCGAAGTCGCCTCGGTGAAAGCCGTTCAAGATGTCAGTTTTGAATTGAAAAAAGGACAGACCTTGGGGCTCGTTGGCGAATCGGGTTGCGGTAAATCGACGCTAGGTCGTTGCATCTTACGACTGATCGAACCGACTTCTGGGAAAGTCATTTTCAATGACACCGACGTCACCAAAGCTTCGGCAAAAGAAATGCGTGCCTTACGAAGAAAAATGCAAATTGTTTTTCAAGATCCTTTTGCCAGCCTCAATCCTCGTATGACTATTGGTGAAATTCTGAAAGAGCCCCTGATTATTCATGATCTCTTTGAGAGCGAAAAAGATCGTATGGATCGTCTTCACCAGCTTTTGGAATTAGTGGGCCTGAGAAAAGAGAGTCTTTCGAGATATCCCCATGAATTTTCTGGAGGTCAAAGGCAGCGCGTGGGAATCGCCCGAGCTCTCGCTGTCGATCCTGAATTGATTATTTGTGATGAGCCTGTTTCTGCTTTGGATGTGTCTATTCAAGCTCAGGTCATTAATCTCTTGATGGAGCTCCAACAGAAATTAGGCCTGAGCTATATTTTCATCGCGCATGATTTGAAGGTGGTTGAATTCATTTCCGACCAAGTCGCTGTCATGTATTTGGGAAAGATTGTTGAATTATCTTCAGCCGATGAAATTTATCAAAATCCTCAGCATCCCTATACCAAGGCCTTGCTCGCTTCCATTCCAGTCCCTGATCCTCGGAAAAGAAAAGATCACACGCAGATTCTTAAAGGAGATATTCCAAGCCCCATTTCTCCGCCGTCGGGATGTCATTTTCACCCCCGCTGCCCCATCGCAACACCCGATTGCAAAGAGATAAATCCCAGCCTAGATATCAAATCAGCCGAACATTCTGTTCGTTGTATCAAAGTCTAGACCAGTCTCGTCTAGAAAAGCTCGCAAAGCCTTCATGAATTCCTAACTTATATTAAGCTTATATTAAGATCCGCCGAAAAAGAGTTCAGAGGATAAATGAGATGTTTAAAAAAATTGTCCTGTTTTCAATCATCTTTACGACTTCTTTGTCTTGTCAGAAAAAGTTGACGGAAGAATCTTTGAGCAGTGGAAAATACCTCTACGTGGCTTCTGGTATTTGTTATTCTGGGAATGGCGTTACCACTTTCACGGCGACCACGGCCTCTAATTTAGTATACAGAATTGATACGACGACAGGGCAAAGAGATAAAATCATTGCCGATTATCAAGCAGCCCCTGCCACTGCTGGGGATACCCCGACTTCGGTGGAAATTTGGGATGACAGCCAAGTTGCTATTCTTGTCAGGAATGGAACGACCGGCAGAGCCATCGAACTTGCGCCCAAAGAAGGCGGAGCACGAACCAATTTCGGCCTGAACCCAAGCGCAGCGACTATTCTAGCGACAGCACCAGCCGCGATGAAGAAGTCAGCAGATGGTAGCCTATTAATTGCGAGAACTGGTTTTATCGAGAAAGTTTCCAGTACAGGCGTTCGTTTAGGCGCACCCTGGGTGAATAATAATTTAGGTGCGACATGCGGAGCTGCTAATGCGCTGTTCACAACAGTCCTTGAATCTTCCACTGCAAAAATTATTACAATGAATGCAGCAGCGACTCCAAATAACAGACTTATAAGTGTCAGTGCTTCTGGTGGCAACGCAACCGCTGGTTGCCTTGCTGCTCAAGCCTCACCTGCTACGACAACATTTCCTGTAGCTGCTGTTTATGATTCAGCAAATAGCAAACTGATTGTAGCTTACGCAGGTTCTACGACTGCCGACAACTTGAACAGCATCTATGCTTATGACTATAACGAATCCACGGGCGTGATCTCGAACGCTCAGGAAATTTATGACGCCTTCACTTATCCAGCGACATACAATTTTTTACTGTTTGGAATATCAGCGATGGCTCTTGATGCCGAAAATGGAGCCCTTTATGTTTCTACAGCAATCTCAACAGCGACCACTGTTGTGAATTACAATATCGAAAAGTTAAATTATGATCCAACTTTGATCGGCTCCAGCAATACAAGCGTGTTAACACGCTCTTCAACAGTTCCGTTTTACGGTTACGGCGTTGATACAAAATGTATTTCTTCTTTAAAACTAGGAAACTAATCTAATCATTCAGTTTCAACAAAGTCGCGACTGTCTTTTTAAGCTTTTCGATTTCGAAAGGCTTTTTAATAAAGTCATCTGCGCCGAGCTCAAATGCTTTCTTGATATCGTCTTCACTGGTTTTTCCAGAAACGAAAACCAATGGAATTTTTTTAAGATCTTTATGTTCTTTCAACATTTGACCTAACTCGAAGCCGTTCAGCCAAGGCAAACCAATATCGAGAAGAATCAAATCAGGTGCCGTCTCATCTAAAACCACAGATAACTCGGTTCCATCCGCCGCAAGCTTCACTGTGAATCCATCCATTTCAAAAATACGTTTCATCGCATTTCTCATGGTTTCATCATCTTCAATGACAAGAATAATCTTAGGATCAGTTTTCTTTTTGAGCTCACGAAAATTTTGAAGCTCGACGACTTCACCACTGGCCATTCGAGACTTGGCGATTTTTTCAATTTTTGCGATCAAATCACCTGCTTGGATTTTCTTCTTAGCCATTTGCTTCGAGCCATCTTTCTGCATCAATCGCGGCCATACAACCTGTGCCCGCCGCTGTGATTGCCTGACGATAAACATGATCTTGGACATCGCCTGCAGCGAAGACGCCTTCAATATTTGTATAGCTTGAACCTGGTTTGGTTTCTAAATATCCGGCTTCGTTCATATTCAAAATATTTTTGAAAAGATCTGTATTCGGTTTGTGACCAATCGCCAAGAAAAGACCTTGAAGATTTTTCTGAATCGTTTTTCCATTTACGGTATCTTTGAGAATCACTGCATTCATGCTTTTCTCGTCACCCAAAACTTCGATGACCTCAGAATTCCAAATGACTTCAATTTTCGGATTCTTCATGGTTCGATCAGCCATAATCTTGCTGGCGCGGAAAGAATCACGACGATGAATCACATAAACCTTTGAAGCAAATCTCGTCAAAAAATTCGCTTCTTCCATCGCTGTATCGCCGCCACCCACGACCCCGACTTCGACATTCTTAAAGAAAGCCCCATCACAAGTCGCACAGGCAGAAACCCCGCGATTCGTGTATTTGCGCTCAGAGGGC
>JACCDR010760788.1_pt1 | contig 13630 bp, 16 predicted proteins | sample 7446431 | NCBI WGS metagenome assembly JACCDR01 (sample SAMN15323443, study PRJNA562643) | freshwater metagenome | isolation source: river surface water | place: USA:Blue River Watershed | collected 2017-08-17
CAAGGCTTGTCGCTCGACCACTTTCAAGGTGGCTGCCGTCGCCAATCGGCTTGCTCTTCCAAACCGGCCGCTAAGCCGGATGTTTCACGTGAAACATCCGGTGCTTGCCGGAACGTTCCGAAACTTTCCCTCTACGACCGGCCTAGACCGGCAACGAGGAAAAATGAGGAGGGCGCCGCCAAGCGCCCTCCTCGACTCGACAGGAGTCAGCCTGACTTGTCCGTTTGTTTCAATCCTCCTTGGTCACCGGTGTGACCAAGGGCTGTTCGACCTCGGGGGTCGAGATCGAAGACCAAAGAGCGGAGACCGCTTCCGGGTCTATGGGATGTCCCGCCGGGGTGACGAGATTCACTCCAGGCTGCCCTCCGGCTACCTGCCACTGAGGGGGTACGGCCGGGGAACCCTGGAAAATGTTCGTGTTGTAGCTCATCGAGGAGTTCGCGAGGACGGCTCCGGCATCCAGGAGGTCTGCCGCGGCTTCACCATCCATGGCGCTCATGCCATAGCCACGGGTCCCAGCGGAGGCTGTGGTACGGAGGTACCCTTCGCTGCTCGCGTACATGGCGGGGCTGGCAAGCCGATGGGAGACGCCTCGAGCCAGCCGGCTGGTGTTCTGGTGACCCCGGCGGGCGAGTTGAGCCGCGAGGTCTTCCATGATGCCGCCAGCGGTCTTGTGCTCCCCCTTCTTAGCCTGCTCCTCCGCCTCGAGCTGAGCTCGGACGACCTGGGCCATGGCAATGATCTCGTCCAAAACCTTGTCGGGGTCCTTCTGGGCCTCTTCGGGATCGACGAACCTCAGTCTGGCCTTGGTTTCGACCTGCTTGGTCTCTCGCTGACCGTTCTCGGTGAGGACAGAGTACGAGACCCTCACTGAAAAGGCGTTGAGGGGCCGGGGCATCGGCTTGAAGTCGTCGCCCTGCTTCTGAATCGACACCTCGAAGACGAAGTGCCGGGTCTCCTCCGAAAGGATGTCCGAGAGCTTGAACTCCACCTCACCCAGGGCATTCTGCTCGGTCTTCACGTCGGTCACGACCTTCGTGATCTGGTGACCGTTGTCAGGCTCGATTTCGACCAGGATGTCTTGGGCGTAGGTCGAGAGCAGTCCTCCAAGCTCGCGGCCAAACGCCGTGAGGGATTCATCGGGGCTCTGGACGTAGGCGTAGTTACCCTTGCCCGTCTGGGCAAAAGTCGTGAGAAACGCCTGGTCGCAGCCGTTGTACTCGTGGGTCGAGAGGTTTCCGTAGCCGAAAGCGCTCACGGTGATCGAACCCAAGTTCGACTCCAAGAACCTCAAGATGTCCTTCTGATCCGTCACGCCCGTGGTCGGCTGACCATCCGTGAACATGATGACCCGCTTGAGATACTTCGAGGAAAGGTCTAACCCGTTCACAAGCTTCAACGACTCCAGGATGCCGGAGCACAGGTTCGTGCCACCGAGCGTATGGAGCTTGTCGATAGCTGTGTGGAGCTTCGCCTTCAGATCGGCCGTTACCGGTGCAGGCTCCACAAAAACATGGTGGCGGTCCTCGAAACCCACAAGGCCAGCAATGTCGCCCGGCTGAAGCTGGTCCACGAGAATGTGAAGGCTCTTCTTGGCGTACTCCAGCTTCTCACCCCGCATCGAACCCGAGAGGTCGATGAGCGGAAGTACACACAGAGCGGGGCGTTTTGTGACCCAATCTAGCGTCGGTGCCGTGAGGCTGACAACTAGGTGAGGGGTGTTGGTCTTGGTCGGGTCGAGCTTGTCGTGCGAAAAACGCGCAGAGATCTCCATTGGGATCCTCCGTAACAGTCAAACGGTTTGCCTCTGACGCGGACCCGGACAAGGTCCCAAAATCGTTGGCGTTCCTGGTTGATGTCCTCGGCCTCACCAAAACCCCTCGCGGGGCGCGTTCGGCCTTACGAAGTCTCCCGCGGCCAAAGCCGGCGAGATCCTTCTTGTCGAAATACCCAAAACCCGAGGGCGCGGAATTACGACCTCCCCCTTTTACACCAATTGCCCCAGAGCTTGCAAAGAAATTCTTCCGTTTGCACACACTGTATGTGGGAACCCGACGCCGTCAATCCACCAGCCGCCTGACCCTTCGCATCACGGAAGATCCAGAGAACCGAGACACCCTCATTCCCTGCGATGCTTGTGAGGGAACGGGGACTAGGATCCTCGACTACCCCGACGGGCTATACCGCCAGGTCCCCTGTAAATGGTGTCATCACGGCTTCACGGACAAGGCCACGGCTGAGATGTGGGCTCGCTGGCTCCAGATCAAGAAAGCCAACAAGTGCCACCCCTAGATCAGGTCGGTGCCCAGAAGACGCTCGAGAGCTGTGAGAGCTTTAGGTTCGGTGTTGTGAGTAAGCTTGGTCGGGCCAAAACCACCCTTGATCACCTGAGCGCTCCCATCGTCAGCGACAGCCTCCACATAGTTCGCCGGGAAAGTGAGCCATTTGGGGAGCGGGGTTTTGGCACTCGCGTCGTAGTAGACGTGCAGCTCCCTGTTTTGATCGTAGACACGGATCCATGAAGGCAGGCGACCCTGAATCGCCTTGAGCCAAGCCGCCCTCTCCTCATCTTTCGTTCGAAGAAAGTTGCCGATCAGTATGTTGGCGTCTTGGTCGTCAGTCACCAGGGCCCCGATTATCTTCCCGCATGGTCTCGATGCTCTTGGCCCCCGCAAGCCACAAGGTGCCCTGCATGAAGCCCAACCAGCGCATGGCTTTCTCAATCTTGCCGACAACTTCGTCCTGAAGCTCCATCTGAATCGGTCCGACGGTGCCCATAGACTCGACCAACGAGGTCTTCAAGACCTTCACGTCAGCGATGGTGCTCTTGATCTCGCCACACATCCAAAGCAGGTGCCGAAGCGCCTGCTCTCGGCCAGGGAAAGCACCCTTGAGGGGGAACCCGCCTGTGAAACGCTCCGGCTGGCGGTTATCATCCTTCAGCTCGGCTTCATACTTTTCGACGACCTTAAGAACTTGATCGAGTCTCACGGGGACTCTCTACACCGGGCAGGGTTACCGGACGACATAACGTCGCCGGTAACCCACCCTGTCCTAAGCCGCCCTGATGAAGGGCGCCCATTCCGGCGGAGCACGTCGGAAGTCGATGAAGGGTTCGTTCATCGGGAGGATGTGCGGCTTCACCGGAACCGAGAGGAGCTTCATCCCTGCTTCCTCCGGAGTCCTACCCGCCTTCTTGTCATTGCACGGGTAGCACGACATCACAATGTTGTCCCAAACGGTCTTACCCTTCTGCGACCGCGGGGTCACGTGGTCGTAGTTGAGCGAGCTCATCGGGAGCTTGCTCCCACAGTACTGGCAGCGGAAGTCGTCCCTCAGGCAGACGTTGATCTTCGAGAACTTCACACCACTCTTGGTCGACGCGATCTTACGTCGAAGAACCGTCACGGCTGGGACCTTGATCTCGAGGCTCTCCGCGTCCGTTCCGATCACCTGACGAAGGGCACGCTTCAAATCGGGGAAGGTGTGAAGCGTCTGCCGATCGATATGGGCGATCACCTCATCGTACTGCACGAGGACCTCGACCGTACCCTTGAACATGCGGGTGACGGCGTCCTTCCAGTCGACGACTTCGTGCGGCCGGTAGTGCTGATTGAGGATGAGCGTGGACGTGAACACGGGAACCTGTCTTTCTCTCGGGGGTTGGGGTTTTACTTGATAGCGTTTGGAGGAGGAATTTTGGAGTCAGCGCGGCCGTAGACGTTTACCCTGGCAGCGCCCAACAATACTTCTTGCGTCTCTTCGACCTCCTCCGAATCGAGAGTGGCGCTGATGGGGAACCGATCTCCGAAGCAGTTCTCGTACTGAAATGCAACGACAGCCTTTTTCGGGGCAGTGAAGCTGATGTCCTGAGCAAATGCGAAGCAACCGTCAGCTTCGAGACGCCAGAGAGATCCCGCCAAGGGTTGCTCGGCGAGCACCTCTCCTGTCTCCACATCAACCATGAGAATCTTCATCGCGACCGCTTGGAGGTCTGCAAAGGGATCGAGCTCAAAGTCTCGATCAACTTCCGGTTGGCCTCACGAGTCGCCTCGTCGAGGTTTTTCGAGACCCGGGTGTAGTGGGGATGTTGGAGCCACTGCTCATAGGGCAGGTCCCCACGAATCTTGTTGCACTTCCGGCAAGCCGCCACGAGGTTCTCGATGATGGAGGGGCCTCCGGCCTCCCAGCAGACCAAGTGGTCCACCGTGAGGGGTGTGTCGTCATTGCCGCAGTAACGGCACTCGTAGCCGTCACGCTTGAAGACCTTCCAGGAAACCCCCTGCTCGATCTGCCGCTGGCTCTTCCGAACAACGACCTTTGCAAGGGTTCCGTCGGTCGAACGAGCAATCACCTCGGTCTCGAGCAGGTCCGTCTGCCGGATGAACGTCGCCCAGTCGTCCTGGGTCATGGAAAGCGTCTCGACCTCGAGATCCTGCCCGTGTGCCTGGCTCTGGAACGTCGTGCCCCGAGAGATGTCGCCCGCCTCATCAGGGAAAAGCGCGAGGTACACCTTGCCCTTGCCGGTGTACACAGCGCCCGCCATCTGAAGGGCGTTCCCCACGTCGAACAAATTTAGGTCGGATAGCCTTGCCATTTTCATCTCCATACACCCCGGAGACGAAAATGCCTCGGGGCTATCTGATCTTTGGTGTGTTCATCTGTTCTCTTGGTGGACCCGCCGAGAATTGAACTCGGGTCCGCAGCGCTTACGAAGAAACCTTGTTCACGTGCGTAGTCACCGTATCCCCGGTGACTGAGTTCGCGGATTCGGCCGCGACCTATTTCCTAGTGATCTCGACCGGCGTTACCAGGATCAATCTCACGCCGTTCCAGCTCTGGTGGTTGGCACTCGCAAGCTACTAGAACTACCTGACTCTTGAGTGTCGCCCCGTGCCTTTTCAGGCAGCGGCGAGTGCAGCGTTGTCGTTCGCAGTTAAACGGCCCGTTTTGGAAGGGTCAGGCGCCCGTGCACGATCGGTCTACTTTTTCTTCACCACGTCGAAACCTGTCAGGCCCTTAGGTCCGTTGGTCATCACCGGCTTCCACGAGCTCTAAGGTGTCCAGGCACCCTAAACAAGCCCTCCACCTCCGACCAACGGTGCCACGGTACAATACCCTTTGGAGGGGTGTCAAGTCCCGCAGCCGTATATAGATTCGCAAGCCGACTACAACCCGCCGGCCAGGGGCTCCTAGGGTTTGATTCTTAGGAAGGTCTCGCGAGTCCTGGATGTTCTCGTCCGACCTGTGCTCGAGGAGGGAGTCGAACCCTCACGACCTCAGGGGTCACTGAATTTTGAGTCCAGCGCGTCTGCCAGTTCCGCCACTCGAGCAAAAGGTTCGGGGAGGTCTTCCCCGAACCAGGGCAATTGCTTGCCTCCACCAGTCCGTTGGTCCCACACAGCGTCCAGGAGTCGAACCTGCACAAGGTTTCCCTCGTTAACTTGGGACTATAGGTCCCAGTGGCCACCACGACCTTACGCTTCCCCATGAGGGCCTGCCCACTGATGAAGGAGGAGTCTCATGGTTACGGGGAGTAAAATCAAAACCAGGTTCAAGGTGCCTGGCTAGCGGAACGGACACCGCTGTGCGTCAGGAGGGAGTCGAACCCTCACGCCCTCAAAGGGGCACCGGTTTTTGAGGCCGGCGTGTCTGCCAGTTCCAACCACTGACGCATTGTGAGAAGAGATCAACAGGAGGGGGGAGGTACGGTTCTCAGACCTTTTACCAAGCCGCCAGAGGGCATTCGAGAAAGAAGGGCCACCCTAGGAAAGCGTAGGAGGTGTGGGTCTAGAGAGGGTCGGTTGGATTTTGCGGCACATCTGGGGTTGGCCACGTTTTGTGATCTCTTCCCGCCCGGATCCAGACGCTCCAGGCCTCTACCCCGACTACTCGAAGAGTGCCGGGTTCAAGTCTGCGATGTCCCTCGACGCGGCATTGCTCGAAGCGATAGCTGCTCGGAGCGCTCCCGCTCGCTTGGAGGCTGCCGAAGTGTTCACCAGCACTTCCTTGATCTCCATAGTCGGCGTCGCCCGAAGCTGGGTCGGATCACGAACGAGCTCAGGCGAGTTGTCGTAACGGTTCCTCTTTGGAACGAGGTTCACACCTCGCCAGAGCTTCTCGATTCGATCCGCCGAACCCGCGAGCTTGATCGCCTCGGCGAGCGTGATCGTTCCGAGACCCTCGACCTTGACCGTCACGGCAAGGTTGTAGCGCATCTGCGCCACCTGAAGCTCGACGATGGCCGTCTCGGCAGTGGCCAAAGACGCCACAATAGCTGTGGGCGAATCCTTCTCCTCCTTGTCGAACTTGTGGAGGCTGTCCGGAAACGCCTGCTCGGCCGCCGTCTTACGGATGGCCCACTGCTTGAGAGCCTCACGGAGTTTGTAGCCTGTGATTTCCATGTACGTCTTCATCTACACCGAAGCAGGGGCCCCAAGAGCAGCTTTCTTTGCTCGGCGTGCAAGTCGTCGAAATCGTAGAGCCCGCGGGAGTTGAACCCTTGCCACACACGCTTATAAGACGCGCTCCGATGACCGATCGGATGAGGACCGGGCTCCAAGAGTAGGACCGGAGGGGTTCGAACCCACGACCTCCGGCATGTAAGGCCGGCGCTGCTACCAACTGAGCTACGGTCCCGAAGTGCTCGCCGAGGGAGTCGAACCCTCACGACCCTAAAGTCACCCGATTTTAAGTCGGGAGCGTCTGCCGATTCCGCCAGGCGAGCGAACTTAGAGTACGCCCTGAAGAGATAACTGACGGCTCGATACTTGAGTCTGGTTTCGACCCTGTATTCGGATCCCCAAGACCACGAAGTCCTTCTCGAGCCCAGGGAACTCCCCATGCTTGAGAATATGGGTGACTTCGGCAAGGATCACTCGACCGGTATAGCTGCCGATCAGCGGGCCGTCAATGTTGCGCTGGCACTTAGCGCAGAAGATGTCCGCTCGCGTTGTCTGCTGCTCGTCGGTCGTCGAGCGCCAGCGACAGGCCCCCTCGTGTGAGGGAGCCCACTCACGTAACCTCAGATGATCATTGACCTGAAAGTCTCGGTCAGCCGGGCGTAGTTCGAAAGCCTTTGTACCATCCCAAGCCGCTTGAAAAGCGGTCGGCCAAGTCTTCAATTCGTGAATCATTTTCGGTCGACGTGGAGGGAGTTGAACCCTCACGTTCCAAGGAACACTGGGACCTAAATCCAGCGCGTCTGCCGTTCCGCCACACGTCGTTTCACAAAAGGAAAAGCTCGGGGTCAGGGATTCGAACCCCGATTCGCGGATTCAAAGTCCGCCGTCCTGCCGTTAGACGAACCCCGAAAATCTACACCGGCACAAGTCTCGTGCCATGAAGCATTCATCAATTTCTCCTAGAGAAACCATGAAAATCTTGATCGTCGAGGACAGCCCGACGGACCGAGAACTTCTTCGGTACCTGCTCGAAGACAAGTTCCGGGAAGAAGCGAAGTTCCGTGAAGCGGACAGCCTGGACACTGCCATCCGATATCTGTCGAGCGGCAGCATCGATTGCGTCGTCCTGGACCTCCAGCTACCCGACTCCGCTGGCAAGGAGACTTTCCTCAAGCTCATCGCCAGGTTTCCAGACATTCCGATCATCGTGATGACGCACAACAAGGACCGCAACCTTGCCCTTGAGATGATCAAGGCCGGGGCTGCGGACTACGTGCTCAAGAACTACACCGACCCAGAGGACATTTTTCGCAGGATTGTCTTCGCCGTCGAAAAACACCGGCGGACAGTCCGGATGTCGCCGGAAAGAGCCGCAGCGGTGCACAAGCTCGAGAGAGCTCAGGCCAACATGCTCACGGCTCACCAGAGCGGAGAACATGTCGCCATCCAGAACACGACCGTCGCTACGACCAACGCGGTAGCCGACATCTCCCGCAAGATGTTCAGCGAGCTCCAAAACCTGACGAGTCAGATCACCCAGAGCAATGTGAAGAACGAGCAGATCGGCAAGACCGTGGAAGCCCTGGAAACAGAAATCCTGAAAGGCTCCGGGGGACGTCCTTCGATGCGATCTCAGGTGGACATCCTCGACCACCGCATCGGCGAGATCGAACGCCGGTTCTCCGACTTCAGAGAGCTCACCGAAAAGAAGATCGAGCAGACGGACACCAAGGCCGAGCAAAGGATCGGAGCTATCCGAACCGACCTCAAAACTTCCGAAGATCAGAACCGTTTGAGCGCTGTGCAAATTCAGCAAACCCACATGACCAACAGGACCAAGGTCCTGATCGCCATCTTGAGTCTTCTAGGGGCTGTTGTTGCAGCTGTCCTCTCTTACGAAGCTTCCAAGAAATCCAGCTCCCCTGCCCCCACCCAACAGGAACGTTAACGTGGAAACTCTCCGGGCGGCCTTCGACGACTCGTTCGTGGCCCAAGTGATCGTCACTCCAACGGGTCAAATCCTCGAGGTGAATCACCAAGCTTGCCGAGTCCTGAACCGTAAGCGCGGCGAGTTGCTTGAGCTCAGCCACAAGGAGCTCATCGCAAAGGACGAAGACTTCTACGACATCTTCGAAGGCCTTGCGACGACCTTCGAGGTCAACAACCTCCAAAACTGGCAGACCGAGCAACGTTACGTCCGCAGCGATGGGGTCGCTTTCTGGGCCAGCGTCAGCGTCTCGGCTATTCGAAAAGAGAAACGTGTGGAAGCCCTCCTGCTCCAGCTCCAAGACATCACCGATCAAAAACGAGCCGAAGAAGATCTCCAGAGGAACAGCGACGACCTCGAACAGTTCGTGTATATCGCGTCCCACGATCTCCGAGAGCCCCTCATCGCTATCGCCGGCTTCGCGTCTCTCTTGCGGAAACGCTACGACGACAAGCTAGACGACCAAGGGAAGCACTTCCTCGACGAAGTCATGAACGGCACGAAACGCATGGAGGCCAAGATCGACGACCTCCTAGCGTTCTCACGTGCGGGACGCATCGGAGTCCTGCACGGGTACTTCCCACTCGGGGCCGCCATCGAGGAAGCCCGTCGCCTCGTTGTACGTGTCGCGGAAGAATCCAAGGTGTCGTTCGAGATCCCCAGCGACCTGCCGATAATCCAAGGGGATCGCGGCATGGTGGCACAGGTCTTTCAGAACCTGTTCTCGAACGCCATCAAGTACAGAGGGTCCGACACTCCCAAGATCGTCATCAAGGTAGAACCCCAGGACGAGAACTTCTGGCTCATTTCAGTGTCGGACAACGGCATCGGCTTCGACATGCAGCACAAGGATCGCATCTTTGGTGTGTTCCAAAGGCTATACACAGTCGAGCAGTACCCCGGAACGGGTATCGGTCTGGCTATCGCCAAGAAAATTGTCGAGCGTCACAGAGGAAAGATCTGGCCCCAGTCAGCACCTGGTGCCGGAACCACGTTCTATTTCACCCTACCGAGTGCCATTCAACCATGAGCCACATCCTCCTCGTCGAAGACAACAGTCGCGACGCGACCCTGATCAAGGAAGCCTTCAAAGAGGCCTTGGTCGACCGTGTCGTAGAGGTTGTCACGGACGGAGAAGCCGCCCTTCAGGTCCTCTACTCGGCGGAGTTCAAACCGAACCTCATTCTACTCGACCTGAACCTCCCGAAGAAGAGCGGGTTGGAAGTCCTGAAGGAGATCAAACGCGACCCGAGCTTGAGGGCCATCCCGATCATCGTGCTCACGAACTCTCGGTCGGAAGACGACGTGGTCCTGGCCTACGCAAGCCACTGTAATGCGTATGTTCGGAAACCCCTAGGGTACGATCGATTGCTCGAGACACTCGGGAGTCTTGGGAAGTTCTGGCTCGAGGTCGTCACCCTTCCTCGCCAAGGATCGATCGACGTGTCGATCCCCCCTTCATCCGGTGAGGACTAGCCCTCCCTCTGAGATTCGAACTCAGGATACAGGTTTCGAAGACCTGCGTGATATCCGCTTCACTAAAGGAGGTTGCGGCATGGCACCCCGGGAGGGATTCGAACCCCCATGCAATCGGTTTAGAAAGCCGAAGCCTTATCCATTAGGCGACCGGGGCAGAAACTGAAGAGGGCCTCCCGAGGCAGATCGAAAGGCTATCGGCCCCTTTGGCCGGTGCAGCTCCTGCACAACCAGGTCGCCATCCTGGTGAGGCCTAGATTGCCGTCCAGGACGGGTCCAGGCCAGGGGGTTACCCCGGCACGGGTCGAAGGGCCTACCCCTCGCAACCCGCAAAATACTTATGAAGGAGGCCTGGTATGAGCTACTCGTACGACCGGACGGCAGCCTCTGGAGACTCTTTGCTCTCCGCCAAGGTGGACTGGGCAAAGACAGTCGCAGAACGCGCCTCCAAACGGTTCGAGAGCTATGGGGGTTGGCGTACCCACCAGGTGAAGTGCTCGGTCCGTGTCTCGAGTCAAAACGCCGTCGAGCTCACGGTTCGTAGCGACAAGTACAAGTGGACCGGGCTCGCCACATTCGAAATGCTGGGGACCCCTCGGGTCACAGCTTCGGTCAACTTGGACCGGAACGCCGACCAGGACATCCTGGAGATGCTCGAGAAGTTCCAGGATGACGTCAAGACCATCCTCATCACGGACACCGATTCGGCCGACGACATCGTGATGCAGATCTCGCTGTGGTTCTCTCGCACGGTCAATCAGATCCAGACCGTTTAGGTCTTTTTGAGCGGAGCTGACCGTGTAGTTCAGCGGTAGTCTCACTCTTCTGAGCGGTGAGCTGCTGTTAGCCCCAACACTTTTGAGCGGATGGGTAGGCTCTACACGGGTCCTACAAGGGTCCTGTAAAAGTGTCAAGCCAAACTATGAGCAGGTAGCGGGGATCGAACCCGCCTATCAGCGTTGGGAACGCTGTGCCTTACCAATCGGCCATACCTGCAAACCTCAGGTTGATGTCAAGGCCGGTCGGCGATTCATTGTAGGGTGCTTCGGCCGAAGTCCTAACCCCATCCGGGAGGTCCCTCGCTATCTCACTTCCTTGACGACCTGAGGAACGTAGCGGTTAGCTAGGCCACTACTAGAACGGTTCGCCCATTAGCTTGCCGTCCTGTGCAGGTGGCGAGAATCGAACTCGCGAGAGCCTCTGAGGCACACCTGCTTGGTGCTGTTTTCCGAGAACGTCCGGTTCGTCCTCGATTCGCGTGGAAGGCCATACAGCCAACCCAGTGCCCACGGGCCTGGTTCCGATCCAGGAGTGGAGCCCACGCTAGGTTCTTGCGAACCGGAGCTGACGAAGGGACTTGAACCCCCAACCACCTGCTTACAAAGAAGGTGCTCTACCATTGAGCTACGCCAGCAATCATACACCGAGTGGAGCTACCGGGATTCGAACCCGGATTTCAGCGATGCGAACGCCGCGTCCTCCCATTGGACGATAGCCCCAAATCTGCCCCCGATATCGGACGGGGGCGGCCCGGTACTACCTCTTCTTGTTGACGTGGGCTCGTCGCCAGCACGGCCTACACAGCGTCGTGCGGCCAAGAATCAGCGACGCGAGCTCACAGAACTTACACCACATGGCTACCTCCTTTCGAAGGCAGCCAGCTACGGGGCTCGGGTGTACCTCATTCGTCCTTGTATTTCTCCAAGAGCTCGGGCCAGGCGTCCTGGAGCGCTCTTGTGACGCCTCGCAGGATAAGCTTTGTGCTCGCCGGTTTCAACGACTTCCGGATCCGTTCCCAAGTCGTAGACCGGGAAAGCAGGGTGTCGACCATGTCCCCCGAGGGGCTCGGCCCAAGCCCCCACGCTCCGACGGTCTGCCCTAACCGCTGAGCTTCAGTGATGAGCTCATCGGCGATCTGCTGCATGAACGCTCGAAGCTCCGACGGTGCGTTGTGGTACGCCTCCTCACCAACATCGTCGGCAGCGTACTCCAGCTTCAAAAGATCCATGAGGTGTGTGGCCTCGTGGATGATCACCGAGTAGAGCTCGTCCTCAACTTCTCCCAGATGATCGAGTAGATCCTGAACCCTGGCGCCCGAGTTGATGAAGAGATTCATCGCCATCTTGGAGCCGTAGCCCCGGCGGCCGTGATAGCGAACCTCGATCCCTCCGCCCGACACCCAACGCCGAACACCCCATTCTTCCAGGGCCTTGTACTTGACCCGGACTGGAACCTCAACCTGGTCCCCTTGGACCGTCTGAGTGAGGTAGGTGCCAGCAGGCAGAACCCACCCGGGACGATATCCTCGTGCAAAGTCGATGCGGCCCTGCATATCGTCCGGCCGAAAGCGGAGCTCCCCAGGGAGGTCTTTGACGATACGCTTGGCCAGCTTCCGGGCCTGAGCCTTGTCAACCGGGATCGGGCGGGCCGCTCGGCGGTCGTAGCTGTACATCCTCCAAAGAAGGCCTACAAGGCGATTACAGGCCAGGAATGAGACACTGGACCGGACCCTCGTCCACGAAGGGCACATGCTCTGGAACAGGCGCAGGAACCCTTGCGATGCCGTACTCGAGGGTCCCTTGGCGGAGCTCCTCCAGAAGTTGCCTCCGACCCATGTAGCTCCCAATGAGCTCCCGGATCCGACGGGCCTCCTTGGTACCCCGAGCCAAAGCGCTATCCTTCGCCCGAGCAAGCGGGATCGTCCACTCGACGGACGGGAACCCACTGTCAGCCGTCGCGTACCCAATGACCACGCCCGTCACCGAATTCGTGCAGACGAGCGTCTCGTTCGTCCGAAGGCGGTACAAACGAACGGATTCCAAAAGCTCGTAGATGTCGTCAAATTCCATCAGTCGAGGTCGTCCTCACCCAAGAGGAGATTCCAGGCCGAAGCACCCTCGGGCACAGGCTCAGGATCCTGCGGGATCTCGTTCACTGTCGCCGCGATCCGGTAAAGCCCCCCACCTTCAGAGAGAAACCATCGACGGAGCTGAGGAACAGTGGGTTCGTTCGGGTAGAGACTAGACCAAAGGGTTCGATGAACCGTCCGAATCGGAACGACAAATAACGCTTCACGGTCCTGGGAGTCGTCCTCATCGGACGAGCGACTGAAGAGCGTGAAAACAAACTCCTTCTCCGTGAGCTTCACGTGACAGACCCAGCCGCTCTTACGACGGAGCCGCCGCATGTCCTCAAGCATCTCCAGAGCGTCCATATAGGTGAACCTCTGCTTGTTGATGGCATCGAGGTCGATGTCAGTCGGTAGCTTCACAGAGCTTCTCTACGCTGTTCGCGCTCCCCAACCCGAGCCCTCTGCTCTTGGGGGGTCTGCGAGTTCCAGGTGCCTTTCGAACCATTTGCCTTGTGGAACTTACACCAGAGGCATCCCGATCGACGGTTCTTTGCCCGGCCGCGCTTGTGATGTGCCATGAGATCTCCTTGCCGCCGTCAGCGGCGTGGTCGTGATCTCAGGCGCGTAGAATCGGTGGGCGATCAAAGGTTGAGCTCCAAGACGTCGGGGGCTGGGGAACTAGGATTCGAACCTAGATTGACGGAGTCAGAGACCGTTGTCCTGCCGTTAGACGATTCCCCAAAGTTAGTAGTCATAGTAGCTGCGTTCCTTGGGAAGGTCCATCATGTAGCCCTGGAGCCACTCACGGTTCCTCTCAGAGTGAGTGAACTTAGAAAAGCTTTCCCAAGCGTCGTCGCGACCAACCCCTCCGGGTTTCCGAATGTGTCTGTCGTAGCCCGTTTCAGAGACCTC
>JACCDR012028956.1_pt1 | contig 13630 bp, 11 predicted proteins | sample 7446431 | NCBI WGS metagenome assembly JACCDR01 (sample SAMN15323443, study PRJNA562643) | freshwater metagenome | isolation source: river surface water | place: USA:Blue River Watershed | collected 2017-08-17
CAGCTTTCCAGCTGGCTTGGCCTTGAAAAAGAAAACTCAATAGTAAGGCATAGACCGGGAGCCTTGCAGAACAGGACATCAGCGGAATAATGAAGTTTGTCAGCATCCGGTCTCTAGCAGATGAAATATTTCGAGTTGCCATCAATGCAGGGACCGCGCATGCAAAGCCGGAAAGCAGGGGAACAAAAGACCTTCCGCCAAGCCCCAGTTTCGTGAGGGGGCGGTCAATGAGTGTTGCGGCCCGAGCAAGATAACCGGAGCCTTCCAAGAGAGAGATTCCTAAAAACAAAATGAAAATCTGAGGAACAAAAACCAAAATGGATCCAAAGCTCGCGAGAACCCCATTGGCAATAAAATCGGAAAATAAGTTTTCACCTAATGAGTCCGTGGCTATTTTTGCAGCTGATCCAAAAAAACCATCCACTAAATCCATGAGAGGTGCGGCCATCCAAAAAATTGCCGTAAAAAGCGAAGACATCATCAGCAAGAAAAAAACTAATCCAAAGACAGGATGAAGCAAATATCGATCGATTGATTTAGAAAATTGAAGGATCCGCTGGAGCTTTTCATCAACTGATTTTGTTTTGGCAAGAGCCTGTTTGGCAATGTTTTCACATTCATTGAGTTTTAATTCCTGTGTTTCAAAATCCCAAATATCTGGTTTCCGTGGACAGCTCGTGACTTTCAGGCTCTCAAGTGCTTGGACGATTTCATTTAGACCGCCAGCAAGAATTCCATCGAACTGAACTACGGGACACTGAAAGTTTTGGCGAAGGAAGTCAGTGTTGAGCTCAATGTTTTCTTTGCGATACATGTCGGCCATGGTCACAACTAAAATCATGGGAAAGCCTGTTTCATAGACCTGCCGTGCGAGAAGCAGATGGCGACCGAGCTGTGTTCCATCGACGACGACCACCACGCGTTGAACAATACCGAGCTCGGGGTTTTCGTAAAGAGCTTTTAGCGTGACCACCTCATCGGCGCTTTTAGGGTGTAAACTATAAGTGCCCGGAGTATCCATGACCAAAAAGTCCGTGACCTGTTTAATGTGAGGATTGAGATGACCAAGGCTGTATTCAACCGTGGCTCCAGGATAATTCACGGTTTTAAATTTTGAACCGGTCAGCCAATTGTAAAGAGTTGTTTTACCAGAGTTGGGAGCGCCAACAAGGGCTACATTCTGAGGTCTATTTTCACTCATTTGAGATATCCTTGACGAGTAAACATGAAAACTCTTCCGGTCTCAATGCAAGGATTGTTGTTTTATACTGGAGCATATAAGGCCCAAAGAATGGGGCGCGCCCCAAAAATTCCACGGTCAAACCCTTTAGAATCCCTAACTCGTGGAGCCGTTCCCGCAAAAGTTCCGGGCCCTGGAAGTCAACGACTTGAAATTTTTGATTTCGCTGGAGTTTTCGATCGGTTATTTTCGTCATTATGATTGGCCGACCATACCTCAGGTCTGCAATGGGTTCAGTCATTTTTTTTATATGAAAACAAAACGAGAGTGGCCAGATTGGCACACGAAGGCCAAAATAGGTCATTCAGTTTGGATTCCCGCAAGGGTGTCTTTTTTGTTAGCTCATCTTGAATCAGAAAGATCTGAGAACACGATCAAGGCATATTTTTTGATCAAAAGGAGTTGATATCAAAAAACGAGGAAACCATGAATTATATCCGGCTGCATTTAGCCCTTTGTTGTCTCCTGTCCACATCAGTTGCCTATTCTCAAGAAATGGACACTTCCGCTGTCTCTGTAGAGGCCAGGAATGCCTTCCTTCAATTCCAAATCACCAAAGTCACGATGGGCGCAATTCAGCAGAAAACAGCGAACGCCTTGTTAAATGCTGAGTCGGCTGATGTCACAGGCGCTGATCGCCAGTGCATCACTTCGTATTCTCGATTGTTTCAAAATGAGACAATCAAAATTGGTGTGTTCTTGGGTTACCTTGATACTCATGAACTGGGCACCGTCGAAGACCCAATTACCCGTGAGGCCTTTGAGGCTGTCATTCAAGAGCCATGTATTAACCGAGTCTCTCTCTGTGGATTCAGGCGTGATGTCGAGGTTCGCAATCAATTTTATAAGCACATGAAAATACTCAATCAAGAAAAAACGGTCCTCATAAAAATGTACAGTCCAGCCCTCACCACGAGCTATCAAAACAACATCAATCGCTCAAATGCCTTGTTGCAAAGAATGATGTCAAATCAGGTTTTTGAAGACTACAAAAAAGCTCTTCAAGAAGACGATGTTGTTATTTACAGCGGACATGCCCGCTACGGGACAGGTCCTGGCTTTCGCCCATTGCCACACTATTCTGTGGATTGGTTTTGGACCATGATCGCTCATCCGCAGCTCCGTGCAATGAAAGCAGCACTTCAGCAGAGTCGCAATAAACCCAAGATTTTAGGAATGCTCGTTTGTCATGGGGCTGAGTATTACGGAAGAATGCTGCAAGAAACCGCTCCAGATTCTGGATATATTTTAACACGCCAAACGATGGCAGGGACCGACACCGACAATCAGATTTTTGCAAGCATCAACGGTTTATTAGAAACCCAATGCTCAGATGGTTTTCGTGATTCGATGACAAGAACCACACGTCAATTTTTCCATAACCCTCGTTTGGATTCACCACAAACACGAGCAGAGAAAATTCCCGTCTTGGTGAATTTCTTTGAACCCCTCTCAAATCGGATGTCGCGCGCTTGGTACTTTTCTCCAAGAATGCTGATCGAAGATCAACCCTTCCGCTAATCAAATTGAGTTTGGTCAATTTGTTGGGGCGCTCCCGCGTCCACATTACTTGGACTGGGGAATAGGCTTCTGACGGGTAAGTTGCTTTGTAAACTGAATTCCTCGAGGTTCCATGGACCTTGGTCCGTCGGAGCAAGTTATATCTGCGCTGGTTAAATAGAGAACCTGGATATCAAGCCTAGCGCGTCTATTCAGTTCTGTCTTCGAAATACCGAAAAAAAGGAGTTAGCGACATATCGAATTCACAGATTTAGCACCGTCATTGTGGGGGCAAATAGCTGCATGAGTGACCCAATCAAAATAATCGCCGAGGTCCTCTTTCTAATTTCATTATCAAAATATATACTTTATTTTGTCGATTTTTTTTACTTATCACGAAGACCTCATTTACCAGAATGCTATCGCTATACAACTATTTCGGTGACTTCGAATCTATATATGATGTTCAGCCGATTGTCTCTTGTTTTGCTAGTGTCCTATTTTTCCAATTGGGGTTATTCACTAGCTACAAAGAATTCTTTTAAACTTATACCTGAGGCTTGGCCTTCGTTGATACAAGTGCTCATTGCTTTTTTAGCCGCTGACTTTTTCTATTATTTGTGGCACCGAATTTCACACGAATTTTATCCGTTTTGGGTGGTTCACTCAGCTCATCATCAAGACACCAATTTCAACTGCCTTACTGGAATTCGTTTTAGTGGAATTGAATCATTTAGCATTGCCTTTCTTATGATTTTCCCTCTCCTTTCGGGAATTGATTCAAAATTGTTTTTCTCCGTTTTGACCGTCAACGTGGCGATGATGACTTGGATACATTCGAGTATTGGCAAGCTGCCAAACTGGTTTGAATATATTTTTAATACGCCTTCACATCATCGACGCCATCATGCGTTCGGAGTGAGATCAGGCAACTGTAACTATGGATCGATCTTAATTATTTGGGATCGGCTCTTTAATACCTTTAAGCCAGAAACCAAAATGATCTCAAGCTTTGGTGTCAGTGGAGTTTCTCTAGGGATAAAACCAATGAGTCAACAGGTGCATGGCATTTTCGGCATGTTTAAAAAATTCCATTCACAAAATGAAACCAGCCCATTATTTTTAAATCCATTTCTCTTTTTTGCTGTCAATTGTGTAGTCTTTTCCTTCTTTATTCCGTTAGCATTTGGAAAGCACAACAGTCTGAATGAAGCAATCGTCTTAATTTTAATCCTTTGTCTCATTGAATTTTACGGCCGCGCTCAATCAACAATGAGAAAAATAATATGGTTAACGTGGGTAGTCTCTGCGACTTGGGCAATGTTTTCGTCTTACGATCTAATTTCCAAAATATCAATTCGTCAACTTCTCGGAAATAGTGCCGCCTTCATTGGTCCCTTGTTTCTAATCATTCTTTATTTTGAAAACAAAAGGAAGTTGTCAATAAAAGAATCGGTCAATCCCTTAGGTATCGGTAGTCTTCACGGAATTCAAAATGAAACTAAAGCAAGCTAGCAAAATATACATTTATGAATTGCTTCATTGTTTGAAACGAAGAGCTGTTTTCTATCGGGCGGAAGTCAGAATGTTTTTGTGTTGGAGTTTAATGTGTTGAATGCAAAAACGCTCATTTTTGATATTATATACTGTGTTTGGATAGTGAGGTTCTTTTTTTATATTTGGGACTTCTTTTACCTTTCAAGGCGCAAAAACTTGACCAATAGTTTCAGATACACTCCAATTTCTTTGAGCTCTAATTTATATTTGAGCTTTGCCCGATTAGCCCTTATTCTACTTTGGGGATTTAGCTACAAATGGATTTATGATCAAGCCAGTCATTCATCTTTAAATTTAATTCCAGAAAATTGGCCGGTTGGAATTCAATTTGCAATCGCATTTTTATGCGGAGATTTTTGCTATTATGTCTCTCATCGACTCTCGCACCAGGTTCAAGCCCTTTGGGTTGTTCACGCTGTTCATCACCAAGATACACAGTTTAATTTTTCTACATCGCTTCGATTTAGTGACCTCGGATCATTCGTTATTGCGCCATTCTTGGCAGTTCCTTTACTCTTTGGAGTAAACACTGGTTTATTATTTGCCGCTCTAATTCTCAATTTGTCCTTGATGTCGTGGGTGCATTCAAGCATTGGAAAGTTGCCGAATTGGATAGAGTTTATCCTGAATACTCCCTCACACCATAGAAAACATCATGCCTATGGTACCAGATCTGGTCTTTGCAACTATGGATCATTTTTAATAATTTGGGATCGAATGTTTGGCACCTTTAAAAAAGAGGAAAAACTCACCGTGCGTTTTGGTGTTCGAGATACAGCAACAGCGAATAGACCTATGACTCATCAAGTTCAAGGTATCTTTGGTTTGTTTAGAAAATATCACTCTGAACGGGACACCAATCCGCTCTTTAATTCTTATTTATTCTTCCCCATTAATTTCGTAGCATTTTCCTTTTTTTTTCCAATAGCATATGGAGGGAGGAATCATCTTGCCGAAGCCCTGGTACTAATTTTGATTTTGATATCGATTGAACTCTACCCCCGCGCTAACCAAGTAATGCGCTCTATGCTTTGGGTAACCTGGGCCATTGCATCTTTATGGTCAGTTCAAACCTCTTATAATATTTTACTAGATTTGAAATACTCTCGTTTAGTACCGCATCTAGGTTTGCTCCTTTCTATGGTTTTCCTGATAATTCTTAACTATCAGTATCAAAAAAAAGATACACAGCTCAGCGAATCCGAAAATCAACTAGAAACACATGGGAAAACAGATTTTTCCTCAAAGGCATCTTAATTTTTTGACGAACCTAAGAGCCTGAAGTTTGGTGTTGGGGCGCTGCCGCGCCCACATTACTTGGCCTGGGGAATAAGCTCCTGACCAGTGAGTCGCCGAGTAAAGCGAGTCATTTTACATCCCAAGTCTTCATTGATCCAGGTGAATTCTGTGAGATGGGCACGATTGCGTCCGGTCACTTTCTTTTGTTGGAGATCGATTTCTAAGGGGCGAATCCAGCCATCAATCCAGCCCATGTTTCGGAACTGTTGATACTGTTCGTGTTCTTGGAGGCACAATTGAGGATCTCGTTTTGTAACAAAGACACAGGAACAAGTGTCTTTGGTTGGTGCCATGACAATTCCATCATCAAGGGCTGAATTGAGACCTAAAAATGCATCCACAAAATTAAAACCGTCTTCCAGAAATGAAAATGCAAAGGCATCTTCTTGTTGGTAGGCTTCAGGTGGCGGAATATTGAGATCCGGTGATGTTTTTGTGCTTTCAAGGAGCAGTCGGACAAGATGAGAGCGATTGATTTTTGTTTCACCTAACCCATCACTCCCTAAGCGAACTAAAATCATTTTTTGATCCGGAAAAATTGCCAGCGTTTGCCCTTTGTATCCCATCGCTAGATAGATATTTTCTGGCGCGTAGGGGAAAGGTCTATGTTTGTTCATTGGTAATTTTTTATTCAGCCACCAGTAGGCGCCATAGTCCTCCTGATTGAGGCGCATTTGTTCATCCTGGACCAACTCGGTGCCTTGTAGGGCTGGGGCAGTTTGGAGTGACCAATTGATCCATTCTTCCGAGATGATGCGCTCACCATTCCAAACACCCTTGTTCAAATAAAGCTGGGCAAGTTTTGCAATATCTAAAGCAGTGCTCCAGCCGTATGAGCCACCAACAAAGGTTCCTGAACCATCTTGTTCAAGCGTGGTCGAGTTCATTCCAATTCGATCAAATAAATTCACCCAAGGAAAGGAATCATAGGCAGGTTGATGATTCAGGGCTTTCTTCAGCACTCCCATGGCTAGATTACACTCGCCACTTGAATAATTAAACTGTACCCCAGGTGGATATTTTGAGGCCTTTTCTGCCGTGTAGGTGGCCATGTCTTTGTAACCAAAAAAACTATAGTTGATAAAAACACTGTCGCTGAGAACGATGTTGGTGGGGTGCTCCTCATAGTAGTCGAGCCCGGAGCTCATGTTCATTAAATGTCGCATTTTAATGTCACGTCCGAGGGGCCGATCGAGCTGAGGGTAGTATTCATGGATCAAGGTCTCCCTTGTCACAATTCCCTTTTGCTCTGCAACTCCCAAAATCGCGTTGACGATTCCTTTTGAAAAGGACCAGAGCATGTGGCGCTGGTCTCGAGTGTAGCCATTTCCGTATTTCTCAAAAATTAATTTTCCATCTTTGATAACGACGAGGGCATCTGTTTTATATTTTGCTTGGGGATCAAAGGCGTATTGAGCAAATTCGTCCATGGCCTGCACATTGAGACCCGCTGTTTGAAGGCTTTGCACTGCAAATCCTTGAACCTGATTTTTTTGCGCATGTGCCAAATTGAGAAATTGAGCAAAAAAGACGATGGCGTGTAAAAGCAATTGCCATTTTCCAACGCCATATTGCATGTGAGTAGACATGGGGAGCTCCTTGTTCTGTCAATCAAAAACAGTGCAATCCAGAGTCCCCCTTGGGATTCATTATTTCGAAGCGAGTCCGAGTTTGATCGTCAGTGGTTGGTGGTCTTGGGGGCGGCAGCTTCCGGAGACTGTCGCTTGGATGTCAGAATTAATGGTCAGTTGTGCGAATGGTTCACCTGTATCACCAAGTCGAAATGCTCCCGCAGTTCCAATGATTCTATCATCGCAAAGAACTTGCCTAACACCACCGGCAGAGCGAACGCCAACACTTGAGCAGCCTTCGAGTCTCATTGAAAAGTACTCACCTATGATTTGATAACCTAAAGTTCCGTAGTTTTCAGCTCCATCCCATGAAACAGATAAATTTTGTTGATTTGGTGAGAAGCCTTGCGGACAGTTGTTCGTTTGAACGGAAACCTCGGCGAAACTTGATGCCGTGTATGTCATACAAATAAGAGTCGTCAAAAATAAATTGAGTGTAGTTTTCATGTAAAGGTCCCTTCAAAAAAGTGTTTTTTCGTTTGATTCGAACTGATGAACGTTTGAATCACCATTCAATTCAATGTTCTCAGCAGATCCAATGTTCATGCCAAATTTAACTGTATGAAAATTGGCAACTTTTGCTTCGCACAACGTGGCAAACAGTTGTGATGGGGAGCAAAAAAAGGCCTATTTTAAGGCTTCCAAGCGCGAGGAGATTTCAATCCAGACTTGTTTTTTACTCATGAGAAAGCCTGTGTCCAATCCTGCCCGTTCCATTTCAATGCGAATCATTGATTCCAACTGAAAGGGCTGCGAGGGTGTTTGAACCGGAAAATGATCGAGCCATTGATTGATTTGGACAGAGTCCTCAGTTGGTTCTGAAATTCCATTTTTCCACTGAGGATCCTTGTTCAAATCTGAAAACAAAGTTCTCAGCGGAGAGCCGATATCAAAAACGCTAAGGATCTGGCGAGCAAATAACACATCTGGTGGAGTCCATGAATCTTGGAGTACTTTTCGCTTAAGTAAATAGGCATAAACGCCTTGGAGCCAGAACTCACTCATCATCGTTGTCAACGATCCAACCTCAGAGAAGGCGGTGAAAATAGCATAATCAGAATTTTCTTTTTCTCTCTCCCTGAAGGGTCCAACAAACATAAACCTCTCGTGAGGGGAGGGAGTCGACCATTCATTCAGAAGTGAATCAAACAGTCTCACCACGGTGGGTTGCTGTGATCTCAAGTTTTTTATATTCTCAAAGGTCGTTTTTAAGTCGACGCCACATGAATGTAAGATTGCAGCTTCGGTAATTGCCGAAACTTCGGAATTTAAATTTGTCATAGTCTGATGCTAATGCCAATAAAAGTGATTTACAAGGTCGTATGTCTAGCTTTTATCGGCATTGGTCCATTATTGGCAGTAAGATTTTGCAGTCAAAAAGCAAATTCCCTAACATCAGAGAATCAAGGAGTTTCATCATGTTCATTGCGCCCAAACATGCGATCGCTACATTAAGTTTGTTGAGTTCACTCGCTCTGGTTTGGGGATGTGCGACGAATGTCCAATCAGATTTTAAATCGAATGAAAAATTTGATCCTGCGTTTTTAAATCGAAATATGGTCCAATTTGAAAAAGATGCGCAAACAAACCCTTCCGCAATGAAAAAGAAAATTGATCAATCTCATTCTCGGGGAACAAAACTGAAGTCAATCTCTGCTCTCGGATTGGACAATGAGATTATCGAAATGACTCTCTTAACTCCCACATCGATTTACCTGCAAGAGCTAGAGCAGAATCAGAAAGGAAAGCACATTTCCCTTGAAAAACAGGTCAAGGAATTCGACCTGCGTGTTAAATCAAATTTTGATGACAGGACCTGCTTTCAAATTCAAACAAGTCAAGTCGGTGGAACGACTTATAATTATGGGAGTGGACCGTACACAGTCTATTCAAAATCTCGCTCGAGTTTTAAAGGTGAAAAATACCGCGGCGTCGTGGTGAGCGGAGAAGGTCAGTCGACTCATCCTCTTTACTTTTCACGCGTGATGAACTTGGCATGCACGGACTCCAAAGTTGATTTAACAAAGAGCTTTGCCATTTTATTAGGGCATGATTTGGACCGTGAGAGCAGTTCTCAAGGAACAATTGCCTGGTTTATGAATGATGGTGACATCAAAATTAATAAGGACAATGTTGGAATCCAGTTAAAAAGGGAAGGGCAAAGTTATGCACCCGCAAAAGATGTTATTCAGCTTATACAAAAGTATGGTTCAAAAAATCCCCTTGAATCAAGTCCACTGTTTTACGATACAAAATCTGACGAATTTAAAGCATTGATGAATGCTGTTTCAACCAATCAAATGAAATTCGTGAGGCAACTTCTTCCGTCAGAGAAAAGCTACACTGAATCTGAACGATTCTTTTTGTCAGAAATCTCTTTGGGCTTTGCTATCGGTTTAGCAAGTTCTAAATGCGATACGGAAAGTTTAAGGTATTTTATATCGCTCAACCCGCTTTTCGGATTTTCTTTTCAATCGGCAAACCTCAAGGACTACGAATATGAAAGTGCGATTCGCTGTCCCCTATTAACGGAACAAATCATCACCTGGTCGCCCAATCCCATGGATGTCGCATTTTTAAAAACCAGAAATGCTCTGGTCGATGCACTGAACCGAAATTCAAGGGATCTTGTGCAAATCAATTCTCTCTTTGCGACCTACAATACAATGCACAAATTTTTTAGTTTAGACTGTTTGGCGGGAAAAACTTCAGCCTGTGTCATCGTGGAGCAAAATAAATTAGAGAGTGGTTTAATCAATCGACGGATCCAGGCCCTGCGAGCCGAGTCCAACAAAAATAAAATTGCTCTCGAGATTATCAATCGAATCCTGCAGTTACAAAAACAAGAAAAAGCCAAAGAAAACAAAAAACCTGCAGATTTCATATAGAAGGAACATTCAAAATCTAAATCAATAAATCGCGCCAGATTGACATACCCTGTTTGAGCAGCGATTTATCCAGAAGATAAAATGATAGGAAAGAAACCTGCGGGAATAATACTTTTGGGCGAACTCAGGGAGTCTTTCTCAAATTCCGATTTTTCTATCCAGAGAAACAAAACCTGACATTGGCCTGACAATAATGCTACTGACTTAAGGCATGATGACTGGGATGCGCACCGAAGCCTTCTTATCCATTTTGATTATGACCTTGGCCTTTGCTTCAGGTGCACTTGTTTTATCGATAAAAAATGGTCCAGAAATTGGGATGACCGCCCCGATCCTTCAGCAAGGGATTCAGAATTTTACAAAATCGACTTCCGCGATCGATCATTTTAGAACCGAGAGCATTTCAGAAATTATAGATCCGCAAAATACATTTCCTAGCTATTTTAAGTTCGAATATGACGAAATTCAAAGCTTGCTTCAATTTGCCAAGACCTGCAGACCAACGAAATTAAAAAGGTCGGCGGCTCTGTTGAAGACTTGGCAGTGGGAAGAATATAAGTGTGGTCATCGAGACCTCAATAAGAATTTTTTTTCTATTTCGCCATTTATTCACCCTGTTGGGCATAGTTTTGCGTACCTTGCGAAGAAAGATTCTGAATGGGCGAGGAAAAATTTAAACTTATTCCACGTCTCTGAACTCCGCGATTTGCAGATATCAGATTTGCCTGCGCCATATCGTTATTTTGAGTCCCTTGACATCAATTCCATGAGTGGGCTTTTAGCTGGTGACGCAGTTGTGATGACGGATGAATTCGTCTTTGTGAACTCTTATGATGACTCCGGATATGCTGTTTATTCGCTGAATGAGTGGATGACTTTTTGGTTGTCCACGCCCTTTAATCCTCAACCTGACACAGTTGGGAAGACTTGCTTTGTTAAAGAAAACTCGGTGTGTTGGGTATACGATTTCAAAAAGGCATTCTTTCCAAAATGGAACCCGTTTATCTTTCTTTTAGGTCTTTTTGTTATGGTGGCGATCAGCACTTTTGTTTTATTGGCAGTCCGCATTTACAGACGCCACCAGGATCAAGTGCGCTTAAAATTTACTCTTGAAATGCTTGCCCATGAGATCAGAACTCCAGTGGCTAACTTGGCTTTTACCGTGGAGAGCTTTCGATCAAAATTCGATCGATTTCCGGATGATGCCAAATCGCAACTCTTGCGTTTGTTCGATCAGGTAGAGCGAATCAAGCGCGTTGCAGACTCGAGTCGAAACTATCTCAACAAAGAGATCGGGACAGATTTGATACGCACAAATTTCGTAGAGATCACGTCTCTTGCTGAGTTTATTCACCATACACTTGATTCGTATCTATCGCAGATAGAGGTCGAAATAAACGATGAGCCAAAGAGTATTTCTCTTGATCCTTATTGGACAAGTATCTGCATTAAAAATCTGGTTGAAAATGCAATTCTTCACGGAATAAAACCTGTCAAGGTCACCGTGAATCAGCAGGGTAAAGCGTGGTCGATCGAAATCTCTGATCAAGGAACAAAATCTTTTGATCCTATGAGCAAAGGTGATCGAAGCTCAGGATTTGGATTGGGAATTAAGATTGTGAAAAACATACTCCCTTATCTCCACGCAAGCATGGAAATTTCGTTTCAACCGACACGGATTAAGATTTTCTTTGGAGATGTCAAATGAATCGACTTTTGATCGTCGAAGATAATGCCTCTTTAGCAAAGAGTTTGAAGGATTATTTCACAGGTGAAGGTTATGAGGTCACCCTTGCACATCAGCTCAGCGATGCGAATCAAATGAAAATGAACTTTCATTTGATCGTTCTTGACTGGATGTTGCCTGACGGCCAAGGCATCGATTTTTTAAGAGAGCTTCGAAAGAAATCAAATTGGACGCCCGTGATTTTCTTAACTGCGAAATCAGATCTCGTGGATAAAGTTTTGGGTCTCGAGTCGGGTGCAAACGATTACGTCGTGAAGCCGTTTGAGCCTCGAGAGCTGTTGGCTCGCGTTCGAATCCATTTGCGATCAAAAGTTGATGAGACCGAGACTCTTGAAACTCGCCATTTGACGGTTCGCCTAAAATCTCGAGAAGTTTTTTTCAATGGGATTAAAATAGAGACCACAAAAAAGGAATTTGATTTGTTAGTTTTGCTTTTAAAGAACCCGAACCAAGTTTTTTCAAGGGAAGAGCTTCTCAATAGAGTCTGGGGTTTTGAAAATTTTCCGACGACGCGAACGGTGGATACTCATGTTTTGCAATTACGTCAGAAATTAAATGATGAAATGATTCAGACCGTTCGGGGTATCGGCTACCGTATAAGTATTGACTCTTAATTGACATGGACCTGACAACTCATCGGTGAATGAGAGTCATAGTAGATCTCACAGGAGGTTCTATGAAAAATGTATTGAAAGTTATTTTGGTTCTCTTCGTCTCGGGGGCAGCGTTTGCAGAACAAGTGCCGACCGCTCTTCGGAAAGCGCACGAGGCTTATGCCCGTGGTGATGGCAATGCGCTGGTGGCAGAAATCAAAGCTACACTTGAACAATCAGGTGGGCAAAGTGCGATAAAGAAAAACATGTTGGGACTGTATGCCGCGGCAGCTCGAAATGGTTTGCTTAAAAATGTTGAGCCAAATTTTCAGTTACCGAAGGAGCTCACTTATGCCGGATTTGAATCACAGCGACGGTACAAAGTTGAAAATGGAAAAGTCGTTTTTTTCCAGGCAGTGTCTGTCGGCGTACAGAATGGCGCAACTTTAGAACAGCTTCAGGTCATTCGTTTTCCTGATCAGGTGGTTTTCGATAAAGCCGCAAATGTAGGGAATTGGTATGTGTCCTCGGGCACATCAGAAACAGATCTATGGGGCGGGAGTTCTCAAACCGTGACTCCGAATGAGGAAGGATTGTATTTTCTGAATGTCCAAATGAAAGGTCAACCAATGGTGCAAGCTTGGTTTATCCTCACTGATAAAAACTCAAGCGCCAGCCCCGTCGTGAACAGCCCGAAACCGGGTCAGGTTTCCTCTGATGACCGACCTCTTTTCAAATGGAAAGCTTTTCATTCCCCCGAATTCAAGCAGGGAGAAAACACACGAATCGCACTGAAGGTCAACCGCGTGGCAGGTGATGAGACAGAGGTTTCAAGTGTTCGCTTGATCGACTCGAAAGCAACCTCATACAGATTCGGAGATACTTCTGGAGTGAAGGATTTCAATGGACCAGAGAGGTTAGTGCCAGGTGACTATATGATGTATATTGTCTACCGTGAAGTCGAAGACTTTGGAGGCATACAACTCAAAAGAGCGAGCTCTACCAAAGTTCCTTTCAGTGTTAAGCCTTAATCTTTTGTCATCTATTTGGTAAGACCGGTTGATCTGACAGGATTTGAATTACGTGTTGCATTTAGAACTGAATGATAAAATTGGTGCGGACGAATGGAATTGAACCATCATGCCCTTTCGGGCGCTACCACCTCAAGGTAGTGC
>JACCDR012627485.1_pt1 | contig 13627 bp, 22 predicted proteins | sample 7446431 | NCBI WGS metagenome assembly JACCDR01 (sample SAMN15323443, study PRJNA562643) | freshwater metagenome | isolation source: river surface water | place: USA:Blue River Watershed | collected 2017-08-17
GCCGCACTGGCCGCACCGTTTAGCCCGGGCGATGTGAAAACCCGCGAGCAAGGCGGACGCCAGTTGAGCTACATCACCGCCCGCACTGCCATGAACCGGCTGGACAACGTGCTCGGCCCCGAGAACTGGGAGGACGAGTATTACTCCGTCTGCGACGTACTGTTTTGCCGCATCACGATCACCTTGCCCGACGGACGACGGGTCAGCAAGTCGGACGCAGGCGGCTTCAAGACGATGACCACAAAGGAGCGAGGCCAGACGGTCGAGGACGAGGAGAACACTGACAAGACTGGGCCGTCTGATGCGTTCAAGCGAGCGGCCGTGCTTCTGGGCGTGGGGCGATATCTCTACCGCGACGGCGTGCCCGACTTCGCACACGACGCCAAGGCCCCCCAGAGGCCACAGCAGGCCCCGCCGCAGCGTCAGCAGGCCAACAGCCAGCCCCAGCGTCAGCAGGCCCAGGGAGCGGCTCCAGAACGCTCCAATGGGCTACCCCGAACTGGCAAGGCTTTGTTCGCGTGGTGTAAGGAGCAGTCCACGCGCTTTGACTGGCGATTTGTGGACTACCTCAACGACTGGGGCAAGGACAACGGCATCACGGGGCTCATGAAGGATTGGACCGAAAGCCAAGTGGCCGCCGCGTACAAGGTCGGTGCCGCCAAAGTCGCCGAGTTGACATCGCACGAGCCCGCCACAGTCCCACCCGACGGCGACGAAGATATCCCCTTCTGACCAGCAACCAACCCCAAGGCCAAGGAGGGCCTCTCTCCCCTACACCAGTGACCAGCCCAGGAGCGGCGACGTGGCCAAGCCGGACTGTGACGACGGGTACTACAAACTGAGCTACGAACTCGGGGCGGCCCTTTTCTCGTTTGGGTTCGGCGAGATTGAGGGGCACATCATCGGCCTCGTTCTTGAAGCCCAATACGGCTTCGGGAAACGGAAGTTTGTCGAACTGAGCCCCGCCAACCTCTCGGCCGAATGGGAGGTGCCACGCCAGAACATCCACCGAGCGATCGGCAACCTCGTCGCTCGCAACGTCCTGCTGCCGTTGGGCGACAACCGCTATCAGTTTCTCAAGGATTACGAGAACTGGGACAAGAAGGGCCGTCCCGCCCGCGTCTTGCTCTGGAAGGCGTTCGTTGCCGACGCACCGAGGCGAGCCAAGTCGATCAAGCCTCTGCCAGCCCCACGCGAGCGAGACGACCTGATTCTTGAAGGCGTACCCGGGGTCAATGACGAGCCTGAGCCCGTCATCTCCAAAGATGACACATCCAGCATGCCCGATGAAACGCCGTCATCTTCAAAGATGACAACTCGTCATCTTCAAAGATTACCAACCGTCATCTCCAAAGATGACGAGCAAGGTGTCCCCCCCAGACCCCCTATAGAGGAATCGCGGGCGGAATTGAGAATTGGAGAAGTGAAGAATAAGAGCGCTCTTACGCGGGAGGACTCCGACGGAGGGAAACCAAGACTGTCCGTGTTCGAGGCGGAACACGACATGCTGGCCGGGATCGACTTCGAGCCGGGGGAGCATGAGCCCGACCGGGCCGAACTGTTCCGGGCGGCGTGCTTCATCGAGACCCAGTTTGATAGCCGGTGCTACGCGATGACGTCAGCCATGTACCGTAAGGCACGGCGATACCCCAACGCTTGGTTCATCAAGGCGCTGATCAAGGGCCGCCACAGCGAACTGACCGCACAGAAGCACATTTCGTCGTTCGAGTATTTCGTCACCATTCTTGACGACTGGCTTGCCATCGGACGCCCCGCAGCGGGCCCGTGGGACGATTACGACGATGACATGAACCTGATCAACCCTGAGGCCCACAAAGCCCTCCATCGGGCTACTAGGCAAGCCTCGTGGAAGGCGACGCCAGCCGTCAAGCCGACGCCTTTGCCTCCGGAAGTCAAGGCACCGGCCGATTGGGATCTGCCTGAAGGCGTCCCCAATCCCTACTCCAAATTGAGGAAGCCCGACTGTGCGTGACAATATCCTTAAAGTTTCCCGGCCAGCCCTCGCCGACATGCTTCCGCCTCACAATATCGAGGCCGAAAAAGGTGTCCTCGGAGCGATGCTCTGGGACCCTCGCGTTATCGACGACGTTGCAGAGATCGTTGAGTTTGATGACTTCTATCGCGACATCCATCAAGTAATCTACGGCGTGCTCATGCACATGCACGCACAAGGCGTGGCCGTCGATTACATCACGGTGGGCGACGAATTGGGGCGACGCGGAATGCTGGAAAAGGTCGGCGGGCTTGACGCCCTGCGAGACCTTTACGCCGCCGTGCCTCATGCCGCAAACGCGACGTATCACGCAGAGATCGTTCGCCAAAAGGCGGTTGCCCGACGGTTGATTGTGGCCGCCCACGAGATCCTCAGCGACGGCTATTCCGACGATCTGACCAGCGACGAAAAACTGGCGGCGGCGGAGCGGAAAATCTTCGGGATCTCTTGCGCGACCAGCCGAGCCGACATCGCGATGCTTGCGTCGGTGACGACCGAGGCGATTGATCGGATTGACAGCCGATCGGCCAACGAGACAACCGGACTCAAGACGGGGTTCCGGGATCTGGATTACATGCTTGGCGGGCTTGACGGTCCCCAGCTTGTGATTGTCGCGGGGCGTCCATCTATGGGCAAGACCGCGTTTGCGATGAACGTGACAGAGAATCTTGCGACGACAGGAACGCCGGTGTTTGTCGCATCGATGGAACAGCCCGGCCGAGACCTGGCCGAGCGAATGCTGTCAGGCCGATCGCGGATTGACTCGCATCGGTTTAAGGGGCGAGTCCGGCTCACCGGCGACGAATGGGAGCGTCTGTATCACGCGAAACAAAACATGGAGCCCTTGCCAATCGGCATTGTGGACACCGGACGCCAGACGACGGCCGGGATCTGCTCAGCTGCCCGCAAGTTTGCACGGCAGTATGGGCCTTGTGTCACGATGATCGACTACATCGGCCTCGTGGACATTCCCAAGTCTGAGCGACGAAACAATCGCCACGAAGAATTGGACTACATCAGCCGGGCGTTTCGTGCGTTGGCAAAAGAGATCGGCCAGCCGGTCATTCTGCTCTCTCAGCTTAACCGCGAGGTTGAAAGGCGGGAGGACAAGACACCGCGAATGGCCGACCTCAAAGAGTCGGGAGGGCTGGAGGCAAACGCCGATATCGTCATCCTTGTTCATCGGCCCGAATACTACGACCCAAATGATCAGCCGGGCGTGGGCAAGTTGATTGTGAGCAAGAACCGCAATGGAGCGACTGGGACTGTCACTGTGGCGTTCCATCGGCAGTTCACTCGGTTTGAGGATTTACCAGAGCGGATTCCGACTGGCGTTATTGAGGGAGGGTTCTGATGAACGATTGGAAGACGATGAAGGACGGACGCGAGAAGTACGGGCGATACCTGGCGAGCCGCGAGTGGGCCCTGCTTAAAGAGCAGGTCCATAAGCGGGCAGACGGCAAGTGCGAGCGTTGCCGCATTAACCCGATCGATGCCGTTCACCATTTGACCTACGTCCGCAAGTATCAGGAAGACCTCGCGGATCTCCAGGCCATCTGCAAGCCCTGCCATGAGTTCACACACGGCAAGTCGGACTACGACCCACGAGGGCCAGTCAAGACGGCACCTACATGCGCTAATGACCTGATGCTCATGGATGAGCCATTGCAGGTACAGCGGCAAGTCATTCACGCCTTGGCGCTGTACCCCGGGGCTTTTGACGACATTACCAAGGCCATACAGCCAGAGCTATTTACCGACTGTGACCTTTGGATCATCTATGAGAAAGTCGCCACCCGTGCGTTTGATGGGCTCAAAACGGACATGCCGTGGCTTGAACAGAGCCTGCAAGGCGTACGGATGTGCCCGGATGCAATCCGGTCAGTTTTCGCGGAGGGTTACCACGGCTCACTCAAGGATCTCATCGCACAATTCTTGTTCGAGGTGCAGCGATACCAGTGGATGCGATCTCTAGCGATGGGACTGTTTCAGGTCTACTCGACCAACAAGCCGGTGGACGCCCTTATTGATCAGTTCGCTCGCGATGTCGTGACAGCACCTAGCCCGGGGTGCCAACTGGCAACAGCACTGAATCGCAGCGTCGCATCCGAGATGAAAGAGTTGCTCGAACGGTTGAGCTTCGAGACATCACTGCGATACCGCCTCCACTGCGAGCGACACAGCAAGCAATCTGCCGGCTGACATCTCGGCGTTATCCACAACGCCTTCTGACGTAAATTTGCGACATTTCCCTGCACGTATTGACAACTAGGCACGTCGACGGTGAACATGACTACAGTTCCTGTGATAACAGAGGAGACGAGCATGCCGGATGAACCGAAGAAGTTTGCGGAGGTCCAGTACAACCCCGAGACCGAGCGGCACACGCTCGTGGTTGGCGGGTGCATTGTGTACGCAAGCCCAGCCTGTCACGGGCCCGGCGGGATTGACGATGACGCGGCGGAGATCAACGCGGCGTTCGAGGCCGAGGTCGAGCGGCGGCTGGCGGAATTCCTAAACTTCCTCAACAACGGCTTCTGAGCAACGGGAGGGCGTGAGGATGAGCAGCGAAACGCAGCCAATCTGGACCTTCCCAGCAATCGCAATCGAGTCCGGTGCCATCGACTGGCGACCGACGGGAAGCCGCTACATCTGTGACCCGCCCGTGCTTGACACGGATCAAGACTGGATCGTGTTCGTCAACAGCCTGACCAGTTTTGCTGTCGCACTCGGCAAGGCGGTTCCGGGGTTCGAGGAGGGCGAAAGTTGCGCGGAGTGCCCTAGTTTCATCTCAATTCGTCTGCCGCCGGACGTGAACCTCATCGCAACTGACAGGTGGTGGTTCTACCAAAAGTACGTGGTCGCGACCGAGGTAGCCAAGCGTCTGAACTTGCTCCGCAAGCCAGATCGAATCCTGTTGTTCGACTCGGTCATCTTTGGGAGCGACCTTGCGTCCTGGAAGTCTGATCGGGTTGGCGTGCCAGCGTGGGGCGGGGCCAAAAGGTACGCGGCGGTCTAACGGGAGTGCGTGATGATGAATGGCAAGCGGCCTTGGGCGACTACCGATGGCAAGGGTAATCCCTGCTATAGGTGGGGCTACGAAGGAATCAACGAAGACCATCAGGAGCTACCGCCGACGCCGGATTATGCGATGTTGCCGTACGATGTGTACAACAATCTGCCCGACGACCCTGTCTGGGATATCTGCGTACAGGCCGAGTTTCGGACCGAGGCTGAAGCGATCGTGGCGGCCGAGGCCGCTTACCGCAAAACCGACATGGAGACCGCGAGTTGACCGTCATCAGCGGCGGACAACTTGGCGTCGATCAGGCCGCCTTGCTGGCCGCCCGTGCCGCTGGCCTACAAACCGGCGGCACGGCTCCGAAGGGGTGGGCCACCGAGGCGGGCTGCGAGCCGTGGCTGGCCGACTACGGGCTGGTGGAGTGCGAGGAGCCGGGCTACCCGGCCAGGACCGCCCGCAACGTGCTTGACTCCGACGGCACGCTCTGGCTCGGCAACCCCGGCAGTCCCGGCGGCAAGTCCACGCTGGCCGTGGTGGACCGCAACGACAAGCCCGCGTTGCTCGTCTCGGCTCACTACGCCGGGGCCGTCTTTGGCAACCACACCGTCCAGCCGGCCGACGTTGACCTCGTCGTGCTCTGGCTCCTGACCAATCAGATCCGGGTCCTCAATGTGGCCGGCAACCGCGAGAGCCGGACGCCGGGGATCGGCCAGGCGGCGGAGAAATTCCTGCTCAGGGTGTTCATGGCCTACCAGGATCGCCAGGAAGGCCGATTACCGATCGGTACAGCCACGTCCGGCACCTCGGACGGCCAAACTATCAGGCGTGCGTGACGGTCGCTCAGCAAGGCGTACAGGCGTTCAGGCGAAGGGGAGGCAAAATGCGGCTGATCTTTGAACCGACAGTGCGAGTCATCGGGCGGCAGGTGGTGGACGAGACCGCCCTGGCCAGCCTGCTCAGCGACAACGACGCCAGCGGGTGGGAGACCGACACAGAGGTGGGGGCGGAGAAGCTCGTGGAGGTGGCAGGCCGCCTCTGCTACATGAGCTTCGCCAAGCCTCGTCCGGGCGGAAACAAAGCGTACACCAACCACATCCTTGAGGTTGGGCATGGGTCGGTGCTGGAGCACGCAGTCTACAACCTGATCTTTGAGGGGGTCAGCCGGTCCCTGTCGCACGAGTTGGTGCGGCACCGGGCGGGCATGGGTTATTCCCAACTCAGCCAGCGGTTCGTGGATGAGTCGGACTGCGGGTTCGTGGTGCCGCCAGGGCTGCAAGATGACGTCAATCGTGCCACTGAGTTCTACTGGACCTACCGGCACGACAGAGACTTCGACGACTACACGGACGCATACCAGCGGTGCTCTGTGGCAGCCGACGCTCCTCCCGAAGCCAAAGCAATTACGACCGGCCTGCGTTGGCTTTCGACGCTGGAAGTCCTGATGGATAGCTACGAGCACTTTTCCAGCTATCTACAGGCCAAGCCCTCTCACATCCCCGACGCCACCGCCCGCCGCAAGGCCGCCCGCGAAGCTGCCCGATCGGTCCTACCCAACTGCACCGAGACCAAGATTTTCGTCACCGGCAACGCCCGGGCTCTGCGGCACTTCATCGAGATGCGGGGCGACGCCGCAGCGGACGCGGAGATCCGGCGTCTCGCCCTTGCCACGCTCAAGGCGCTTCAAGCCGAGTCGTCCAATCTGTTCGGCGACTACGTCCTGAACCACGTCAACGGGCAGGACTGCGTCAGCACTCCGTACACCAAGGTCTAAGGAGCCCGCCCGATGGGGATGTATGACGAGATTACATGCGACTACGAGTTGCCAGAAGTCGGTGTCGTTGACTGGTGCATGCAGACCAAATCGCTGAATTGCCTGATGTCGCATTTCCACATTGAGCAAGACGGCAGGCTCATTCTCAAGCACGACTCCTGGCACAACGACTTCAAGGAAGTAAACCGCACGTTCGCCGATTTTACCGGGGAGATCCGCTTCTACGGAGGTCCTGACTTCGCCCGGTTCTCTGCCTACTTCGTGGAGGGCAGACTGCGAGAGATCCACAAACTCAGGGAGCCCGCCTGATGGCCACCCGCACCGCACGCAAGCCCAGACGGGTCCGCAAGACGGGCCAGGACGAGATCAACCGGGCCATCCTCGCCGACGCACAGCCAGCCCCCCGCGTGGAGGGCAAGGCCAGCGGCAGCGACGACGACGGGTACAACAACAAGACCGAGCGGGCGTATGCGGCCCATCTGGAGCTGCGGAAGCGGGCGGGGGAGATCAAGGACTGGTTCTACGAGCCTTGTCGCCTGCGAGTGGCAGACCTCAAGCGGGGCCGCATCGCCTCGGCGGCGGGACGCTGCGAGATCTGGTACACCCCGGACTTCCTCATCATTGAGAACAATGACCGGATCGTGATCCACGAGTTGAAGGGGCGAGAGACACAGGCTGCGATGAACCGCTTTCGTGCGGCGGCGGCGTTGCACCACTACCGATTTGTGCTCGTGAAGCGGGACGGCAACGGGTGGTCGGAGGAAGTCTTTCAGGCGGAGGACTGACGCGATGAGCAAGCGGAGAGTCGCCGGCCAGATCGTCTACAAGAGAGCTGGAGCCGGATTCTGCGGCCAAGGCTCTTACGTGATGCTGGAGGCCGAAGAAGACCGCGAGCCTTGCGTGATGGCTTGTGGAGACCCGGACTGTTGCGGATGGTCCAATTGCCGTCGATACGACGACGACCTGATACCTACGGACGTGTGGTTCTATCACGTCTATGAGTGCCAGATGGACGACGTTTGGGAACCGGACGCGGAGGCCACATGACCGCGATCACCGAGTCTCACGCCCGATCCGCCTACCGCCAGGTGCTCAGCCTGGCCACTCACCCCGGTCTGCTGGACGTGCGGGTGTACCGGGACAGCGATAACGTCTGGTGCGTGGGCGTGACCGCACTCACGCCCGAGGCGGCACGCACGCTGCCGTCAGCGGTCAATGGTGTCAAGGTGGTGGTTGAGTACGTGGAGGGGCAGTGATGGCAGAGATCTGTCAGGCAGCCAATCGCGGGCGACAAATCGATAGTTATTGGCACAACATAGACAACAGGCCAGCCACGACGGCCGACGGTGTACCTCTTGAGGCAGGCATGAGGGTCTACCTTAAGGAGGGTTATGTTGTAGAAGTCGAGGACTACTACGGCCCAAAGAAGTGCCTTGAAACAGAAGGCCACACAGGCTGCGACGCCCTCACGTTTGTGGGCAAGAAGTTCTGCCGGCGAACGGATCAGGTGTGGGCAAGCAGACGGGCCATGCTTGAGTCCCGCATCGAATCCATGACGAGGTATCGCGACGAGAATGCCGCAAGGGCGTACAACGCTGGCATTCAGCTTGAGGAGTTACGCAAGCAACTGGAACAGACTAAAGAGGGGGAGTGATGAGCGAGATGACAAGTGAGCGGCTGGCAGAGATTGCGGACAACAATCGGCTGCGGCGAGAACGGAAGGCTGCCACGTCACCGGGTCCGTGGCATGTGATCAATCCTGATGACGCTATGTGCATGAATGTGTTTGCCGTCTCGACAAGCGAATTTAATGACGGCGACATGGACGACCATTACACCAAGGAAGAGGCACGTCAGGTTGTGGCAATCACGCTGCTCCAGACGCCGCGATTTGTGTCACCGCCAGAGTACTTGGCCAACACAGATTTTATCGCCGCATGCAAGAACGACCCGGTCGAGGACGAGGTTGATTCTTTGCTGGCCGAGATCGACCGCCTCAACGCCGAACTCGCCAAAGCTCGGAACGCCGTGGAGCATCAGTTTGACCCGCCGCTCTTGCCCGAGGCCCAGTGCGATCAACTGAATTCGCGGCGGCACTTGCTGATCAACCTCAAGAACTCAGGCCACAAGCTGACGGACGAGGAGCAGGTGGCACTGGACTGGGCACAAGCCTACTCGGCTTACCACCAGCGGGTTTGCCATCCGTCGTCAGCAAAGCATCAGGCCGAGGACTTGATCCGGGTGCAGGAGAGCGTGATCGACCAACTCAAGGCCGAACTCGCCGAGGCCCGCAAGGACACGGCACGGCTGGATTGGATGGCCGACAATACCGCGTGCTTTGATGAGATCGCGCATGGCTTCGAGTGGGAGCCCGAGATTACGCCGACGATTCGCGACGCCATCGACGCGGTGGCGGACAAGGAGGCAACATGGCTGAGTTGACCGCACTCCTTGACGCGGCTCAACGTCGTGGCCGGCTCATCGCACTCAGCGTGCGGTGGGTTGGCCTGACGGGGCGATGGGTGGCCGTCGCGGCGTGGTCGGACGGCGAGGACGCACGGTTCGGCGGGGCAACGGCTGAGGGCGTGACGGCGGCACTGGTGGATTACTTGAGGATGTCCGCACCACCGGAGTAACCCTCCGTTGTCAATCTGACAATCGGGACGACACAAGGCGTCAGGGGTCCTAGTTTGAGGAGGTGTGGGTGACGGTCTATCTGGCGAGCCCAAACACGCAACAGCAAGCGGAACATGCCGAAGGCATGCCGGTCTTGCTGTCGTTCGCCTGCTATTCCGCGTGGCTCGATCGTTATCAGGCTGGGTTCCGCCGCATCTTGATCGACTCAGGAGCGTACAGTGAATTCACAACGGGCAAGCCGATCGATCTGTCCGCTTACGCAGACTGGGCATCGAGATGGGTCGGTCACGCCGACGCGATTGCGGGACTGGATTCGATCGCCGGTGACTGGCGAAAGTCGCTCGCGAACTACGAGGCGTTCAGCCTCGGCTTTCCGACGTTCCACGACACCGACCCCAAAGAGTTGCTGGACGACCTGATCCCAATTGCTCGCGAGCGTGGCGGGTGGATTGGCCTTGGGCTCAAGCCGCCACGGGAGAGCAAGGAGAGATGGGTGCGGGACGCATGCGACCGTATCCCGGACGATATCCACGTCCACGGCTGGGCCTTGCGTCGTTACACCCACGTACGACGAATTGACTCTGTGGACTCGACAAACTGGTGGCGGGATGGGATGGCGATTCGCCAGCAACTCCCTTGGCTCAACTACGGTGAAGCACTGGAGATTGTGGTGAAGCGTTACCAGCGATGGACGCGAGAGATCCGCGACGAGCAACTTCAGCCAATGCTCTGGGGGAACGACGATGCCCTATGTGATTAAGTCGATCTTCTACACGCTTCAAGGCGAAGGAGCACGTTCGGGGCGTCCAGCTGTCTTTGTCCGATTCGCAGGCTGCAACCTTTGGTCAGGCCATGCCAAGGACCGAGGCACAGCGATCTGCCGATTCTGTGATACCGACTTCGTGGGCGGCGAACGCTTTGAAGACGCTCATGCCGTCGTCGCTGCGGCCGAAGCGTGTTGGCCGGTCCACCCGCTCCAGGTTCGCCCGAGAGCTTATGTGGTGTTCACGGGGGGCGAACCAGCGCTGCAGTTAGACCAATCTCTTATCGCTGCTTTTCGCTCTCGCAACTGGGAAACGGCAATCGAGACCAACGGCACCTGTCCGCTTCCACCCGGCCTGCACTGGGTAACGGTTAGCCCCAAGGCAAACACAGAGTTAGCTGTAACGCGAGGTGACGAACTGAAACTTATCTTTCCACAGCAAGGAGCGGAGCCATCACGATACGAAGGGCTTGATTTCGGCCGGTTCTATCTCCAGTCGATGGACGGACCTGACAGTCAGTTTCACCAGCAGCAAGCCGCAAGGTACTGCCTGGAGCACCCGATCTGGTCGCTCTCCATCCAGTTACACAAGCAACTCGGTCTGCCTTGAGGGCACCACACGGGAGACGGCACCATGCCTGAGCAAGATCAGCAATTCGGCGGATACGACTGGGCTGCCAAGCAGCTCGGGGTCAGCAAGCGGACGATTGTGGGGTACGTCAAGCATGGGCTAATCAGCTACGTGGGGTTACCGCCCAACGGTGTGAGCAAGCGGTTCTACCCCGAGCACATCAAGGAGTTCAAGCAACGGCACACCGTCAAGGCCAAGCGTGCCAGGTCGTACTGATCTACTCGCCCCGGATCTCCTTGAGGGCAGCCTTCAAGTGGTCCTTGCGGTCGATCAGCCGTCCGTACGTCTTCATGATCTGGGAGATATCGGCGTGACCAAGCAATGCCGCCAGCGTGGTCGGAGAGACGCCCCGCTCCAGGGCGTCCGTCGCGAACAGGTGCCGCATCGCCCCTGCCGTGACGTGGGGGCCAAGTCTCTCGGCGAGTCTCGCCTTGATGATCTCCTCGCCGAACGAAGAGTGATCCAGATGCGATGCCCCGCCGGGACGGCGAAACAAGGGGCCGGTTCGGTGCGCCTTGAGGAGACGGACAAGGATCTTGCGCACGCCGGACGGGAAATGAACCTCCCGCAGTTTTCCGGTCTTTCGCGTTGTCTTGCCGTGGAGTCGCCAGCACCCCGCCGCCAGATCCACGTCGGCCGCCGTCAACCGAAAGACCTCGGACGGACGGCAGCCCGTGCCGTGGATCGTCTCCAGCACATCCTGTGCCCACCGGGGCTTCTCAGCGGCAAGCAACCGCCGGCACTCGTCTGGCGTCGGGACGTTGGCCCTGGGGGTGGCAGGGGGCCGTTTGGCCGTCTTGACCGCGTCCTTGCCAATGTAGCCGCTGGCGACTGCCCACTTCCACCACGCCTGGACGATCGTGATTCGGAGGTGCCGGGAGTTGTCGCAGATCGGCATCGAAGCGTACACCCGCTCCACATGCGACGGACGCACGTCCTCGGCCCGCATGGGGCCGCACGCCGCCACGAACTGCTTCACGACCATTTTGTACGTCCTGAAGCTGGTGGGAGCCAGCACCTTTTCACAGTGCTCAAGGTAGCGTCGCGCCAGCGTGGCCACGGAGATCGATTCCCCCGGCTCGGCATCCCAGGTGCCATCGGCCTTCATCTGGGCCACGAGCACCCCGTACGCCTCAAACGCGAGGTGTTTTGTGTTCCGTTCCGTCTCGCCTGGCTGGAGCCGGTGCAGGACGTGGCGGGTCCGCTGGTGCATCACGTACCACAACCGTCTCTGTGGCCAGTAACGGGGTTCGGCGACTCGCGGCATACTACGGTCCTCCGGTGACGTTGTGTATCGCGTAGAGTATCAAGCCTCGCGATTTCCCGCAAGAAACCGGCGTTCCCCGCAAACTCGTCCTACTACAGCACTTACGGTGTACAATACGGCGGAACAGGCGAGATTGTGGCCGAGAAAACCGTGCCGTCATGGTGTACAAAGCGGTCGGACGACGTCACAATGGGAATGTCGAAAAACCGCAGGAAAGTGCAGCATTGGGCATTGCCGGTGAAGGCGTAGCGTATCAGGTAGAGTATCACCTTGGGAGGGCGAGCGATGAGGCTATCAGAGGAAGAGATCACCAAGGCTCGCGAGTCTGGAGCCAGGGCGGCACGCGACCTTCGGGCGGCATGCAATGCGGTCCACGCCAAGCAAGGTGGTGCGGGCGGGGCGGCCATCTGCATCTGTGGTCAGGGATGCGGCGGGTCGGCACCGTGCTCCGCACTGGCCACGCTTCGCAGCAACTTGCGGTATGGCAAGATCAAGGTTGGCGACCCTCACGCGGCAGCGTTCTTTGAGGCGTTCAGTGAGTGGCTTGGCTAAGGGGGAGGGCGACTGATGGCAACCGCGACGGCGTCAGAGTGGCAGATCGGGCAATCCCTTTGGTGGGAGGATCACGAGTACAAGATTGTTCGCGTGGGCCGGAAGTGGCTGACGATGGAGTCGGTAGCAAGCGGACACTATTTGCGGGTGGACATGAAGACGCTGCAAGTCGATGACGACTTCCGCACTAGCTACATGACCCGCACGCTTGAGGAGTACACCGACAAGGTGGCACGCGAAAAGGCGTGGTCTCGCCTTGCCGCTTTCGTTAGGGACAAGTACCTGCCACCCGCTACGGTTGGCCTTGAATCAATCTATCAAGCGGCTGCGATCCTCGGCATCAAACTGGAGGGCGACTGATGGCGACGGACTATTCTGATGTGGAACCGTGGATCGAAGATGCCGCACGGACAATCCTTCGCTACTTCCGGGAGGAGGGCGAGCTTGAGCCTGAGGATATTGAGCAGGTGATCAGCCGGCGAATCCCCAAGCCCGAGGATCAGCCGATCCGGCGGGGGGATGTGGTGCAGGTGACCGACGGCGAGTTCATCGGACTCACGGGCGTTGTCGTTGACCAGAGCAGAAGCCTGATTGTGGTCGAGTTTCGGTCGTTCACCCATATGTGGAAATCGCGCATCACTGGAATCCGTGTCGAACCGGAGAATCTCGTCCGCATCGGCCGGGCCAAGTTCATGCCCGACGGAACGCCAGTGGAGGATTGAGCGATGAGCAGCACCTACAGCTACACGGCGGTGAGCGGGAAGCGGCCCAAAGCTCGCCCGGAAGGATTCGAGTGGGGCTTGCCGGATGAGATGGACATGCCTTCGGACTCGCGGAGTTCAGAGGAGGTATACAACCGACTTGAGGGGACTGACCCGGAACAGCACTGGTGCTACCCCACCGAATCCGCTGCCCTCGCCGCTGCCGACGCTGCCGCCCGTCAGGCGATTGCGGACGGGGTGTGGACGCC
>JACCDR012420325.1_pt1 | contig 13623 bp, 18 predicted proteins | sample 7446431 | NCBI WGS metagenome assembly JACCDR01 (sample SAMN15323443, study PRJNA562643) | freshwater metagenome | isolation source: river surface water | place: USA:Blue River Watershed | collected 2017-08-17
TACTCAAATCTCGTTTCAACTGTTCAACTTCAGACTTCAAGTCGCTGATTTCAGATTCAGCGGACTCGATTTCCGCAATCGCTTTCGACTCTTGAATCGTCAAAAGCGCCGTACGTTTGTCGTTCCACTTGAACTCAATAGGGCTTGCAATTCGAGCGTCCTTGTCAAGTGTTTGAAGCGTCTCAATAAGGTCGCGTACTCGTTGTTCGTTCATTTTGTGTTTGTGTTAGTTGTTGGTACGATCTAAAACGGGATTTCTGAATCTTCAATTGGAGGCCCACCATTTGGGGGCGAGGTTGGAGCGGCTGAGTTTGTTGGCGTCGTTCTGTTGGTAGCCTGCTTCGGCTTTGCCCCAACATGTCGCCAGTTGCCAATGATAGGACCCTTCACGCCAGCAGCTCGCTTTTCCTTGCTGACAGATTGCGTGATGAAACCATCATCACCGTAGTCATTCGGCTTATCGTGAAGCGCAGCGTCGAGAAACTTTCCTTTTTGGCCAACGAAAAGGTGGTCTTTTTCGATCTTCGTCACGTCAATTTTGAGAACAATCATGTTAGTATTTGGTAACTCCGATCACTTCAACTTCCGGCTTGTATCCGGGCCAGACTCCGGTTTTTTCGCACTCGACAAGTTTCGTCAGTAGTTGACCAAACAATTCGAGTCCAATTTTTATTGAAGGTTTTTCCATCTCGAACACGCGAACGTGGTATGGGCCTGTCGATTCAACGGTGACATTCATCCAGCGATAGCGCGGGTTGTCCGTCACGATTTGGTTCCACAAGGCGAGGTACACCCCGGCCTGCATGTTGTAGTTCAGTTCGCGAGCTTGCTTTGCGAATGGAGACTGAAGCCAATACGGCTCGTTCTTGCCGTCTTCCCAGCGCCCAGGCGTGTTATCCCGCGTCTTTTTCAGGTCGATGAGGTAGTCAACGCCAACGGGAACGCGGTCGATCCTAGCCTTGACTGGGCAGTGGAGCAGCTCGCCAACAAGCGTTACTTCAGAGTTACCTTCGCCGGTAAGCATTGGGCCTGCGATTGGGTCTTGTCGCAACGACTCCGCTGCAAGCTTGGCGTCCTCAATGTCATCTTCACCGACGACGCAGATTCCTTGAGCCTCTTGTTCAGCTTGCCACCCGTTTGGAGCGCGAGGCTTTGGCTTGGTTGTAAACCCGTCCAGCGAGTAGCGTTCAGGCTCAAGAACCATGCGGTTGATGAGGGTGCCGATATTCATGTCCACCGATGGTGGCTTCGGATTGTCCAGCGACCACTTGTAATCCTTGGCCGTTGGCAACATGCGCTTCACTTGCGAGTAGGAATACGCCTTGATTGCGCGGTACTCCTTGTCGGGAAGGTTGAAGTAGATGCCGGGTGTCATCGCTTGCTCACTTTCAACATATCATCCGCAACAACAAATGCCATCAATGCTGCGGCTTCTGTAAATGTGACACCCATCTGGTTTTTAATCTTTATTACCGTTTCTTCATCTCGAAGAACGGACGAAATAGCTTGGCCAGCCAACCAAACACGAATGCTCATTCCATCAGAACCTGGTTGAACTTGTCCGCTAGGAAGAACTGTAGCTGGAACTGGAAACGCCGGGCCGCCGTCATTTGCGTTCACTGAGCACCTCCACTCTTCTTAATCTTCAGCGCATTCGGATCAGAAACATCAAGCTTCTCAATGATGTTGTTGGCATGCTGGTCCGCAACGTCGCCGCAGTTGTTCCAGAGTTCGGCGCTAGCCTTCAACGCCCTAACCCCAATTGCCCACGCCTTGAACTGGTCAAAAGTGACACCGGCATCGAACAGGAATTTGCCAAGCTTGACTTGAGGCGTGGGTTCTGGCGTGGATGCGGGCTCCGGATCATTGGCGGCGCTGCTATGATCCGCCTCGGGTTTCGGCTCGGGTCGCGTTTTGGGCGCATCAACAATCACCTCTGTACGCGGCTTTGGCAGCGCGACGGTGGAAGCAACTCCTCGCTTGGTTTCCTTCGGAACTTCGGAAACGTCGATGGGTTGAGTTTCTTCCTGAAGGTAAAGTCCTCCAAGCGATAGCGGGAAAGAGGAGCGCAAAGAATCCCCCTCCGCGCACTGGTGGCAGACATGGCTAAACCCGTTTCGTCTAACCACGATTTTTCCAGAAGGAACCGTGACGCACCAAACTCCTTTGCCTTGATTTTTCTCTTCGGAGATAAGCTGCTTGCTCAACCAGATTTTATCACGGTCGGTAATTGCGATCATGTAATTCGGCTTGCATCCCGCAGAAATCCGAGGCTTCGGCTTGTTCACAGAATAACCAGCAACAACAGACGCAACTTCAATTGCCGTAATGTGATCCGGCCTGCTTGTATAAATTCTGCCAACAATCATTGAAGACGGCTTGTATCCATCAAACCGAAGCCAAGTGTCGATAAACAACTTCGCCTGTCGCCTTGAAAACGTCAGAATGGTGTCAATGTTCACCTTTTTCCCGCGAGAAACAATCAGGTTGATCTCCTGGTTTCTGGAATAGTAAAAAGCCGTTTTATCCGACTTTGTAGTGATAACTCGCCCATCGGCTAGCGTTACCTTTCTTCCAGCGTCTTTTGTTTTAGAAACGCTTGTGTGAGATCCAATTGAGCTCAAAAACTCAATTTTGTCTGCGCGACTCACGCTGACGCAAAACCCTCCACCGGTGCTGTAGTCGGATCCGTCCGCAAGGTAAACGGCGGACATTCTGATCGAATCGTCGGACACTGGCGCGTCTTCTCGCGAGTGGGGCATTGTAAGCGGCATGAACGCTTTATCTCGCTGCTTCAGCTTCAATAGCCCTGACGCCTCCATTTTTGCCTCCGGATTTCCGTTGAAAGAAATTGGCATGTCGTGGTTTGGCGTGACACAAAAGTTGCCGTTGCGACTGTTCCAGACAACCATCGGTCCTGTGTAGTTTTGGAAGAATGGAACCGAATCCGTTTTTTCAAGCCCACGTTCAGACACCTGTAGAATGCTTCCTTCGGCGTTTGCAAACTTTTCAAACCCGTTGGTTGTAAGCACTTCAGTGTTCTCATCGAAGCACTTAACAATCATTCCAGCCGGGTCTTTTGCCCATCGACTTCGATTCGTCGTGAACGTAGACAGCTTCAACCGGCGATACGTCGGAATCTTGCGGTCTTTGCGGTACACTTTTGCCCACCCGCCAATCAGCGTGTCTCCTTCGCGAACAAGGTCGCCTTGATATTCTTCGATGTCACCATTCGCATTCGTGACAACCACACCAGACTCCATGCCGTCAAACTGAACGTTGAGTTCAGATCGCTTCAGGAACGCTTGATGTGCCGTAATAAGCGAAAACTGTGGTCCAGCATTCGAGTCGTACCCTTGCAGATACGCATCGCCTTCCCACGGATTCAGAGCGCGGGCTTTGCAAAGCATGATGAATTTCATCACATCTTCGTCAGTCGCCTCTGCTCCAGATGCGGTAGCTTTTGCAAAATACTTGCGCGCAATTCCAAGGCTCAGCTTCATCTTCACGTCAGATCCGAGTGGTGTGTACTCGAATTCCTTTTGAAGACCGTTGGGTTGGGTAGTTTGAACTTCCATAGGTTTTATTTGTTGACCAAGTCCGCGAACTTCTTGCACCGCTTAAGAGTGACGTCGTGCAATCTTCCTTTCATGGCGTGCGTCGGCTTGTTCCAGAGCCCGTAAGTTTCCACCAAGTTCGGCCTACGTCCAATCTTTTTCTCGAAATTCTGCATACGAGTCGAAAGGATGCGTTCGGCCACCAGCCTGGATTGCTCTGGATTCCTTGGGTTCAAACCAGCGCCGTACTGATTCCAAACAACAGGCATGATTTGGTAGCGACTCACTTCACCATCGCGACCAATTGCGTTGTCGTTGGAATTGCTCTCGACTTCAGCAAGAGCCAAAAGGAGATCCGCCATGGAAACACGCTTTTCGGCAGGGGGTGCCTGAAGAGTGGAGCTAACCACCAAGAAAGTCGCATGCTGAACCGTGGCGGATGGGGATTGTGCGCTAGCCGAAGCCAACGCGAAGATGGGGAGCAGGATGAGTTTCATTAGTAGTTCTCAGCCTCGGTTCGTGTGATGAAAAAGTGTATGCCTCCAGCGCATTCAATCCATCGGTCTTCGCACCAGGAATCGCACTTCACGGTTTGACCCTTCACGTAAACGGTTTTGTTGTCATGTGATGAGATCCCGGTTTCCGCTCCAAAAACTTCAAGAACCTCAACAAGTTCAGCTCGGCATTTTCTACCTGTTGCGTTTGAACGCTTCGCAGTGGATGGGATCTTGAGTTTTACAATCACGCCTCCCTTGCACTTTTTCCACCCAATCAAATCGCCGTCGGGAGTGATGGAAAGTTGGCCTTTTTGAAGCTCTGTCAGGTCGGCACCGCGAAGGGTGGCATCGCAAAGGTTGGCACCGCGAAGGTTGGCACCGCGAAGGGTGGCATTGCAAAGGTTGGCACCGCGAAGGTCGGCATCACAAAGGTTGGCATCGCAAAGGTTGGCACCGCGAAGGTCGGCATCACAAAGGTTGGCATCGCAAAGGTTGGCATCGCGAAGGTCGGCACCGCGAAGGTTGGCATCGCGAAGGTCGGCACCGCGAAGGTCGGCACCGCAAAGGTTGGCACGCTCTCCACCTTCAATTAATGATAGCCAATCTTTGTGCTTTTTGAGCACGCTTTCAATTTGTTGTTTTTCCATATCAGAATTTCAATTTAGCTGCTTGTTTCACTGCATGATCATTTGCAAGGAAAGCGTATTTTTTGGCGAGCAATGCACCCCCGTCACTATGTCCAATCCAGCGCGCAATCGTGGCAAAGTCAATTCCAGCCATGACGCACTGGCTTACGAAGTGGCGGCGGAAATCGTGGAAGCCAATCCAGTTGAGCTTGCAATCACATCTCGCTCGGTTCAAACAAATGCGAAACGTTGGAGCGCCCCGGAAGATGAACTCTCCAGCGCGGGCGGTTTTCATCTGCTCCAGCAAAACGCGAAGCGCCTCGGAGAAATCCACCCAGCGAGACTTGCCGTTCTTGGAGTTTCCATCAGATCCGATGCAGACGCGGCGGTTCTGAAAATCGACATCTTCCCAGCGGACACGAAGCGCCTCCTTTTCACGCGCCCCGGTGTATTGCAGGAAGCGGAGGTATTGGGCAAAGATCGTGTTGGCTCCAATACACAACTTATCAATCTCCTCCGCAGTCAAAAACCTTCGTTCCGGTTTCTTCACCTTCAGCTTACTCACAGCGTCACACGGGTTCGTCTTGCACGCCTCGCGCTTGATGGCGTAGATGAACACCTTGGACATGATTGCTACCTCTCCGTTGATCGTGGACGCAGCAATGCCCATCCCCGTGCGCTTGTTCTGGTAGTTCTCAACGTCCAGAGGCTTAATGCAGGCAATGTCCTTCTCGGCAAAGTCGCTAAAGTCGAGAATGCGTGAAATAATCGACATCTCGCACCGACTTGTCGATGGCTTGACCCTGTTCTTGTTCCAGCAGATGAAGTTCTGCGCTTCTGTTTGAAAGTTACTCATTGGCTTGTTTGTAGCGCCAACAAGTAGCGGAGTCAAGTTTCAGTATTCAAAAACCGTTCGCGTGTCATCGCCTTCAATGTCGTCAAGGAATGTGTTAGCGTAGTTCGCGGCGTGGAATTCGGCGGTCGTGTTCACTCCAGTTGTTGATGGGTGAATCGCCCGGTTCACTACGAGGGACGAAATAGGGCAGTCGCACACAGCGGCACCAAGCACAATGATGGCGTCAGATGCGGTGTTATGGTCGTTCTTGAAGAAGTATTCCTTGCCAGCGATTGCGCCAGGATGCGTCGGGTTGCATGTGTCGGCTATGGCTTTCAGCTCGTTCCAATCACGCACGCAATCGTATTCGTGATTTGGCTTTCCCTTCATGCGTTCGATGAGAGGCTTTGCCGTCGCGGAAACCCAAGCCCACCACTTGGATGAAATGGCGAAGTTGGAACCAGCCAGTGAAATGTCTCGAATCTTTGCGGCCATCGCCTGCTTATCAAAAAGCGGTAGGTGGCAAATGATGGAAGAGACGGACATTCCCCCTCCCATTGATTCCGACAGAGCGAGCATCACCTTGACGAAGTCCTTCGTAACCAGCAGGTCGCTGTCGAGTTTGATGATGTATTCCGGATTGAACAGCCTCGCCACGGTGTCCACTGACCGAAGTATGTTCAGGCAGCAATACAACTGCTTTTCAGGACGCGGCCAAACTTCAACCGTCAACCCGGTTTCCTTCTTCACGCGCTCTGCGACCAACTTAATTTGAAGCAGCGTCGCATCATCAACCTTGTCAGGGAAAACAATGACGTTGAAAAGCGATTGATCGTTTCTCGATAAGTGAACCAAGCACCTTTCAAGCAGGTCTATCCTGTCGTATGCCGTAATGGTGACAATCGCCTTCTTCATAGCTTCTTCGCAACAAACAGAATGTTGTAGTCGTTCACGCCGCGAACCAGCGTCAACTGGTCAAAGATGACTTGGAAGCCGCCCCGTTGAAGCGCCCAGTTCGATAGCTCGCCAACGTGGAATTCGTGGCGATGCGAAAGGTTGTCTCCTTGGCCAGCGGCGACAGCAGCTCGGAATCGTTCTCGATCTGGAACCATGATAATCAAATGGCCTCCCGGCTTGATGACGCGGGTAAACTCATCTAAAACCGACTGCCAATTCTCAAAATCCTCGATCAAGTGGGAGCTGTAGCAGAACGAAAGCGTGTCGTCCTTGAACGGTAATGACCTTGCGTCGCCCTTCCATTGGATGGGAATATTCAGCTCGTGGGCGTGGCCATATTTCCTAAACTCATCGTCTTCCAAGTCAACCTGGATGGCATGCGGAACAACGGGATCTCCACCAGATCCAACGTCGCACCCGTTGCCTTTGCAGAAGTGGCTTGTAATGTGTCGGCAGTTGGATGTTTCTGAACTCATAAATCGATAAAGTCAAAGTTTCTACCAGCGGTTCCTGAGCAATTGATCGTCCGGCGCATTCCGTCAATTCCGATTCGGCTGTGCTCGCAAATTGTCGGGTGGTGCATAGCGTGAGCGATGGCCAGCGGGCAGCTCTGATTCCCGATGAACAGCTTGGAGCCTCGAATGACACGCGCAACATCCATTAGTGTCTTCGTTTCCAAGTGCCACATCTTCCCAAATTGCTTCTCGAAAAGCGCGTGCTCTCGCTTGGAACCTACGAATCCACAGCTTGATTTGGAGTAGGTACCAACCGCCTCTTTCCACGGGAAGTCCTTGTTGCGATAGCGCTCCGTCAGATTGAACACGACTTCCACCTCACGCCTTGGCTCAACGTGAATCCACGGCTGGTCCAGTTCGGATTCTGGAACTCCATGCGACCGAAGCTGCATCTGCACCAACGTCTCGGCGCGGTGGTATTCTTTGAAGCGAAGCCGGAACTCGTTCAGGTTGTACTCCACCTCGCGACCGTTCCAAAACTTCACAGCGTCAATGTAATGCTGCGCCTCAAGAAGCTCTCGGAACGTCTCAACCCGCTCAGGTGTCATCTTGACGCGAGTGTAAACAGCAGGCTCAAGGTAAAGCGTTCCACCCCCCTTGTTCCTGATAACAGGAAGGGAGTAGATGATGTCTCCAGCATCGCCAGCGTGGCGAAAGCTACTCCGCTGTGGCGCAGATAATGTCGGAAAAAACGTCATCCCAAGTTCTGTTGATGCGTGAAGCGAATTTGCTTCGAATAGTGCATTCTAGTCGGTCGTAATGAACAAACCGCATAGCGTCGATGAGGTCGTCTTGGCGAACCTTGAATTTACCATCCTTGACGTGGCACTCGCATGGAAACGCCAAGTGCGAATTCAAATGCGCCTGAGAGCCCAATGTGTGCGAAATGGGGGTTGCGCCACAAGCCGCTGCCTCGTGGAGTTGGAAGTTCCATCCAGTTGAGAATCCCGGCGACAGGAAAGCGTCAAGGCTTTGATACCACTCAACCAACTTGTTCGTTGGCAGGTATTCGTAAACCACGTCGATTCGGTCATCTTTGAGCGGCGGAACCTTGAAGTTCGGCGTCGCCTTAATCCGCAAGCGCACGTCTTTGATGCCTGGAAACGCTTCAAACCAAGAGGTGATGGCGTTGTCGAATGCAATGTAACCAGCCTCGCCTGGATTTGCCGTCATGCCAAACGTGACAGAGTCAGGTCGCCTCTCCGTTGACTGGCGATAGATTTCAGGGTTGCAACCTGGTTTCAGAACCACAATCGGACGCCAGACGCCGCCTTGCATCAACGCATCCGCATGAGTCTGGTTGCTGACGAAGACCATCTCGTACTTGTTCAGAACCTCGGCTTGGATCGCTGGTATTCGACGGCCAATGAATGGGTCAGTCAGTCCGGTGTAAATGAAGGCCCTCTTTCCTTCTGGAATGTGAAGCTGTGATGCTGGAGCAAGAACCAGCTCGTCATCGTCTTTTGGAGCGGCCTGTACCATTTTCCCTTTAAGAACCTGCGGGAACTCAGCCCGCTTGTTCTTGTACCGTTCCTTGGAGTACGTCTTGCGCCACTGAACCGGAAAGCCGCCTTCCAGCATCCGAGACGCAATCTCAACCGCCATCTTCCCAAGCCCATCAAACGTGCAAGCTGGAGCCGTAATAGTCATGCAGAGCGTTCAAATGAGGGAGAACAGAACAAACCCCGTTCGGAATCATCTTCCGACTCTATGCCTCTGCTTTGGTGGACTCAGTGGTGCGAAATTGCTCTTTGCCAGCTTCCATGTACTTACGCATGGCTTCGCGGGCTTTTGCAAGATTGAGCCGAGCTTGCGCTGTCTTCTTTTCAGACTTCACGCTTCCTGCTTTTCTAGCTCGCTCAGTTCGTTGTTTTTCCAACATGGGCTTTGTGTAACTGGAGATTGCGTTCGTGTCAATAGCTAGTGTTTAACGTTCACTCTTCGATCTCCCGCGAAAGGTTCACAAACTTGGTGTAGACCGGCATGAACATCAACGGGATGTCCATTTCCTTTCCGCCGCCACGCTGCTTGCAAACCCTCAAGTTGATCTGCCTGTTGTCGGACGGTTTCAGCTCATCCTGGTTCTGGTTCGGATTGTAAAGGATGCCAATGAAGTCGGCGTCCTGTTCGATCTGGCCAGACTCGCGAAGGTCCGACATGCGAGGCTTTCGCTTCGCTTCCTTCTCAACCTCGCGATTCAACTGGGATAGCGCAATCACCGGGACATTCAACTCTTTCGCCAACCTTTTCAAATCTCGACTAATCCCATCGACTTCCTCGCGTCTCTGCCCACGATTGTCACCTTGGATCAACTGGAGGTAGTCCACAATGAACAGCCCGGCGTTGTTCCTCCGGTAGTAATGCCGAGCCTTCGCCATCATCGCAGCCATCGACATGCTGGACGTGGGGTCGATAATCATGTGCTTGTTCAGGGCGGACAAGCCCGTGACGGCCTTGAACAGTTTCTTCATGTCACCCTCGGTCATTCCAGGCCCAACGGTTCGCAGATTCACTTCGCTGGCACCAGCAACCATTCGTTCACCGATGGCAATCTCGCTCATCTCCAGCGAGAAGATGACCACCGATTTGTCCACCTTTTGCTCAATCCACGACCTGGCGATGTTCTCCCCAATGTTTACGGATAGCGCCGTTTTGCCGCAAGAGGGCCTTCCTGCGATTATCCAGAGCTGTTGGGCATCCAGACCATCCGTAGCCGTGTCGATGTCGTGGAAGCCTGTTTTTATGCCAACACGACGCCCCTGGAATCGAAGGTCCATTCGGTTTGCGACCTCCTTGGCGATTCCTTTCATGTCCAACAAGGCCCGGGTGACGCAATCAGAGCCGATTCCCATGATCTCTTTTTCGAGGTGGGCGACGGTTTCGTTTGCAGGTTTCTCGCCAGCCTTCAGCTCGCGAACCGTTTTCTCGCAGCATTCGATGACTCGACGCGCAATCCACTTTTCGCGGAGGACCGTTAGGTAGCTGGTGAAGTTCGCTGCGCTTGGAACAATTCCAGACAGGCTGGACAGGTATACGATGCCGCCAGCAACATCCATTGAGGACGACTTGTGAAGCGATGCCGCCACGGTAATCACGTCGATGGCGTTTCCAGCGGTGTAGCAGTCAAGGATGGCCAGGAAGATCGCCCGATGCCGTTGGTCGTGGAAATGGTTGATTCCAATACCAGTCTGCATGATTTCGTCAGCGCATTCTTTGGCATCCAGCAGCATGCATCCAAGGATTCCCTGCTCAGATTCAGCCGAGTAGGTTGGTAAGTCCTTCAGCTCTGGTGCTGATTCCAGAACTGGAGGCGTTTCGGATAGGAGTTCAAAGGGGTCGCTCATTTGCGCGAGGAAGCCATCTTAGCCTCAACTTCGGAAAGTCGCTTACGAAGCTCGCGAAGGTCGTCAAGCTGCTCTTTGGTGGGATTGTCACTGGCTCCGATGTATTCCCGGTTGGCGACGTGTTCTTGGATTGCTGTTCGCAATGCGAACGCTTTTTGGGTCAACTGGTGGAACGATTCAGGAGCGACCTCCTTAATCCAGTTGGATTCATCGTCTTCAAAAGATCCAGCGTTAAACCATGAGGCTGGATATGGTATGTACCTCAGTTCGCTCTTTGGCCAAGCCCTTGTATATTCGGCGTACTTTGCAGTTCTTTCAAGCAGGTAGTTGAACGAGTGCTTCTTGAGGGCTTTTTCAATAGCCTTCAGCGCGTCTTGTTTTGAGGCCTTCCTTGGATAGCTTTTGTAGATCGCCAAAGTTAAAGACTCATTGCTGGATGGATTTTCCGAAGGCTTTTCCACCCTCTCAAAAAGCGAGGGAATTAAGTAAGTCTCTTCCTTAGTCTCTTTACTTACTATAGCTGGAAGGAATGCCGCCTCCTTGTTGGGTGGAATGCACCCAACTGGATGGGTGGAATACACCCTATTTGATGCGCCATCAGAAAGCAGTTGCATCAAAAGCTCCATATCCACAAAAAAGTAAAGCTTTGCGGGTATTCCTTGAAGCTCCTCTTTCCAAAAAGCCAGCCTTGAAAGCCTCTTCCTCGCCGTCTCCTGCTCGTCTCGTGTAAGGCCGGTTTCGTCTGTCCACTTTTCCCTAGTCTGAAACCACCATTTCCCATCTTCGTTCCTTCGTTGCCAGTACAAAGCTTGGGACAGCATGAGTGCTGCGTTCACGCTTCCTGTCAGCGATACGAAGCAGCGGTGGAACGCGATTGGCCTGTCGAGTATGGTGGTGTTCATTCGAGCGTCCCCCCTTTGTTTGGTTTCGTGGGCTTCCACGCGTCGGATTTCTTGTAAGCCCGAAGGATTTTGATCCACATGGATTTCTTTTCACGAAGCGACCACGCAACGGCGTCAGCCATCTCCTCCATGCTTTCAGCGGTTGAATAATTGTACGCATCAAAAATGCTAAACCCAATCTTGCTTCCGTATTGAGCCCTGGTAAGCGTCCCAAATGAAGTCTCCCACTCCAAAATCTCAGCCGGATCTTCATGGTTCTCGTCATGACAACTGTCGCAGAGTGTCAAAACGCTCTCTTTTGGATACTCCCACGGCTTCCGCTTTGAGATGTAGTAAATATGGTGCGCGTGCAGCTCACTCTTTGCATCACCACAATTGGTACACCTAAATCCGTCCTTCTCCAAAATTTTCAACCGAAACCTCTGCCAACGAGGATCTTTCCAGTAGCTTGAATACTCACTCTTCATGCTGTGTGTAAAACAGCAGGGCAGCCGACAGCGGGTGAAAAGTTTGGGCCAAGCAACCCATTGAGCCGTTAAGCTCGCCGCTATCAACTGCCCTGCGATTTCTACAGACGTAGACTTTCATGCTTGAGTTTCGGGCTTTTCACGACCCGCGACAAGTTCTACCCCAAGTTTTCCTCCCGTCAACCATTGACTTCCACTTTTGTTCCAACTACAAACGCGGCAATGAAAATCAGGACTCACATCCATCCGATTCAGACTACCGGAAAAACCCATGTGTACCCGTGGGATGAAATGCTTGTTGGCGACACGTTTGTGTGGCCTGATGAAATCTCGCGGGAGACGGTTCGCAAGCTTGTTGTCAACGCTAACAAGCGCATGAAGCCAACCAAGTTTGCAAGCTCCTGGCAATTCTGCATCCGCGTCAAATGAGCAACCTGAAATACTGCGTCACCGCAATCGACAAGCTGTTGACGGAGCCGAGAACCGTCGAATTTACACCAGCCGAGTTTCGATCTATTGCACTTCGAGCCAACCAAGAAGTCGCCCGTCTTCAAGATCGCATCCGCATGCTTTCAACCAACCTTCAAATCATCACAAACCAACTGAATGAAAACTGAGTACGAAATGGTCAAGGAGTTCATGCAAACCTTTGGGCAGGAGTGTCCAAGTGAGTTTGTGGTGCCAAGCGAATCGACCCGCAATCTGCGCGACAACCTGTTCTCTGAGGAGCACACAGAACTCAGGGATGCTAAAAGCAAAGTAGCCTATCTGGATGCTGTTTGCGACAAGCTGTACGTTACTCGCGGTGATGCCGTGGCTGCTGGTATCAACCCGGAAAAGCTCGATCTCGCGTTTCGTGAAGTTCACCGTAGCAACATGAGTAAGTTGTGGACGCACGAGGAAGTGATGGCTGACAGTCGATGTATCGCTGGAGAAGTCAAAATCAGTTTCATAACAACGGCTCCAAATCCAAGGCAGTTTCTCGTTCAGCGTCGTGACGGCAAAGTCCTGAAATCGCCCTCTTACTCTCAGGCTCAACTCGAACAGTTTTGCCAATGAACCACATCCGCATTTTTGAGATCACAGCAGTTTCTATTGACTCAGCCAACGTCGATGAGGCGTTGATGGATGCGCTCCAGATGTCAATCGACAAAGGATGCCAAGTCACGCTTTTGCATAACTCGTCCGCTTACGTTGTCGATACAAAGAAGATTATTGGAGACATTTACGACAACGTCCATCGACCAGAGATGCCCGCAGCTTAACCCAACCAAGACACAAAAAGCCCACCCGTAAAAAGGTGGGCTTTGTGCTTTATGGACCTATCAGGGCCAGTCGTTGTAGACCACTAGTCCGTTGCCCTTGGAGTCCGTGATCTCGTAGGCGCTCACACGGGGCAGCTCCGAGACAACCTTGGCCAGCTTGCTGAACTGGCTCCTGGCATTGTTGCGAACTGCGGCATGGATGTCGTCGTTGTTGTACTTCTCCTTGACCTCGGCTTCAGTACGCCAAACACGGACGGTGATTGACCCAACTTCTACGCGGGTCATCGATTCGATTGCGGATGGTTCTTTCAAAGCTGTCTCTCTTTGATTGGTTTCGGATGTGGGATGTTGAGCATTTCGTTACCCATGACACGGATCTCCGATGAATCTACGTGGATAACTTCTCCAGTGTCGAACAGCGCCACGACCCAGACTGAGTTGTGGTCAATGCCGTAGTCGAACAGGAAGTGGGTGAAGCCCTCGCCTTTGGGCGTATTAACCCAAACAGGCGGAGAGCATTGGTGGATGGAAGTCATTCGAGAATGGGGCTGCGGAACTCCTTGCGGTCAACGTTTCCAGCGTTTGTGACGAGAAGTTTTTGAGACATTTTCTGCTTAAGATCTTCAACAGCCGTTTCTGGAGTTTCTCCATTTCCAAA
>JACCDR012050776.1_pt1 | contig 13620 bp, 24 predicted proteins | sample 7446431 | NCBI WGS metagenome assembly JACCDR01 (sample SAMN15323443, study PRJNA562643) | freshwater metagenome | isolation source: river surface water | place: USA:Blue River Watershed | collected 2017-08-17
AGGTAGGTATTTTATAGGAATTCTTTCCAGAACTACTTCTGGTGGTGCTAACGGTTCATATTCTCAAATGTTGGTTTCAAATCTTAACTCAAACTTCTTAGGACATTTTGGTTCTTCACATAATACATCTTATCAATTTCAACCTGGAATAGGGGTTTATTCTGTGACTACTTCTGGTATCCCAAATGCAATTACAATTTCTCAAGTAAGAGGTTCGGATAGTTTAGCACAAAGACCCCCCATTTTAATATTCGCTAATTCTACATTATAATGTCTGGTAATGCTCCTATAGGATGGTTTTATGTAGTCGGTTTAGATGCCGACGCACAAGCTTTTTTAACAGCTACAGGAATAACTGATTCTACTATAACCTCAGCAATAAACACTTTGGTTACAGATTTAAAAGCCAATTCTCTTTGGACTAAGATTAAAGCATTATATCCGTTTGTTGGAGGAACGGCTACTACTCATAAATATAATCTAAAAGACCCACAAGATACTGATGCTGCTTTTAGGTTAACTATGGTGGGAGGATTGACTCATGATGCTAATGGAGTAACAGGTAATGGTTCTACAGGTTATATGGACAGTTATTTTAAAGACACTAATTTTAATGGTCAGAATGATGCTGGATTTTTAGTTTACTGTAGAAATAACTTTTCTGCTGGTTCAAAGGCATTTTACGGAGCAATAGATTCTTCGTTTCAAGGTTCTCGTTTTTTACCTAATTTAACTTCATTTGCTTACAAATCTGTTTTTGGTACTACTGGTAGTGGTATATCTAATACGGATACTTCTGGATTATGGGTACATACTAGAACAGGAGCTACGGCAGATAAGATATATAGAAATGGAAGTTTATTCCAAACACAAAACTTTACTAGTACCACAAATACTACTACAGCTAATATCTTAATACTTGCTGTAGATTACGATAACGGTGCTCTAAAGTATCAACAAGCTGATGCAAATATATGTACTTTTGCATTTATAGATGGTCTGAATGACACTGATAAAGCTACTATATCTACTATAGTAAATACATTTAATACAACACTTTCAAGAAACATATACTAATGAAATTTTATAAAGTACCAGTTAATTTAGTAACACCAGAAGTTCTCAGAACCATGACTGGTGTGGAAGGAACGTTCCTTAATCCCATACTGGATGAAAACGATAATTGGATAGTATCTAAAGAAGAATGGGAAGGAGCTGAATTTCAATATTTAAAAACAGAGTATCCCGATATAGCTACAGCTTTTGAAGAAATAGATACAAACCCAAAACAATATCCACAATATTTAGGAGTTGAATAATAAAGATAATTTTATTATCTTTGTGGTATGACAAAACCAACCATTGTTTTCCCTGAATCTAATATAGGGTATCACAATCAAGATCTCAACGAGTCAAACAATAGAATAAAAAAATCTAAAGCTTACGCAGATTTATCTACTGTTATCATTTGTCCTACTAGAGGATTAATACCTTCTAGAGTAGTATCTTCTTTAATTTCTTTAGGTAGACCTATGAATCAAAAAGTAGTTGGGCCTATTTTTATAGAACGTATGGAAGTAGGAGAGGCTTATAATACAGCTATTGAACTGATTTTAAATAACCCAGATCTTTCCAAATTTAAATATGTACTTACCGTAGAAGAGGATAATTTACCTCCACCAGACGGTTTAATTAAACTACTTGAAACTATATCTCAAGGTGATTATGATGCAGTAGGTGGACTTTATTGGACTAAAGGAGAAGGTGGTATGCCAATGATGTATGGAAATCCAAAAGAATTCCCTCTTAACTTCAGACCTTTGCTTCCCATACCTGATGCAGTTCAGCCTTGTAATGGTATTGCAATGGGCTTTTCTATTTTTAAAATGGAAATGTTCACTTCTGGTAAAATAGAAAAACCTTTCTTTAAAACATGTAACGATTACGCAGAGGGTAAGATATACACTCAAGATTTATATTTCTGTGAAAAAGCACTTAAAGCAGGTTATAGATTTGCAGTAGATACAAAAATAAAAGTAGGACATTACGATTTTCAAAATGACAAAGTGTGGTAATACACTAAAAATATAAAAATGGAAAACCAAAAAATAAAATTAGATTTAGGATGTGGTATTAGAAAAGAAGACCATCCTACAAGACAAGCAGGATTCACTGGAGTAGATTTATATCCAGTAGAAGGCGTAGACATTCAACATGATTTATCAGTGTTCCCTTGGCCTTTTGAGGACAACAGTGTAGATGAAATTTATTCTTCTCACTTCCTGGAACATTTTGATGGAGACACTTTTATTAAGATTATGGAAGAATGCTACCGAATTTTGAAACCTAAGCAAGAAAACGAAGTAGGAGAAGTAACTGTAGGTAAGATGACTCACACAGGCCCTTACTGGTCTTCTGTGAGAGCTATTCAAGACCCTACACATAAGACTGCTCTTTCTGCAGAAAGATTCCTTTATTTTAATAAAGATTGGAGAGAAGCTAATGGTCTTAGTCATTATACTACTAGTATATGCGACTTTGATTTTGTGTATGCTTATCATTGGCATCCAGACTTTGTATCACGCACAGAAGAAGTAAAAGCTTTTGCTGCAGCACACTATGTTAATGCAATTACCGATATTACAATAACCCTATATAAAAAATGAATAAATATTTAACAACCCTAACCAAAGAACTTGCGAAAATCGCAGTTATCGTAGCAGCAGTACTTTATGGTATTACTGTGATCTTCCCTTCAGGAAAAGTAAATCTTACAGCCGAGTCAATTAAACAAATTGACAGTTTGTATAAAGATACAAAACAAAAAACAGATTCTATTCATCGAATAAAACCCGATACAATTTAATCAATTTTAAAGTCAAGTCTAAAACTTGACTTTTTTTTTGTTTGTAGTAATTTTGTACTATGAGTATTTATCAAAAGGTAGACTACATATTAAGTAAATTGTCTGACATTAAGAGAATTTATCTTACTAAAACGGCATATGTTAAAACCCCAACATTGTCGACGAATACCTATACACTCACCAAAAGTGATAATGGAGCTTTATTATACATTGATAATGGTTCCGCTACTACAATTTATCTTCCGAACAATTTGCAAAAAGGATTTAATGTAGGAGTTATACAGTATGGTGCGGGTCAAATTACATTTTCAGCATCTTCTGGAGCTGTATTGCGAAACAGTCAATCTCACACTAAGACTTCTGCACAATACGCTGTAGTGTCTTTATTTGTAGCTTCTAACACAGATAATGTTTCTGCTGTTTATATGTTAGGTGGAGAAACAGCTTCTTAATGATTAATAGAGTATCACTTAGAGGAGTATTGACATCTGGTGGATTAGATCCAGATGTGCAAACTTTTCTTACTGCAACCAGCATCAGTGATGCTACTACTATAGATGCTTTAGATCTACTAGTTAAAGATTTAAAATCCTTACATGTTTGGACAGATGTTCTAGCAGTTTATCCTTTTGTGGGAGGTTCTGCAACTACACATAAGTTTAATTTAAAAAACCCTGTAGATACAGATGGTGCTTATCGTTTAACAATGCATGGTGGTTTAACACACAGTTCTACTGGAGTTTTAGGTAATGGTACAACTGGATATATGGATACCAAATTAGTGCCTAGTTCTGTACTAACTGTAAACGATGAAACTCATATAAGTTATATAGGTAACAACGTGGATGGTACTTATGCAGCATATGGTTCCCAAAATGGTTCTTTTAGAGGTGATGCATTATTACCAAGATTATCAAATGGAGCTTATATAGATGTAGGTGATGGTACTGGTGGTGCTGAAGTAAATACAAATTCATCAGGTTTATGGGTAATATCAATTGGTGCAACCTCGCCTGCGAAAGTTTATCGTAACGGAAGTTTATTTGCTAATAAAAACTGGACTACTCAAGTTCATCACAACGAATCAATTTTGTTATTAGCAAGAAGAGCAGGTGGAGCAACAGGAAGTTATGCACCTTATTCCTTAAGATTCCATATGATAATTGATAGAGCTTTAACTACAGGTGAGATGTCCTCCATCTCTACTATTATAAATACATTTCAAACTTCTTTATCGCGTAATGCTTATTAATCTGTAGTGAAGACTTGTGTAAATTTTTTTTAAAATGAAAAAAGGGGGTTGTTAGCCCCCTTTTCTTATTTTAATTCTCTGTTATCACCATCACCGTGTATGGTGTTAGTTTCTCTTCGTTTCATTAATTTGTCGTAATTATTTTGCATAATGACGTCAAATTCTTCACGACTTTCTTCATAAAAGAAAGAATAAAGAGTGCTTAAAACAAAAGTTCTAATTCTTTCTTGACTTAAAACTTTGTTATCACGATAAAACTTTTTAACATCCCCTATTATTCCATCGGGTTCAAATTGACCAATGGATTTGTTTTGAAAAAACTCATTTACTATTTTTTCAAAATCTAAAGAAGTTTCTTTACAGAAAGCTGCAAGATACCAAACAATATCTCCTTTTTCTTTATTTATTTCTTCTTTAGAAGCATCTAAACGCATTTTATCCATACACTCCATAGATTCATCCAATACACCTAAAAAGGTATAAGCGATGCCAAAGTTTTCCACAGTTCTAGGATAGACTGCGGTGTGATTAATAATTGTTACATAATCTTGTATTTTCATTTTTGTTTTATTTTTATTTTTTCTAATCTTAGTTTTACTTTAGTCCAATGTATAAGACCTTCTTTGGTTCCGTGATTATGGTGGTAAGCAATTTTACTATCGCAATATGTTATTGCATTTTCCAAAATAAATACAGATAACAAGTCTTTAACTCGTTCTTCAATCTCCATAGGTTTCTTTGTAGTAGGTTTCTAAAAAATCTCTACTAGCTTCTTTGATTGCAAAAGTTTGAGCAAAATCAATTGTCTGTTGCCTTCCCAGTCTTCTTGCATGGTTATTGATTGCTGTTTTAGAAAAATATTCACTTTCACCTTTTTCGTATTTCTCCAATTCGTTAATCAACCAGTCTACTGCTGTTTGTTTATTGCCCATAGGTTTTTTATAGTACTGTTCACCTACAGTTGTATTTTCTATAAATGACTTTCTAACTAAAAGTGAAGTATCTGAAACTTTACCGTTATACGCCTCAACTATCTGTTGCTTTTCCATTTCTAAGGCTTGCTTAAATACTCTATCTATATCAGGTTGTTCCATACCTGCTGAATTAGCCATTGTATCTAATAACCATTGCACTGCTGTCTGTTTCATAACCTTTTCTCCTGTTAATTTTTTTTAACTTTAACTCGAACTCTTCATCTAAGTGTTTTCTGTTAGCAATACTATTTCGAGCAGAAGCCTCAAAGCCAAATACTTTATCCTTGCTTACTATATCGTCTAAATCTATTTTCATTTTGTTATTCCCCATATTAGTATTAATAATGCAGCCCAACCCTCAATACCATATCCTATCTCTAGCCATCGTGGCATATTGCCCAATGGTTTGAAAAAGAACATATGGTAAATTCCGTTTAATATTTGTTTTACAGTCATGATTATTCAAACTCGGATACTTCCCAAACCCAAATGGTTTTGCCGTTGATTTTACGTTTAACTTTATCCCACGCCAATCCTTTAGTGAGTATGTTTGAACGAGTACCATTCATCATTTGCAAGATAGCTGTAAAAGTCTTTCGACTCGTATCGCTACCAATGAACTTACCCATTAATATTGGAGCTTCATTGTAAAGTCTATTGTATGTTTTCTGATTCATATTAATTTCTTATCCAATCTACAAAATTACGTAGTGTGTCTTTTATAACTTCAATAAGGCTACGTTCTTTTTTAACATAATTGTTTAGGCCATCTTCAATGCCTTTAATTCTGCCAGTATGCTCAAGTGATTTATTGAAAGTTATTTCATAAGTATAGCCTATTACCTTACCGTTAAACTCTTCTACACCTTTAAACGTATGGCTTTCTACTTTGTATTTATCTTCTTTTTTCATAGGTTTTCTTTATCTGTGTTATGTACAAAAGTAATTTTTTCATTCGGATTATTGTTCCAAAAATAATTACAAACTCCATCTTTTATAGGAGGCTCTGAAAAGTATGATTGCCAATATGGATCAGGAGTTACTGTGTGACGATAACATTTGTCTTTAAAAGGACAATCGGTTCCTCGGCACATTGAAATATCAGGCATAATTTTCTATCTCCTTTCTAACGTTATCAAAATATCTCCATGTTGAATCCATGTTTTGTAGTTCATCTGATTCTTGACAATGTGTAGTTAAGGCTGATTTCATTTCGTATATTACTTTTAGAGCACATTGTTTAGCTGTTGGAAGCTCGATGCGTGAATAGTCAGACATTTTAACATGATTGAGACTCATGAAAAATTCTATTAGTTCTTTTGCTTTTATTTGTTCTTCTGTCATATTTCTAAAAATCGGTTTTCGTAATATTCCATAGGATGATCCCAAAGATCATTAATTGAATGGAAATGTAATCTGGTAATAGCATCTTCAAAATCAGTTTTCGCCTTTTCCAAAGTTTCTTCCTTCAAACGATAAATTACAGGATTACCTGGATAAGTAGTACTTTGAACTAAAAAAGTAAATGGTAAGATTTCATAATCAGGATATTTGGACTGCAAAGCTTTATTGTATGTAACTGCTTGAAAATCATAACGATGCTTTTTAAAAACAATAGGAAACTGACTAAGTTTTTCAGTAGTTTTAATATCTACACCTCGCACTTGTTTCTTTTCATGATTTACAAGTACAAGATCTAACATACTTTTCATTTCAAAATTACGATAATCCCAAAAGATAACTACTTGAAATTCTGTATCAGGATAATTAAAATACTCTGCTGTAAATATGTCATTTTTAAAAGCACTTACCATTTCCAAAGCAGTGTTGTTTATTTGACTGTCGATGATTTGATATTCTCCAGACGATTCAATCAAATAATCATAATACAATCTGATAGGCCCGTTTTCTAATGATTTAACCCAATCTTCATATTTACCTATTTTAGAATTTACTTTATCGAAAGCATTTCTAGTCCATTCATCTTCAGTTAATCCTAATAATAATTCATTACGTGAAGAGAATAAATATTCTGCAAAAGATTGTAATTGTGGAGTTAAAGTAGGTTTTTGATCAATAATTTTGAATTCTTTACTGAAGTCTTCTTTGCGTGTCAAATATAAATCTACAAGATTACCTATTATAGTTTTTTCATTAGGTAACTCACTTCTATATTCCTCACTTCGTAGAAATGCACGAGGATGCATTAGGATTCTTTTGAGTCGTGATTGACTCAAACGTTCGTCTTTATAGTATAAATTCATGTTGATATGTTTTTTGATATTTTAGTGTGTGTATCGAATTAACAACGCTACTGAAATGTTTCATGTCTAATACTCTAAATTTGCCAACAAACTCATTTAAATTATGAGGTCGTGTCATCAGATAGCATAAAATTCCATGTATGTTAATGTCTGTAAAATTCTTAATGTAGTCGTCTACCATAACGTCACAAACTCCTTTGAGAGCTTCTCCTTTAGAACCGTTGATTCCTACATTAATAATGGGTAAATCATCCCATCCGTTTTTTAATAAACTTTCTCTAATAATTTCTTCTCTGCAGCTTCTAGCGGTACAATATCCAGTGATAGGATATTCAAAATCTTCTCTAGAACATAATGTTGGAAGTGATAACCAAAAATCATCATTGTTTTCAACTCTGTGAATATTGTTGACAAATCTTGGATCACTCCACTCTTTAGGATGATGTTTAGGTAAATTAAAATATTTTAAAAAGTGCTTTTCAAAATCAAAAATTACACCATCTAAGTCTAACCAGACCCTTACCATTTTAACAATCCATTAAAAAGTTTTACAATCTTAGATTCAAAATCTTCAAGTGATGAGCTATTACTGATTACAAAATCACTTTTTTCCCAAAAATCTATATCAAAAGAATTTCTAGGTTCTTCAGGTTTCCTAGGATCGTATACACCTATGACCCATTTGAAAAGTTTTTTTTCCAAACAGGTAGATAGTTCACGATCACTTCTCATTCCCACATAGATTTCATTTTCTTTTAAAATCTCTTCAGCTAAAGCACTAGGATTGTTTTTATTATAATCTACAATAAGATTGTGCCATTCTTCTCTTTTACTAGCACGATCATTGAAGCATTCCGCTAAAGTCTGATAACTGTATTTATCTTTTAAAGTTTCAAAGATAAATAATTCGTTAGCTTTTTCAGAACTTGATTGGAACTTAAATCCAAACTTTCTTTTTAAGATTTCAGCCATGGTGTCTTTTCCGTGACCACCGTGACCGATTATACAAATGTGATACATATACTTTTATAGTTTTTCTTGTAAGATTAATTCTAATACTGCGACGTCGGATTCATAATAATTATCATTAAAAAAGTACAAATCTTTACTTTCATCATAATAATATCTATCAAAATCTTTCTCATCTAATTGCAAAGTTACGGAATTTCCTTCAAAAGTTGTAACAATTCCGTGTATGAAATTTGTAGGTTCTGAAAATTCCATCTCCACTTCACAATTAAACTTTTTAGAAAGTGCTAAAGGTAAATCTAGTGGTGGTGTCCAACGAGTTTCAAAACTTACGAAGTTACCTCCTTCACAATAAATGTCAAATAGATCGTGACCTATGTTGAAATATTTGTATTTCTTTTTATTTTTTTCTTTTGCAAGACGTTTAAACATCTTGTAAACTTTATCATTTGTTGCTGTCAAATGATTGGAACACATGTTTGCCATAGTTTTGGTATAAAAAAAAGAGTGCCTTTCGACACTCTTTTTATTTATTTTGAATAATTTAGAAGTTAGGAAAATTTACTCACTAGCGTTTCGATCATTTCGTCGACATTATCACCTGTTATTGTCGAAAGTGCAATTTCATCTTGTAAAGAGATGAAATCATTACCGTATCTGTCTATTAAACGCGGAACGTTATAATCTTTAAGTATTATGTGTTGAATACTATTAGGACTGATTCCAATAGATCTGGTGTTGACGGCATTTTTTACAAGATCTAATTGTCTTTCAGAAAGTGAATTAAGAAAAGCTAAAGCTTCGTCAACTTTCGCTTTAAATTCTTCGCTGTTTTTTATAGCTTCTATTTTTTGTTTTCTTTCTTCATTAATTCTCGTAAGAACTTTAGAAGTAATTGCTTGTAATTGTAATTTATTTAGTTTCATTTTTTTTTAATTAATTAATTGTTTAACCACATTTTGAACTACCACATTCCAAACAAGATAGGCAACCTTCATGGAAGTGGACTTTATCTGAACCACATTCTTGACAACTAACAGTAGATTTAGTTCCTTCAGGAATATATTTTTTAAGTACTCTACTTACTACTTTAGAGAAAGAGCTTAAATCACCATGAGTTTTACCAATTTGCTCTACGATGTATTTAATGTCGGTGCCGTGTCTGAGTGCTAAACTTATCAATCTAGTACTAACCGCTTCTTCATTAGCCATAGTAGATGTGAAATCTTTCAATGTTCTAGTAGTGTAATCTACATTAGGATACTCTAAATCATAACGTCCTTTGGTTTTCTTAATGATTACACATTCTGAATTTTTAGGAATAGCCCATTCATCTCTCGTTGCAAAAATTTCATAAGGTTTACTTTCAAGGAGACCTACGGCTACTAGCCAATCTTCTCCTCGATAACGGATAGAATATAAATCACCTTTGAGTATTTCAGGACGTTTTACAGCATCTTTAAATTCAAAAGTAGAAGGGTTTTCAGTTTCGGTAATCAAAACTCCACTTCGAGAACCATCACGATAGACAGTAATACCTTTTAAACCTTTTTTCCAAGCTTGTAAGTAAATTTTACTAACAGATTCTTCTGTAACATCAGAAGGTAGATTGATAGTAGAACTTATACTGTGGGTAATATAATTTTGAATTATACTCTGTATTTGTACACGTTTAACCCAATCTATATCGTTTGCAGTGCTACCATACCAAGGAGACTGTTTAAACAATGCTTCCAGTCTATCTTTGTCTAAAATAAGCCATTCTAAATCACCATCTTCTGACCATGTGAAAGACCCTTCAATCCATTTTTTGAATTTAGGATGTAATACAGGATATTCTGTCCACGAATCTCCATTTTGATCCACGAAGTCTACACGAACACCTTGTTCATTAGGATTAATTTTTTTCCTTCTGAAATAATAAGGAGAGAATAAAGGTTCTATTCCACCAGTACAATTGTCAGCTAATAAACTAACCGTTCCTGTAGGAGCACAAGTTGACCACGATACATTTCTTCTACCGTAAAGATACATTCTATGTGCTTGATTAGGGAAATTTAATTTAAATGATTGATACCATCTGTTTGCAGGTTGAGTCATGTCTACACCAAATTCCATTTCAGGATCATTATCTTTAAAACCACCTCGTAAAATAGCAAGGTCGATTGTACAATCTGAAGAAGCTTCTAAATGTGCGTAGAATATGCTATCAATTTCTTTCAGAGCCTCATCAGAATCATATTTTAAATTTAATGCTGCTAAAGCGTCTCCTAATGCAGTTATACCCAAACCTGTTCTCCTAGAAGAAGAAGCTGTATTGTAAACTTTTTCCCATAAAGCTAATTCTCTTGCTTTAACTTCATCAGTTTCAGGATCATTTTTGATTTTATTCAAAATACGTTTTATGTATTTGAGTTCTAAATCAACCAAATCGTCAGACAATCGCATGGCTTCATATACTACTGTATAGAATTTATTATAATCAAAATGAGCTGTTGAAGTATAAGGGTTAACTACAAAAGAAAAAAGGTTTATTGCAATCAATCGACAAGCGTCGTAAGGTTGCATGAATATTTCTCCGCATGGGTTCGTAGTTACTCCTCGATATTGTTTGTAAGCTCCATCAGGACTAAAATCTACATGGTTGTCTTCAAACATTAATCCTGGTTCAGCTACATTATGTGCGGATTTAATAATCTCATCCCAATATTCTCTGGCTCTGATTTTTTTAATATGACCAATTGTTTTAGATTTATCTATACAATCCCATAAAGGAAGTAATGTGTTATATTCAAGTTTATTAGTGTCAAAATTAATTTTAGAATCACAAGGAAATCTTAAAATATAATCCTCATCGTTTTCTACAGCTTTCATGAATTCATCATTAAGTTTAATTGAGATATTAGCACCAGTTACTTGTGTTAAATCTCTTTTAATCTTAATGAAATCCATTACATCGGGATGATCAATGGAAATGCTAATCATTAACGCACCTCTTCTACCACTTTGAGCAACTTCTCTAGTAGTGTTAGAATAGCGATGCATAAAACTCACAGCTCCTGTAGAAGATTTAGCAGCATTACTCACATAAGTACCATTCGGTCTGAGTGTAGAAATATCAACACCTACTCCCCCACGTCTTTTCATAAGGTGTGCCATCTCTTCATCTTTTTGAAAAATTCCGCCATAACTGTCTTCAGGAGTTCCTATAACAAAACAGTTACTAAGACTTCCTATAGATTCACTTCCCAATTGACTCATCACACTACCTTGTGGAATAACATATTTAAAATCTTTAAACAAATTAAAGATTGTCGGAAGATCTAAATTTTTTCGATTCTTCCCGTATTCTGAAAGTTTAGATTTCAGTCTAGGATTTTCATGTTTCTGATAATCTTTTTCAACTTCATGAAATTCTACCGCCATTCTATAGTGCATATCATTAGGTGTGATTTCACCTTTCTCGGCATATTTATTTTGCCACACACTTGCTGGTAATTCTTCACCGTTGAAATAATTTAATAATAATTTATTCATTGTCTTACAATACCTCGTTTAACCACTCCCTCAGTTCTATTAAATTATGGAATCCGTGTGCGTATTCCTGACCTTTATATTTGAAAGTGAAATTTACTTTAACTTCAATTTCATCTTCAAATTGACTAGACCAACTAAATGCTTCGATTTCTTCAATGGGAATCTTAGTCATTTCGTTGATAGTTGTTTTAAAATCCATTTCTAAAGATGGATTTACATTGTACTTAATGTTCGACTTATACATATTGTTTAATTTTGTTCTGTAATCATATAATTTTTGCCAATCACACCCATGTTCTTGACCATATTTTTTCCTTTGCGTTTCAGTCCCTTGATCTAATAAAGTATGTTCTGTAGCAGTTAATAATACTATATTAAATTCTTTTAATTTAAAACTAGGATAACGTCCTTTTGGTAGGACGTGTGCAAAACTAGCTACATTAAAATATTTGAGAGGTTTTTTACTAAGGAAAGATTCGTGTTTTCTACTATTCCAAATGGCTCGAAATAGATCAATTTGCGTCCATTCTTTCATTATCTAATTTCTTTTATCGCGAAATTAATTTTTCTTGTTTTTTCACCACCATCTGTTTTCAAATAACGTAATGGTGTTCCCAATTTAGCAAATTGTTTTACTGGAATAAATTTTTCCACCAAGATTCCATAACGATAGTATAAAAATTTACTAGTTAGTGGAAAAGTAATTGCGGAGTTATTGTGCAGTCCTGTAAAAGTACCTTTAACATCTATACGCCATATATTGTTTTGTATAAACAAATTGTTTTTTAAACAATCAGGTATTGTGTTAAAAGTTATTTTAAAATCAGGAGTATACTCCGATCCGTGCATTAAAAATTGTTGTTTGGTTTTAGTTTTAGTTTTTAATTGTTCTTGAATTTCCACATAAACTGGTTCTGTGAGAATGAAAGTTTCAGGTTCATATTCTATAGAATCAACAAATCCTTTGTCTTTCAACTCTTCGAAAAACCAACTTGTGTATAATTCTTCTTTACTTTTAAACATTCTGCAAAGATAATAAAAAAGAGGGGGAAAACTCCCCCTCTTTTAAAATAAATCTACGCTAATTTTGTCTGGAGTATCTTTCGATTCTCCACTTAAAAAGTCACTGTAAGCGCGGATTTCATTTTTCACCTTGTTCTCTAAAGCATCAAGGTAAATTGACATTTGGCGTCTTTCGTCCTTTCGCACGTCTTGTTCAAATCTCTCTAAAAAAGCACTAATTTGACCTACATTAGTAGGTTTGTTTGCGAAGAAACGCATAATCCATCTGTCTCGGTTGTGTTTAAACTTGGTATTTACCATAGTTGTCCTCTTCCTGTCGACTGGAAGGATGAATTTAAATTCATTAAAATTTCGATCATTAGTCGAAAAATGTAAATACCAAAACACACCATCTTAATTATTGTCGATTCTGAAATTCTTGTCGCATCCTCCGCATGAACTCTTCTCTTGGTTCGTCAAGTATTTCCCATGTTACTGGTGGATCTGCTTCATTAACTGGAGCAGGCTCCTCGTTTTCAGGTACATTTTCTACAAAGAAAGTTTCCATAGGAGTAATAGAAGCTCTTGTAACAACAATAGGTCTACCAGTACCAACAATAACTTCTTGTGTGGCCCACTCGTATGTTTCTTTAAATTCAGAATCTTTTTTGTTCGAAACTTGTTTTTCGATTTTCCCATAAATCATTTTTTCAAGATCTTTATTTAAAAAGTCAAATCCTTTTCTAATCTTAAATG
>JACCDR010502491.1_pt1 | contig 13618 bp, 26 predicted proteins | sample 7446431 | NCBI WGS metagenome assembly JACCDR01 (sample SAMN15323443, study PRJNA562643) | freshwater metagenome | isolation source: river surface water | place: USA:Blue River Watershed | collected 2017-08-17
AGAGGAAGTATATAAAGGATGTGCATTGATGTCAGAGATTGATGTGTTTTTAGCAGAGTATGGTTTCAAAAGAGTGCTTGAGTCTTTCCCTTACGGCAAGGCTTGGGGTGACGCATTATATCTGAAGGCATAGTGGAAAAAACATTTTATAATATTATCAAGTCATCGTATGACTTTAATCAGGCAACATTTGATGAGTATTATGGTGCATGGTCAAAGTTAAGCACGTTATATAATGTAAACTTCTTGAACGCAAAAAATAAAGAAGAACGTCTGCCAAAGAAGATACATCAGATATGGCTTGGTGGTAAATTACCAGATGCCTACAAAAGATATGCTGATTCATGGGTAAAATTTCATCCCGATTGGGAATATAAACTGTGGGGTGACGAAGACATTTATGACCTTGATTTGACTATTGGGCAAGTCAACTTATTTCAGTCAATACAGAATCCAGGTCAGAGGTCAGATTTCATGCGCTACCACATCTTAAATAAATTTGGAGGGTTATATATAGACACAGACTTTGAGTGCCTCACAGCCTTTAATTCGCTGCTCTATTTGGATTTTTTCACTGGCGTGGGATTCCCCATTAAAGTAGAACTCTATATTGGACTAATAGCTTGTATTCCTCATCACCCTATCATGGAACATATTGTTAATTCCATGACATCAGTAAAACAGGGAGGATGGAAAGAGATATTTGATACAACAGGTTCGTATTTTTTTACCAAGTGTTTTTTTGAATCTCTACCCGCTATCCCCGAAAGGATAGTTGCTTTCCCTTATCCGTACTTCTATCCGTTCCCCAATCAATCAGGGTATCAGAATAGAAATGGATATGACTACATTCAAGAGTGTTCTTACGCAATACATCATTGGGCTGTCGCATGGAGCAAGAAAAATTCATAACAGGTGATAAGTTCGTAGAGATGGCTGATTATACCTTTGCCCCGCTTATCAGGCATAGAGATGATTATAGCAAACTACAAAACACCCTAAATGTAAGAGGGCTAATAAATGGCGATGTTATCTACACTCATACCATGTATGTGGATGAATTATTTAGGATATTAGAGGGAGTGGATGTGTATGTTAAAGTTATAACCCATAATAGCGACATCAACATACAAGATAGGGTTATTCCCGAATGTGTGATTAAGTGGTACGCACAGAACGTATGCACAATGGATGAAAGGGTTGTACCGATACCAATAGGATTGGAGAACTCTCGGTGGTTTCCAGAACTGCATAAGATGGGGAGAATTGCAGATGCCATGAACCGCCCAAAGGAATATAAAAACTTAGTTTATCTTAATCATAATATTTCTACTAACCCTTCTAAAAGAGCAGAACCATATCTTGCATTAGATGGTAAGTCTTTTGTAACATCAATGCACGGAGTTAATGGGATAGGATTTGGTGAATATCTTTATGACCTTTGCCGGCATAAGTTCGTAATATGTCCTGAAGGTAATGGAGTAGATACTCACAGGTTTTGGGAAGCACAGTATGTAGGTGCTATACCGATAGTTAAGATTTCTGTTATTGCAGAGAGACTTTACACTTACTTTCCTTGCATGGTGGTTGATAATTGGGGAGAGATAACAGAAGACAGGTTGAATAATGAGTTTGCCAAGACAGAGGATATAAAGCAATTCTACGATCACACAGAAATGCTTACCTTTAAGTATTGGAGGGATAAAATATATAGTGAATGATTGAAGCTACTTTAATGGGAGGCAGCCGCTTGGGAAACCAATTATTCTCGTATGCCGTATGTAGGACTATCGCAGAAGCAAAGGGGTATCAGTTCTTTATTAATCCACAAACATGGTTGGGGGAGAAACTGTTTCACTTAAACTTTGGTGGAAGAGAGGGTGCGCCAATAACACATGAGTATAAAGAAACAGACATGGGTTACGACCCGAAGATATGGGATGTAGAAGACGGTACAAGGCTTGTGGGCTATTTTCAGAGTGAGAAATACTTCGACCACGCTAAAGCAAGGAAATGGTTTAAACTATGGCCCGATGATGATGCAGAAGACCTATTGCAGAAATATCCTGTTGACGAGTATTGTTATATCAATTTAAGGGGGACTGACGTTAAGGAGTTGGGCTGTCAAAAGCTATCGTTAGAATACTATCGGAACGCTATTGATGTTATGAGAACCATAAATCCGAATTTTAAGTATGTTGTGATCACGGATGATACTCCATTCGGTAAAGAATACTTTCCTAGCTTTCCTGTGATGACCAATAGTGTACGTACAGACTTTACGCTATTAAACCGTGCAAAGTACGTCATACTTGCCGATTCATCATTCTCATGGTGGGCAGCGTGGCTTAACGAGAATAACTTCGTAGTAGCACCACATGGATGGCTAAACGTCAATATAAACAAGTGGATATTCTCGCCAAGAGATATAAAAGTGAACCGATTCGTGTGGATATGAAAGTGAGCATCGTAATGACTTTCTGGAATAGAAAGCAACAACTACTTAATACCCTTAATTCTATTCGTAAATACACCCACGACATAGAGATAATCATTGTTGACGATGCGAGTACAAACGGAGAAGACATAACCTATCTTGACGGTGGCAATATCAGGGTTCTTACATTAAGAGACAAGAATTGGATTAACCCTTGTATCGGTTTTAACACAGGATTTGCAAGAGCAACAGGAGATATAATCATAATACAGAATGCAGAGTGCTATCATGTAGGTGATATTATTCGCCACGCAAAGAAGAATGTTGAATTAGGTAAGTATATAACTTATGCCGCCTTATCGGTTAATGAAGATGTTACTCGGCAGATAACAGAAGGTGCAGATGTAAAGTCATTGGTGTTCCCATTTATGGAACAAAGTATTGATGTTCCTGATTGGGACGGTAACGGATGGTATAACCACTCTACTTATAGGGCAGGTGCTTATCACTTTTGCTCGGCTATCATGCGTGAAGACTTATATGACTTGGGTGGATTTGACGAGAGATACTTTGACGGGTTGGGGTTTGATGATAACGAACTGCTGACAAGGATTCATAAGAAAGGCATGAAAGTTAAGATTATTGATAGCCCATTTGTGGTTCATCAATGGCATCCTAAGTTCCAACCTGGAGACGTGCCATCGCTAATGCACCCTAATGGAGTAAGGTGGGATGAGACAAAGGCAAGGCAAGAATACGATGTTAAACCTACAAATAAAATTTACAAATGAAGGATATTTATGAGAAGGTAGATGGGTTCTTTGGGTGGCCTCGCCTATATTATGATATTGTCAGAAAATTGCCCGATAGAAGCACCGTTATTGAAGTGGGTAGTTACAAAGGAAAGTCTCTTATATACCTGCTTTGGAATATACAAACCAACAATAAGAAGTTCCATGTCTTTAGCGTTGATAATTTTGTGGGAGTAGAAGGGTACATGGGCGGGAATAGACTACGAGATACATTCCACGATGCTACAGAACAAGTGAGAGATCAGTTTACGCTTATAGAGAAACTAAGTTGGGAAGCGGCAGATGATTTCTTTGATGGTTCTGTGGACTTTGTGTTCATAGATGCGGCACACGATTATGATAGTGTTATGTTAGATATTCAGTCATGGCTACCTAAAGTAAAAACAGGTGGCATCATTGCAGGGCATGATTACTACGAAGGCTTTAAGGGTGTTGTTAAGGCGGTAGATCAAATATTTGGCGAGAGAGTAGATAAGAGTTATATTGATGAACTTTGTTGGTTAGTTAGATTATGAAGAATATTCCAAAAACTTGTTACCTGTATTGGAACGGAAAACCGATGTCGTTATTACACCTGCTTACGGTGGTATCATTTCACAAACACAATCCTGATTGGGAGATAGTGGTGAGGATGACTAAGGCCGATGATAGCATAGATAACGGCATACATAATCCACAATATAAACCATTCGTGGCTAAAGACTACCTACCAGAATTATATAACTTGGATTATGTTAAGATAATAGAGGACAAGGAACAATTGGGAGGCAAGGCACATTCAATTCTTGTGTCAGACATTTGGAGGCGTGAAGTGCTATTTGAAAACGGGGGAGTGTATTCAGACTTCGATGTGATATGGCTTAAACCCATGAATGAGTTTGTGAATATAGACTGCAAGGGAGACCCATCAGACTTTGAAAGCATAGCATCATTTTATCAGTTGACTCATGGCTTTCATAATGTATCTAACCTAATAAGCGAGAAGGGTAGTCCGTATTTACTCTCATTGATAAAAGAGGCAAAGGGTATGCACCCACCGTATGGAGATCAATCATTTGGTACAGATATGCTTAACAGGCTATACCCTGATTGGCATTCCATTTGTCTGAAGTATCCGAGAATGATAGCATTGAAATATGAGACATTCTATCCGTACTCTACCTTTGCACTTGAACAGTTATTCGTGGCAGATAATCTAAGTAACATCAGGAGTAAAGATGTGATGTGCGTACATTGGTTTAATGGCAATGAGCTGGCAAAAGAGTACATCAACTACGAAAGGTATAACTTTAATTGTAGCATGACATCAATACTAAAAGAGGAAGGGTTGTTATGATAGTCCCTTTAGTGTTAGAGTTGGATGAAGAATTAAAGGCTAATGAACAATTTGCGGGAATAAAAGCTATTGACATTGATGAAGGGGGAGGACATCATAAAGTGGGATATGTAGCGTTGATAAAAGTCTTTGGTCGGCATAACGATATAAGGTACGCTAATCTAAGGGCAACAAGATATGATAAAAAGAAATTTGGGAGTGGAGTAGTATGATAACAGTAGGGATAGCCACAATACCGAGTAGGGTTTCTTTATTAGAGAAGACTCTTGACAGCCTAACCAATCAGGTTGACATAATGTTTGTGGGGTTAAACGGGCATAAGGGAGTACCAGAATACTTTGATAAATATAGTAATATCTATTACGAGTTCTCCGATAATAGCAAGGGAGATGCCATGAAGTTCTATTGGGCTGATTGGGTGGACGGGTACTATCTTTCTTGCGATGATGATTTGCAGTACCCACAGGAGTATGCAGATTACATGACCGACAAATGTAAGGAGTATGGTTGTCCTGTGAGTTTGGCAGGTAAGAATTTTCGACATCCTGTCCAGTCATATCACAGGTCAGCAGTAGACTTCTACCATTGTCTAAGAGATGTCGAAGGAGATCATCAAGTCCAGGTTGTAGGCACAGGAGTTCTATGCTTTAATACAGACCAAATCAAGGTAACTCTTGACGATTTCCCAAAGCCAAACATGGCAGACCTATACTTTGCAAAACTGGCTAAAGAACAAAAGGTAAGGCTAATGGCACTTGAACACAAGGCAGACTACTTAAAATACACCCATCCTACATGGACAATATGGGGTAACAAGCCAAGAGACGGAGAAGAAATGAGATTGATAAACGAAATACTTAGGATGCCATGACCATTGGGGTGATCACAGCGAACATGGGCAGAATACCAGTCCTTAAAATCTTCTGTGCAGGGATTAAGAGACTACGAGAAGAAACAGGGCTTGACATACCTGTTATCTGTGCAGGGGATATTGGAGGGGCAGAGACCTGCAAAAGTTATGGCATTACACACATAGAAGTCCCTAATAATCCATTAACAGAAAAGTTCAACAAAGCCTGTCAAGAGTTATATAACAAGGTAGACTATGTTTGTGTGATGGGCAGCGATAATGTCATCAGTAGCAAGGCTTTCTTGGCAGTAGTAGCAGAAGCAGAGAAAGGCATAGACTTGATAGGTTTCGACAGCATATACTTTTATGGTCTTGACGGGGAGTGCAAAGATAAGTTAGTCTATTTTCGGAATACATCGGTATTGGGAGTTGGGAGAACAGTCAGCGCATCAGTCCTAAACAACCTATATTGGAAGCCATACGGAAGGGAACAGAATCGGGCAATAGATACCTGTATGCTGGACACTGTGAGGCCATACGTCAAAACAAGGGTGCTATTGAGTGGTCATTTCCTATTAGACCTAAAGACATCATGGAATCTCAATAGCATGAATATTTGGCATAAGAAATTCGGTGCTTTACCAAATCAGTCTGTCATGTGGGATAACATAGGCGAAGAGGAGGCTATGCTTATCAAGGAGTTCATTAGCAAATAACGCCAAAAAACGATTTAAAATATATTTCGTAAATTTGCATTATTATTAGGGAATAAAGTGCGAAAATACGAAAAACAAAAAATTACAGATATTGCCCCTTCGAGGGTTAGTTATTTTCTAAGTTCGCACTTATTTCCTAACTTAACCCGACAAGGGGCTTCTTATAACTTATTCTTGCCCAGTCTCGGTTCTCCGAGCAAACTAAGTAACGTAGTAGGCATGGAATCATCAGCACAAGACAAGCGTGTGTGTCACGCCTTAGATGAACGGCAATCGCTGATGATAAGATACAAAAGCAGTAGCAATGATACAGGCGGGAGAACGAGTCTGCTCTGAAGAAAGTTTCAGTTAAGGGGTATCTACATAGTCTACAGTCTCGCAAGAGAGTTCCCATATCTAAGGGATTTAGTTTGGTTATGTCTATGATTAACTAATGTATTAGTTATAAAGAATGAATATAAATAATACTAAGTTCTTGTTTTTTAAATTTTGTTGGCTTATCTTTGCTTTAAACTAAAGAGAAAGATATGGCAGAAACAAATGAATTTAAAATAGTAGGCACAATATCGAGTATTGAATCGGTTACTCGTACAGCAAAGAATGACCCGTCTAAAACCTATAAGGTACACACCTTGCTAATAGAAAATGACAGGACTGCCACAAGGTCTTATAAAAATAAAGATGACGAGACTAAGACTGCATACGGTAGCAAGAAAGAGTTCGTTAAGGTAGAGTTCTTTAACAATATGATGATAGAATCTTTCAGTAAACTTGACTTCGTTGAAATAACAGGATATTTAGGTGGGTCAGAGTGGACAACACCCGAAGGAATTATAAAGTATATACAGAAAAACTCAGGTGTTTATATCAAACACGCAGACCTTAATTCTGGTTATCCAAGTCATACAGGGAAGATAACTGTCGAAGACAAGAGCGTGTTTGTGCCTAAAAAAGAGGATTTGCCGTTTCCAGAACCACTCGAAAGTGATGATTATGGTGACTTACCATTCGTTCTTACGGCTCTTGTCGGCATAGGTTCAATGTTTATAATTTAAGCCATGATAAAAACATTAATGGGATTAGCAGTAATACTTTTGTCGGTATCTGCATTTGGTTTTATTCTTTGGGTCTTTGGGTGGGTATATTATAAATTACGCCCGCCACGCTGCTATAGAAATGAATGGACTGATAATATTCTTATCGGATGTATTATTATGGGTTTTATTCTTGCACTTATAGTTATTGGGGCGTTTGCTTATGCCATTGGGGGAGATATTTTAAATACTCAGAAGCCATGACAAACATCTATTTTGCATTATTACTGATCATTCCTGAAGCACTGTATGAAGGGCTAAGGTCAAAACATCCGAGAATATCATTTGCGATAGAGTTCCTTTTCAGGCTTTGTATTGCAGTTATTATCTTTGGGTCAGTTACGTTAAATAGTGATAATTTCACTTATCACGTATTTGGGTATGTGCTTTTGCGGTTTGCAATCTTCGATTTTGTGTATAATCTGTCGTCTGAACTCCCTATTTTATTTGTCGGGAGTACAAAGTTGTATGATCAGGGTTTAAGTAAAGTCCCTATGCACCTGGTTTTATTTGTCAAGGGGATAGCTTTATTCATCGGCATAGTATGGTTATTAAAATAATTAAAATATGGAAAACTTAACAACATTAAGAATTGATTTAGGTATTAATGCCCAAAAGATTATTCAACAGGTGCAAATTCATAATCATAGTGTCGAGGATGAAATTGCAAGAGGTGTTCAGTTAGCATTAGATGATATTTTAAAAGAAGATGGATTAATTGAGTTAATCAGAGTAGCTGCGAGGAAGGAACTATTAGACATTATGCACAAAACTGTTATTTCTTGGGATACAAGAGACAAAATAACTAAACTTATTAATGAAAAGGTTGGGGAAAAAATACATGAGTATGCCGATAGAATTGCAGAACAACTTACATCAAATCTTAATCCGCCAAAAGTTTAACTATAAAATAAACGACATGAAAAAGAATGACAGTTTAGAACTATTTATTTGGGTATTGGTCTTCCTTGCCTTCTTTGGATGGGTAGCTTATAACGTAATAAAGAACGGGATATGAAAGCCACACATATAGTATTGCTTCTGCTCTTGACGGCATCCCTATTCGGGCAAGAGGCACAGAACCCTGACTTCTTTAAGAATACAGAGTTCTCACCCCCTGACACAGCTAACCATAATAACAACGTGGTTTATCTTTCCTTCTCTGGTGTCCCTGCTTCAATAGGTATTCGCTATGACCGTTATTTTGGTCGCATAGGCGGTTATCTTGCAGGGATAAGCGGAAAGTACACAGGAGGAGATAACATTGAAAACAGGCAGATAAGATGCGTTGCAGGGGGCATCTACCGACTTGACTACATAAGAGATCAGATTGACTCTCCTATTATCTCTGTCGGTTTGGTGTATCACTATTGGCTTTCTCAAGACTATGCAAAGGGAATGATAGTACCTGACTTAGCGTTCAGAAAGTGGAGTTTTGAGATCGGCATGGGTGGAAGGATAAAACGGTTCAACGTAGCGGGACGTGCTGATTTTATGCAGATGGAGGTAATGGTTGATGCAGGATTTAACTTTTAAAACTATGAGTATAAAAATAAGGATAGTAAGGGCAGATGATGATAGGTGGCATCGCAAGTTAGTGGGCAAAGTAAGGATAGCCAAAGAAATTAGGGGTGATGTATTTATTTTGAGAAACTATCGGACTATATTAAGAACAATCCCGATAAAAGATTGCGCAATAGAATTATAAAACCGGCAAGAGTTTAACTACACTAATAGTTTATCAACAAATAACAATTTCAACTATGACAGCAAAAGAAAAAGAACTGATCGAGAAATTAAAAGAGTTAATTGACTTTTATAATAATAAAAATATTAAATTAACTCAAGGAGATAAATATATCCGAGGTTCATTGCGTTTTGGAATTTCCGACCTTGAAAGCGAGATAGCAAAGGAAAAGGATGAGCCAAAGCAGACGGCAGAGGAGATACTTGCAAAATATCCTTATGTTATTAAGCATAATGTGGTATGTTACGAACAAAGCGATGCTCTAAAGGCTATGGAAGAATACGCTAACCAATTTAAAAAATAAGGCTATGGAATATTACAAAAAGGTTTACATCAAGAGCGAGGATGACCTGCCGAAAGAAGAAGGCGAGTATATGTGCCATTTGAAAACAAGATGTATCGTGGTTAAACCATTTTCTAACACAGGAGGTGTATTTTCTCCTTCATGGTGGATAAGTCGTGTTGATTGGTACTTACAACCCATTTCCCTACCAGAGATAACGGGCTTATCAAAGGATGAAATTTGGTCAATGGCTTATGACATCTACAATAAAGCATCCTATCACGATGAAAAGATTGAAGCATTTTGTGAAGGTGCTGAATACGCCAAGAGAAAGATGAAAGGAGGTACAAAATGAAATACAAAGTAGTGAAAGATAATGGCATTATAACGGCTTGTTATGAATGTTGTTTTCAGGATGACGATAATAAGTGTGTTAAGAGGGGCAACTCATTAAATCTACAAGACTGTTTAGAAAACAAATGTCACTTTGAACTTGACGACACAATAACCGATGTTGACCTTAAAGAAATTGATGAAGCTATGGAGGAAAGAAAATGAAGATAGATAGGATTATGCAAAAAGTTATGAGGATAATCTATGCAACTGGAGCTATTTTCGGGGCTATTGGTATATATATATTAGACGGTTGTGATGCCGTAATTGCTGCCGTAATATGGGGGACGTTTTATATCATTTTATACCATGAATCTGAAAAATACCCTAAATGAAGACACTTTTGATAATAACAGCATCAGTAATTGCAGTCCTGGCAATAGGATATTTGATCGCAAAGATGATATTCCGTAATTTTTTTAAATAATGTACCAAAGAAGAATAGTGACACTGATTTATAACTCTTGCCGCCATTTCACAAACAGGACTGTCTATTTTGAAGATGGCACACCGATGTATTCTATCCCTGATTTTGGAGAGAAGTTGGTGAGATCCCCGCAAGAGTTAAAAGAAACAACTCCTACTTGGCTTTATGATTTACCTATATTAGAAGCAGATAATTATCTAAAAGTATGGGACGGAAAAAAGAACAACTAACAGCGGATATGTTTTATAACTATTGGCTGTCCAAGTATCACGGCATAACCGTGCAAGAGTTAAAAGAAAAAGAACCAGAGCTAATTAAGACTCCTGATTGGTATAAGAAGTACGCTGTTACTCAGGCACAGCATGACGAGTGGTATGAGTGGGCAATAGATACAGTAGCCAAGCACCGTAAGTGTAGCAAGAAAACGGCTAAAGACTTGTTTTTGTGGGACTATCTTAACCTATCCCCGTCAGTTAAAGAAGATGAAAGAAGTTAAGTTAACAGTATATTTTGATGATGACCTATCGTTGGAAGGAGCAACCATTGATTCCAATGATACAGGGTACAAGATCAATTCAAGTTTCGTTCACGTTGTAGCACGATTACTGTTGGCGGGAGTAGAAGAAAACTTAGATAGATTAGAATTAGATGATATGTTAAGGGATATGGGCATTAGCCGCCCAAAGGAATAAAAAATGCTGTTTTCTTTACATATACGGATACAAGTGTATAGTATTGTATCATTTTTCATACATAAGGAGTGCAAAGTGGATAGTTTGAATGAGAAAAACGGCAAGAGATAAAATAAATTTGCATTTATGATTATCTTATCCTATATTTACAGAAAAATAAAGCTATGACAATTCAAATCACAGTACCCGAAGATAACGCACACATGAATGACAAGATAAGAAGATGTGCGACCATGCTAATGATGAATGATGTTACGGTTGATGTTACATGGGCAGACGGGCGAAAGCAATCCTACACACCAAGCAAGACAAGGAGAGATCATACATATAAACTTTTAAATGAAGTGGCATGACAAGTTACATTACAACAATCCGATGGAATAATGCTCATGTAGAAGTGAGTTATGACTATTGGCCGCCCGACAAAGGAGTGCATACCTATCCAAATGGAGACCCAGGTTATCCGCCATCACCCGCAGAAATAGAAATAACAAAAGTGGAGTACAACGGACAGGACGTAACCGACCTATTCGATGACGATGATTTTTGCAAGATGGAGGAGAAAATCGGCGAGAGTACAAATCCCATCGCATACGAGTTCGATTGACCTATCAAATAAGCCCGTAGAACGATTATCTTGTTTGGGGCGATACAAAGTACCATCAAAGACAAAAAAACATGAATAGAAGTAGTTTTTTAAAGAAATTAGGATTAGGATTAGGTGTAGCGATGGTTGCCCCACAAGTCCTTGCCGACCAACGTAGGAATGAAATTAAAAGTGGAGTATGGTATCCTAAATCGTCTAAAGAACTAACCCCAGAAGATATTGCGAAACAATGGAGGCAGAGTGGAATATTGCCGTGTGATACTGCGTATTTTTTAAGGATTACATCTCCTATTAAGCCATCTTTTATGGGGTACACTATTTATTTTACGGCAGATTATAAACTTTGTAGTGGTGATATGATATTTATCCCTAATAGATTTGCTAAATCAGAAAAAAATATACTTGATTGCACCGCATTTCAAATAACACGTGTAGATGGATGTAAATACGAGGCACTTCCACTGCATATATGCGGTCAAGTGATAGAAGAAGTTCCTTGTGGAACTATATTATCAATAGCTCGTGGATAGTGATACCAAAGCGATTTAAGGAATAATTACTATCTTTGCACAGTAAAGTAGCGTACTGTGGAAAGCAGCTTAAAAAACATATTTAAAATACTGAACTCCTTCGAGAGTTGCATTGCAGATCACTTCCACAGTATTCTACCAAGCAACTTGACAAGGAGTTCTTCTATAACTTATCTTCACTCTCCACTGATTTTATCGAGTAAAATTGAAGAAGTACTGATTGTAGTATGGGGTGCGATAAATAAATCCATGCAACGAGTGTGCGACTTCTCGACATGGTGGGTAATATCCTTGGGCGGATAATTCAACACTTCACCAACTATCCCGTTGGGTTAAACTAACAATCAGAGTGCAAATAGGCAAAAGGGGTAAGATTACCCCATAGAAGTCTCCTTACCCATACCCTAAATTCGGGTAAAAAAATAATTCATATCTTTGTACCGAAAACAAAATGGAGAGAGAAATGAAAGAAGGATTACCATTTGGTGCTAAAAGCATAGAGGAGTTGGAAGCGAGGGAAGCAGCGAAAGCACAGCAGACCATAGAACAACCGACACCGACAGAACCGCAGGTAACAGAACCTAATAAGACTGAACCGGCAAGAGCAGAAGTAAAGACCGAACCTACCAAAGTAAATTGGTTAGAGGAAGTCAATCGAGAGTTCAAATCGGAATTTAAAAGTCCCGATGATTTTAAAGCAATACTTGAAAGAGCCAAGAAGGTTGATGAGTATGAGCAAAAAGTCAAAGGATTTGAGGAGACCGAAAACAAATACAAGAAGATCAATGACGATCTTCAGCGTTCTTTAAATCCGCTGGAATATTTTTCAAGTCAGGAATCCTACGTAGCAGAACAGCTTCGCAGACAATACCCCGACAAAAGCCCTCTGATACTACAAGAGGTAGTAACGGCAGACAGCAAAAAAATGTCGGACTTGGATGTGCTGATTAAAAACCAGATGTTAGAGACCCCCGATCTCATAGGTGGAGAGAATGGGGCAAGAGACTACATCTTGGACAAGTATGGTATAGACCCCGAAACCCCAAAAGAGGAGTGGTCTGTAACCCTGCAAAACAAAATCAGGATAGAAGCCAATCAAAAGCGTAAGGAATGGGACGAACTTAAATCCAAAGTGCAATTACCGAAAGTGATGACCGCAGAGGAGAAGGCGTTAGAGGCAGACCGGCTAAAGGCTGAAAAGCTAAAACAGGTACAACCTATAAAAGACTCTTTCACTAAGTTCGACAAGTTTACTGAGAAAATTGATGAAGACGTTATATTCGACTTCAATGTTCCCGATGAGTTTAAACAGACGGCTACTGAAATGGTAGATGCGTTCTTTATAAACGCAGGAGTTGAAGTTAATGAGGAGAATGTCAAGATAGTTAACGACCTCGCAACAGCCATGCTTCTTAAAAACCACTTTAAACAGATATATAAGACTATCGAAGGAAATGTGGAGACCAAGATGAAGGCTGAGAGGGACAAACTTCTTAACAACACGACACCTGGAAACACTCGGACGGCAACAGAAGAAGAAAACGAAAATCAAAAATTCAGTAAAGATTATGGACTTGGAAAGTTGTTCAGTAAAAAATAACTACTAACAATTTTAAACAAGTAAAATAAGATGGGATCAGTTTCTAATCCAGCAATCACCAACAACACACGTTACGGTGGTTATGATGCTAAAT
>JACCDR012243484.1_pt1 | contig 13618 bp, 7 predicted proteins | sample 7446431 | NCBI WGS metagenome assembly JACCDR01 (sample SAMN15323443, study PRJNA562643) | freshwater metagenome | isolation source: river surface water | place: USA:Blue River Watershed | collected 2017-08-17
AGTTCCTTCGACACGCTGCAGCGTACCCATTCGAGCGCCGTGGAGTGACGTCCAGTAGTCACCAACATCGAGACCTTCGGCGTACGACTTCCGGACAGGCGTCGTCAGCGTGTTACCCGCACCGTCCTTCATGAGCATCGGAGCGATGGTCATCTGACGGAATTGGTCCATCTTTCCACGAGCACCCGACGACACCATCTTGTACATGTTGTTGTCGCCCGTCTCGAAGACGTGGCGGTGGGCATCGACCAGCTCTTTGGTGGCCTTGTTGTAGATGTCGATGAGCTTCTCGTTCCGCTGAGCGGGTGTGAGCTTGGCGTCATCTCGAACCTTGGCCGCCTCCCCATCCGCCTTGCGAATGATGGGATCGCGAATGTGCTTGTGCGTGGTCAGGTCTTTGAGACCAAACGAGAAGCCAAGCTCGTAGCTGTACTGGTTACCCAGGTCCTTGAGCCGGTCGACCGTGAACGAGAAGTTCTTCGGGTCGTTCTTGGCAATGTCCTCGAGGAGGATACGAACGTCCTTCTTCTTGAACTCGAACTTCGGGTCCTGAAGACGGTCTTTCATCTCGTCGTTCATGACGTGGTGTGGCAGGTGCTGAGCGATGAGCGTACGGCCCAAAGTCGTCTTCGCCCCACCAATCGTCACGACATCATTCACGTGGAGCTGACCACGTTCTTTAGCCTTGAGAGCCTCGGCCACGTTGGGGAAGCTCTTGTTGTTGTCCTTGCCCCACTTCGAGAGCAAGTTGATACCCAACAATGCCTCTTGCTCCGGCGTGTACATGACGCCGCCGTGCGTCGAGGAGAACAAGTTGTTCGAGGGGAACATCTTGTACGTCTCTCGAACCGCGTCATCTGTGAGCGGTACGAAGGCGGACATCGTGTCACCATCGAAGTCGGCGTTATATCCAGCCGTCACCAGAGGGTGAATCTTGATGGCCTTGCCGTCGACGATCTTCGGCTTGAACGCCATGATACTGAACTTGTGGAGTGCCGGGTCTCGCTTCAGCATGACGGGACGCTTGTCCATGGCTTGCTGGAGAGACTTCCAAGCCATCTGAGAGCTGCTCTTGATCTCCTTGAGCGCCTCGACAGGCGAGTAACCAAGTGACTGCATCTCGCGAACGACGAAGGGCTTGTAGAGCTCCATCGCGGCGTCACGAGGCAAGCCCACGTGGTCGAGGTGCATTGCCGGCTCGGGGATAATGGTCGAACGCATCGACAGCTCTTGCCGACGCTTCATGATGCGCTTCTGGAAGTAGCCTTCCTTGGGAGAGCCGCCTGCAATCGTATCGAGCAGGCCCTTCATCTGACGATTCGACTCGTAGATAGGACGACCGCCCGAGAGACCAGCGAGTGCCTTCGAAAGGTCGTAGACGTCTTCACGAAGGTCCTTGAAGCCTTCTTCTCCGAGCTCCTTGGGCACTTCCTTGAACTGCTTGATGACCTTACCGAGCGACGAGTAGTAGTGGTTGATATCGTCGAAGCGAAGTGCTCCGTCCGGCATGACCACGATGGGGCGAAACATCGGAGGAAGCACGGGGATGTGCTTCATCGTGTACGCCTCTTGCGGCTTCATCTTGAGCTCGTCCAATGCCATCAAGAAACGAACCTTGCGGTTGGCTTTGTCGAGGTCCGTGCCACGCAGGCCCGAGAGCTTCGACTTCTCCTCCTTGAGGACATCCTTGACCTTGATAGTGCTAAGAATGTCGTGGATAGCCTGACCGCCCGTACGAGCGGTTGGCCAGCCAGGGAGCTTGATGCTCTTCTGTCCGCGAGCTACTTCTTCAAACTCGTCGAATTTGAGTCCAGAGAGGACGACCGCCGGACCAGGATGCTGCTTGGTTCCGACGAAGATAGGATTTGGAATGGGTTCGGGCAGCGTGATGTGTGCCCACTTGGTTCCCTTACCAACATCGTTGGGCAGTCCACCTGTGACCTTGGGATCGAAGATACCCTTCTCGAGCTCCTTGGCATCTTTACCTCTGAGCACACGACCTGCGTCCGGGATCTCTCCGTTCGAGAGTCCGAGCACGCCTTTGTCCGTAAGTGGCTGCAGGACGAGACTGTGACCGTCCTTCTTCACGTTGATGCCAAGACCCGTCAGCATCGCCTCGAACTTCTTATAGGCGAAGGTTGGTGTCGGCATTGGAATCGGCTGGCCGGTCTGTACCTTCTGCCAGAAGTCGATGTGCGAAGCATCGTCGTAAGGATGGGACGACTGCTTGCTCGCCTTGTACGTCGCCATCTCGCGCAGGTTGTGACGGGCGCCGTGAGCCAAGAGAGCGTAGAACTCGAGCTGTCCAATTGCCTGGCCAGGATGTTCCGCACCCGTGCCCTTGGGAGCGAGGTCGATGGTGTAGTTGGGACCGATAGTACGAGTCGCCAGCTTCTTCTCGACCTGGTGCTTGAGCTTCATGATGTACTGGTCGCCCGTGAGAGCGTCGCCCAGCTTCTTGCCCGTGGTCGCGTCGTGAATGGCTTCAGTGTCTGAAAGACCGTGCTCCTTGAGCTCCTTCTGGACCTTTTCGGAGTAGTTCTCGTTGGTGCCACCGAAGTTCTGCACCATGTACGGCTTGCCTGTCTTCTTGGCGATCTTAGACGCTGCCGTCTCGAGAGCCTGACCCAAGTTGATGCGTGTCGGCACGCCCGTCGGGTTCATCAGAACCTCGGCGTGGTCACCATCTGCGCCACCGATGCGAGGCATCTCACCATTGGGCAGGATGCGAGTGATGATGCCCTTGTTGCCGTGGCGACCTACAATCTTGTCACCGATCTCAGCAGGCTCAAGAGTACGAACAAAAACAGTAGCTCCTTTACCATTAGGGGCCTTGATGACCTTAACGACTTCGCCCGGATGCTGGCTGTCCCAGACACTCGACTTGTCCTGGAAGGCGAACATCTTCTTATCCAGACGTCCAATTGCCCTCGCAGCCTCGCCGACCAAGTCTTTCTTGCCGACAGCGGCGATGAGAACATCGCCAGGCATGACTTTCTGACCGACCTGGATAACACCTGTATCATCGAGCTTGCCCATCTGCTCGGTCGTCAGTTTCTTGGCCGTAGTAGAAACGAACGAGGCGAACTTCTTCTTGTCGAGGATATCGCGCTCCGGGTCGAGCTCGACACTCATCCGGTGCATGTGCTCGGAGGTCAACTTCTTGGCTGCGCTCTCCGAGATGACGATACCGTCTTCGAAGTTGTACCCCTTATACGGCAGGTACGTGACGCGAAGGTTGGTACCGAGTGCGAGGTTGCCTTGTCGAGTGAAGTTCGAGTCGGCAATCACTTGCCCCTTCTTCACAGCGTCGCCGACCTTGACGGACGGCGTCGAGTGAATGAACGACTTGGCATCGTTCAAGGGGAAATGGTTGTAGATCTGCTTGACGTGAACCTGGCCGTCCGAACCCTTGATATGAATCGCGTCGACGTGGCCGTTGTCTGGGTTCTTTTTAACCTCGACAACCTTTCCGTCCACGGGTGCTTCATGTGCCCAAGGAGTTCCAACAACACGCTCCCACGATTGATTGCCTGCTTTAACCTGAACGAGGGGCGCCTCGCGATGGTGCAGCGAGACTGCCTGCGTCGCCTGACGAGACGCGGTCATCGTACGGTTACCCTGATTGTTCTGGAGGAACGGAATCAGGTTGGTGGCTTCATCGAACAGCTGGTGTGCTGAGATGATCAGGTAACGACCCGTCGAGAACGGCTTCTCGATAATCTCGTGGGACTTAGGGTCCTTCATCTTGACCGAGTTACCGATGGGCTTGGGCGTAGACCCTTCCCACTTCACTTGGTCAGGCAGCACGACGTGCTCGGCATGGAGCTCGGCAGGTCCAACAGACTTGAGTTTCTTCTCTTTGAGGTCGTAGACCGTGGTCTGCGCCTCGTTGCCCTTCTTCTGCACACCGAGTGGCAGGTGGAGCGTAATACCTGTCTTCTCAGACTCCGGGGTGTGAATCGGGTCGAGGAAGCCCATGTGGCTGGGGTTGATGAGCTTCATGGTCTGGGTCACCATGCGCTCGTTCTTGATGCCACCCATCTCAGGCGCGATGATGGTCGTCGACCGGTGATTGGAGAGCATCTCCAGCGGATTCACCTGCTCGGGGTTACGAGACAGAGTGTCCTTGGAGAAGAAGTCCATGACCGGACGGCTGAACAAGTCACCCGGAATGACGTCACGCACCGACGACTGACGGTCGATGTTGTTGCCAATCTTCTGGGTGATAGTTCGCTGCGTCTTGTATTTGGAGAGTGTCTCGTGAAGGAAGTCGTCGACGGTGTGGAGCTCTTTGAAGACAAGGGAGTCACGATCGTCGGGAGGGATATCACCACGAGCAACTTGAAGGATGCGCTTCGAGGCTAGGAGCAATGCCTCACCATTCACATGGCTGAGGCCCTTACCGAGCGTTACCTTGGTGGTCTCTGGAATCAGCTCTGCCTCGTGGAATGCCTCCATGATGGCTTGAGCCTTCGCCTGCAGCGTGTCATTCGCTGCGGTGACGCCCTTCTTCGACATCTTGTCGTAGAGCTTGAGGACGTCCTTCTCGATCTTGGCTGGCTGAGCGACGTTGGCCTTGTAGATATCGTCACCCCACGTCTTCTTCATGTCCCCATCGTCGACGCCCAGCGTCTTGAGGACTGAGTAGAGCGGGAATTCCGAATCACCGTAGTCGAGCTTGAACTGCTTCTTCTCGGGATTGAATGGGATGTACAGACGAGGCTGCCGAGCCATCGGCGTCTTGAGGTTGAACTCGGCCTCGTGCTCACCGTTCTGGCGAGTATGGGCGTAGACACCCGAACGCAAGCGCCACAGGTTATCGACCTGCCACTCGTTGCCGTTCACGATATAGCTGTACCGCTGCGTCGGCTTGGGCAGCGTCATCAGCTTGATCTTGGTGCGATCTACTTGCTGGCCCGTCGTCTTATCGACGAGACTGATATCCGCATAGACCGGAGCGCCCCAAGTGCGGTTATTGAGCTTCGCATCTTCTTGCGACTTGAGGTCCGCAAGGTCGGCGTGCTTGTCATCAATGATGATGTTGTGAAGGACCAGCTTGTTCTTGCGGCCCTCGATGGGGAAGTTATCGGTTAGAGCCTCTTGTACCCGGCTCCGGATAGAATCCCACTGCTGCTCAATCAAAGTTGCCACCTGTGCGCTCCTCGGAGAGGGATCAGGTCCCTATTGTCTGTCTCGGTAGATCTACGCCCCTGCGCTGGTGCGGTCCTCGAACTCCCGATACAGCTGAGGGTAGGAGGGCCGGAACCTCGGTGTCAACAAAACCCAGCTCCGGGGAGATAAGAGCTTGCAAGGTACTCTGGTTGTATCTCGCCGATCTCATGCCCAAAGAGAATGAGACCAATTCCAATAACCAGGAACCCGACAGCCAGGAGCAAGAGCAAGAAGAAAGTAGTCAGTTCGAATCGTACGAAGACCGAGTGATGGAAGCGATTCTGGGTGTGATGGGGACGGAGGAGGATGACGATGAGGAGGAGAATGAGTAGATGTGGAAGTTGTTCACGTTATCCATTCTCCAGGGATTTGTTCTCGGGATGATAAACATTCTCCTAAGAACCTACGGACAGTACCTGTAAGCCATGGCGGAAAAGATGGCTTTCTGCTTGCTGCTTTGGTCCGCGAGAGGCGGCCTGGTTGCTCGTGGGCAGCCGGTCTTCTCCGCCAATGCGGTGAGCGGTGATTGTGATAATCCCGAGTGCTATCGCTGCACGTTGATGCAGCAAGAGATGGCACAGCATCCTCAAGGACACGTGAACTGGGTATGCCCGGCGTGTCTGCGAGATGCGATTCGAGTAGCGAAAGACAAGGGTGTCCAAGCCTATCTAACTGGACACTACACCGAAGGACAGTGCCAATTTGTAGGGTGTACTAGACCCGCTAGAACAGAATTCGATAGCGAGACGGAGAGCTACATCGAAAAGCCACGTGGCTATTCAAGATACCTCCAGCTCGTCATCGGAGACATCAACACGTAGGAGGCTCTGTGATTGAGAAATGCTGTGCGTGCGGGAAACCGTTCGCAAACGGAGACCTCGTTGTATTGTTCCATTTCGAACAGGTGAAGGCGGGCGAGAAGTCAGGTGCTCTCGGGTTCTACGAGAGTACTCAGTCCCCAGAAGGGGAACCGGACTACGTGCACTTTGAATACGCTTGTTTGGAGAAGTGCTTCAGTCCGATGGACAACCCATTCATGTACGACATGATTGCGGAGGCTGTTCGAAAAGAAGCTTGGGAGGACGCACTCGAGAAAGAAGAGCGCGACCTGCCTCTCTTCATGGACGAAGACCCACCCTTCTGCTTGTGGTGCAAGAAGGAGGATACAGTGTGGATGCAGATCCAGCGGGACATGCACGTCTACAACTGTCTGCAGTGCAGGAAACTGTGGGACCACAACGAGGACGAACTGTATTGGGACCCTGAAACCAATACCTACAAGTTCGTAGAGTACTAAAAGAAAGGGAGGGTGATGAGCCCTCCCTTTCTCTTAGCTATTCGCCTGGCGGCTTTTCTCGGAACAGCCACTCAATCAATAGAACCAGACTCCAGATTACGACGAGCATCCCGATTCCAATGAGAGCGACTTGTTGCCAGTTCATGAGCAGCCAGTAGTCGTTCCACAAGTACTGCAGAGGTAGCAAGCCCCTGCTCGCTTCGTCAGGTTACCACACCCCGAGCAAGGAGGACCGTCGAGGCTCTTGGTGGCGGTCTCGGCCAACTTGACTTCTATCGAGCTGTCGATCTCTCCTGACTTATCCTCCGCGACACCCTTGTTCATGATGAAGTGCTCGAGCCACCGGAAGATGTAGTCCGGGATGGACTTGGCTCTGCGGATTTCCGAGCAACCCGTGAAGCCGTCCGGCTCGAACTTCATGTCGATGAATTTGTCGCGGAAGACTTCGAACGGCACGCCATGCTGCAGGCCGATGGATACAGACTGAGCCCAGGCATCGACGAAGCCCATCAGGGACGAACCCTGCTTGGATGTCTCGATGAAGATCTCGCCTATGCTGCCATCCGGGTAGAGACCAACGGTCAAGTACCCTTCCTGCGGTCCGATGTTGAACTTGTGGACCTTGGCGTCACGCGTCTCGGGCAGGCGAAGACGGTTACCCCACTGCGTACTCTTCATGCCCTTGCCCATCTCGTTGAACGTCGTCGAGATCGGCTGCGAGAGCTTGCATCCATCACGGTAGGCCGCGATGCACTTGAGTCCGCCCTTCCAAGCTCGCATGTAGATGTCTGCGAACTGGCGAGGCGTCGAGTTCTTGGGCATGTTGACTGTCTTCGAGATTCCTCCCGAGACGAACGGCTGCACCGCGATCATCATATCCACATGGGCGTTCGGAGACAGTGCTCTGTCACCCAACGCTTCAGCAAAGATCGGTCCGTGCTTATCTTCGAAGCCTGGTGCTCCGTGGATGGTGTTGTTCTTCCGAATGAAGTCCAGGATGCCGGCAATGGCTTCTTCGGAATAGCCTAGATTACGCAACGACGGCTCGATGATTCCGTTAGGCAGAACCAAGAGACCCTCGCCCACAACCTTCTTGTAAACGACACAGCCCAGCATCGGTTCGATACCAGTCGTCTCGCAGCCCATGAGGAACGAAATCGTGCCCGTCGGCGCGATAACAACCACCTGAGCATTGCGATAGCCGTACTTCTTACCGAGCTCGAAAGCCTCTCTCCAGACCTCGTAGGCGCTGTCGATGAGGACCTGCCACTCCTTGACCATTGTCGAAGGCAGACGCTTGGCGGCATCCCAGTGCTTCTGGATGACACCGAGCATCGCGTCCTTGTTGATTTCGTACTCAGAGAACGGTCCCCGAACACGAGCCAGCTCTGCCGACATCTTGTACGCCGCACCGGTCATCACTGCCGTGATAGCGCCAGCGATGTTGCGACCCTCGTTCGAGTCGTAGGGCAGACCCCAATAGGTAAGAAGAGCGCCCAGGTTCGTGTAACCAAGACCGAGGGTACGGAACTTGTGGCTCATCTCCTCGATACGCGGTGATGGATATGAGCTGGCTCCGACGATCAGTTCTTTGGCCAGCGTTGCGATCTCCGAGGCGTGGATGAACTCCGTCACCTTGAAACGCTTACCATCCACAAACGTCATCAGGTTTAACGAAGACAGGTTGCAGGCCGTGTCGTCGAGGAACAGGTACTCTGAGCACGGATTCGAGGCGTTGATACGTCCCGAGTTCGGGCACGTGTGCCAGTCGTTGGTCGACGTATCGAACTGAATGCCCGGGTCGCCACAGAAGTGAGCAGCCTTAGCAATCTCGTCCCACAGCTGCGTAGCCTTGTACGTCTTGATCGGCTTCTTGTCTTTGACCGACAGCGTCGACCAATTCGTATCCTTCTCCACGGCTTCCATGAAGGCATCGGTTACGCGAACCGAGTTGTTGGCGTTCTGGAAACCAACACGCTCGTAGACATTACCCGGCTTGTTCCACTCGGCAGTGTACTTGCCAGTCGAGTAGAGATCGTGGGCCACCTGCTCTGCGTCGCTCTTGCAGGTAATGAAACCAGGCTTGCCGTTCGCCTGCTCGAGGATGTCAGGATGGTCGATGTTGAGCGTGACCATCTTGGCAGCACGACGAGTTCCACCACCCGACTTAGTGGCTCCGGCACCTGCATCCAGTGGCTCCATAAAGGAGACAGGACCAGATGACCAACCGCCATTCGAGAGGCGTTCGTAACTCGAACGAAGTGGCGAGAGATTCGAGCCAGTGCCCGAGCCTCCCTTGAAGAGCATGATCTCCTTCTTCTGGAGCTCCGTGATGCTCTCCATCGTGTCTTCGACTGCCTGGATGAAGCACGCGGAGCACTGCGGCTTCTTAGTCGGATCGACACCCATGTTGAACCAGACCGGCGAGTTGAAGGCGTGCATGCCGTGCACAAACATGTACAGCAGCTCTTCCATGAAGATGGTCGCATCCACGAGCACCTTTTGAACGATTGCTTGATGCGCCAGCCAACCAGCCACACGGGCGAACATCTGCCTCGCCGAGTTCTCTTTCACGCCCCCGACAACACGGAAGTACTTCTCGGAGACGATGTTGACAGTGGTGTCATTCCACCACTCTGGAACTTCAACGTCGTTCTGCCGGAACTTCTCTTTGCCATCGGAGCCGACGATGACCGCGTCCTTCTTCACCCATTTCACCGTCTCGAACGGATGCACGCCCTCCTTGGTGAAGACTCGAGTAAGGGTGACTCTCTGCCGATTCTCGAGCATCTGTTCTAGCGCTCCAGCAAGCCCTTGCCCTTGCTGAATCGATTCCATCAGAGCTTTTCCTTCAGACGTATTCATTTGACCTCCCGTATATTTAGACCAAAGCGCAGCTTTACCCCCAAGCTGCTAAAGGCGTGTTCGGTCCCCGCCTTATCACGGGCGGAGGAACTCTTTTGCCCTTAGACGATGCTGTCGGGTCTACGCGGCGGCTTGAACTCTGGCAGCGGCGACTGAAGAGGATCGAGCGGGTTGGCTTGAGAGCCGTGGCCCGCAGAGATCATCTGGTTCACCATAAGATAAAGCTGCGGATTAATGCCCTTCATCTTCTGCAGTTGTGACTGACGAGTCATCTCATCGACCTGTTCGAGATATGTGGCGACGCGACGAGCCACCGCAAGTGCATCAAGACCACCTTGCTGTGCGGCCATAGTGAGGGGCGACTGCATTTCCACAGGCACACCTCTATCAGGCGTCGTCGCTGCATTCTCGGGGTAAACCGTCACTTCATCGGGTACGCCTGGGGCAACTTCTTCCCCGGACATCGGCTGTTGCGTGCCAGCTCCCGATGCAGGCATCTGACCCATCATGGCCTGGGGATCTGTCTCCATGCCTTGCATCTGCTGCTCGCCAAACTGCTTGATAGCATCGGCGGCAGGATCTCCAGCGCCCTGGCCTGCACCCGCTTGCTGACCGCCTGCTGCAGCGGGATCGACACCCATCTGCTGCATGAGGCGTTGCGCGATGACCTGGAACTTGGCCTGAACGACTTGGACCTCGCCTTGAAGCTGAGCCGCAGCCAGCTGCATCCGCCGCTGGTTCTCCATCTGCTTGCCCATCTCGACCTTCTTGAACTTCTCCTCCTGAACGATGTCGTAGTCCATGTCGTCGAGAAGAGTCGTATCGGAGATCTTCATGGCCTGGTTGAGCTGGAACACCAGCGCCGAGCGCTGAAGATCGTCCGCCATCTTGAATCGCTTGAAACGAGTCTGCGGACGTGGCCACTCCATGTAGTCCGCGATGCGGCCCAAGATGAAGTCGTTGATAAGAACGTGCTGCTCGAGACGATAGCCGAGGAACTGGTTCTCGAGCATACGCATCGAGACGTTCGAGCCCGAGTACTGGAGACCACCGAAGACGAACTCGATGGGTACGTGCATACCAGCAACGATTTGCTCGGACCACGCACGCATCTCCTGATGGAGCATGAGTGCACGGCCTTCTCCACCAATACTCTCGTGACCAATCGGCAACGGGAGAATCGGGATGTAGTTCGCGTCGGCACGCCACTTCTGAATCTCAGCCTCGATACGCTTACGCCACATACCGAGGTCGGTTGTGGAATAGGGATCGGCCGAGGCAGAGCTCGCGTTCGGAAACAGGATACGAAGCGGCACGATGTGCTGCTGCGCGATGGCTTCCTGGGCCTTGCGGAGAATCTGGAGGTAATAGGTGTCTTTGAGGACCGGCAGGATGAGCGGCATGCCCCATCCCATGTCCTTCTGCGCGATCGTCGGCCGCTTGAGGTGGAAGACCTGACCTTCGTTGAAACGAATGGTCTTCGACTCCTTGAGCGCCTCAATGTAGATCTTGGGAACCGTCTCGACGATGTGGCGCTTGCCCATCAAGATGTCGTTACGGATCACTTGAGGCAGCATGAAGAAGTATTCCGTCTTGCCGGTCACGTCGTTGTGCTCGGGACGGATATTCTCTGGATTCCAGCGGATGAGCCGGATGCCTTTGAGGTTCTTGACGTAGTGGTCGTGAACCTTAGCTTCCGTAGTCTCTTTGCACTTCTCGCATGACAGGTGGTAGTTCAGGTTCTTGAACTTGTACGCTGCTCTCTCGATCTTGACCTCATGCTTGCAGTTCGTGCAGATGAGGAGCTTCTCGAACGGGAAGTGAATCGTGATGAAGGCGTTGCCGTAGCAGAAGTAGTCGAGGCCGACCTCAACCTGGAAAGCACGAAGCTTTAGCTGGGTCTCGGCAATCTTCTCCCACTTCTTACGAGACGTGACGTCTTCCATCTCGAAGATAAGCGGAGTAATCGGGTACTCCGCCATCTTGTAGGTCACCGCATTGATGAGCGGGTTGACCAAGAAATAGTACCGGCACCACTTGAACAGCTGGTCGAACGTCGACGGAAGGAACGTGTGTCCGATGTCGAAGAACGGAGACGGGTACCGAAGCGAGCCGTGGAACTGTCCGCCCTGCGTACGGCCATGATGGGTGTCGAAACGAGCTGTTCCTCCACCGACGCCCATAGAATCAAGAAAGCTCATTAGGCGACTCCTTGCTGCGGCATCTGCTCAGGCTGCATTGGCTGCTGTTGCTGAGGATGGCGGAATGCCTTGAAGGGTGCGGTGGCCACAGAGCGGGTCAGCTTACTACCAACTATGCCGCCGAGAATAGGGGCAACGATACCGCTCTTCGGAGCAAGGCGAAGTGCCATCGCAGTACCTGCAAGTCCTCCAGCAGTATCAGCAGCAAGGCTCGTGACGCGCTCAGCCCGAGAACGTTGCTGACCTGTCGGATCTTCTGGGCGCAGAGCTTCACGAGCACCCATATACGTGCCGAGGGCAAGCATCGACTTGTTGCCGACGGGCAATGCACGCGTCAGACCGCCAAGAGAAGAGAGCTCCTCCCAACGACGTCCCATCGAGCTCATACCAGGCGTGATCTGACGTCCCTGACCAAACCACGATTGCGGATTAGCCTGCGTGCCGTGCCAGCCTTCTTTCATGGCACCCATGAAACCTTTGGCGAGTCGCTTATAGAACGCGATTTTCACCAGCTCATCACTGAAGGCGAGGAAGGTTTGGTTGTTCATGACATCTCCAGCCAGCCTCGCAGCGACGTGAGCTGCTCGACCAGTTGCTGTGCACGGTACTTGGTGTAGTCCACAGCGGTGATGAGCTTGGCCGACTGGATGTCCTCGGCTGTCTCGTGAATCGCCGTCTTCAGCTGTTCCGCGTTGAGAGCGTTGAGCTGATTGAAGCGATGTTGCGTCGGCTCAGAGTCGAACGTCTTGTTCATCTCCAAGTTGCGACCACGACCGCGACGAATCGCGTCGGCACTCGGTTCGAACTTGAAGGGATGCTCGGAATCGAAGTGCTCGCCGCATGACCAGCACATACCTTCAAAAGGAGGCAGTGCTGATCCTACTTGGTCGCAGTCACGGCACTTGTAGGTCGGCTGCTCGATGTACTTCTGACAGAACTCGAGCGGTTCGGGAGCGTAGAAGACGTTCTCGTGGAGGAAGACGGCAGCGCAGTAACGAGCGACCTCTTCGCCATACGTTTCCTGGCGGATGCTGTTGGCCATATCGACGCCACCCATAAGCATCGAAAGGTCGGGAGGCTGAATGGTATCGAGTCGAGGCATCTGGCCATTAAGTGCCCAGAGAGTCTTCTCGAAGATTTCCCACTCCTCCCAATAGGTATCCACTACGTGGAGCGTCTGTGCGGCGAGAATCTTGAGCTTGTTGACCTCCGCGATGGACGTTGTGAAGGTCTGCTCGATCTCGTGGAACAGCGTCTCCGGTAACCAAGTAAGCCAGTCTAGTTCGAAGTTCTTGAGGAGGACGAGGTCCAGGGCTTGTGGGTGTGCTTCTGGATGCGAGAAGACACTCCGTGAAGTCAGTGGCCGGGGAGTTCCCGGACTTGGGGTCGCGGTGGGCGATGGCTCTGGAGGTGGCTGAACTTCTTCTGCCTTCTTCTCCATGAGACCCTCCGCAAAGATGTCCTCAGGTCTCTGAGTCACTTAACCCTCTTAGTGTGCGAATGCCTTGGCCAGTCGCTGACCGACGCCCGATGCTGCATAGCGAGCACTTCGCTTTGCTGCGAGGTTATGAACATACGGGGCAGCCAGCATACCAAGTCCAGCGACTTCTGCGACGTCCTTGGTCTTGTCACTGACGTGGTGACCCGCTAACCCAGCAGCTGCTGGGATAGCAAGTGTTCCTAGACCAGCAAGCTCGAGATGATCGAGTCCTGCTTTCTTCTCTTTACGGTTATGCAACAAGGCTGCTCCGGCCATAAGCCCTGCCGCCCCCAATCCTGCTCCCACATGCTTGATGTTCAATCCAGTTGTCTTCGGGACAGGAAGTTTGGGAGAACTTCCTCTGGATTGTAGAACATGTTCAGCAGCCATAGCTGCATGATCGTTCTTCATCTTATGAGACAGGTTGGGAGCATTACTAGAGGCTTGGTTACGACGATCGACAAATCCACGAAGTCGGTCATCGGAAGCGTTGGCTGCACCAGAACGCGTTTTCTTAATGACCCATTCATCAGATACCGCTTCTTTAAGAATACCGAATTTCGCCTCTACAGCTGCACGCACCATGGTGTAGTCACCCGG
>JACCDR011110695.1_pt1 | contig 13617 bp, 10 predicted proteins | sample 7446431 | NCBI WGS metagenome assembly JACCDR01 (sample SAMN15323443, study PRJNA562643) | freshwater metagenome | isolation source: river surface water | place: USA:Blue River Watershed | collected 2017-08-17
GCTAGCGGAAACAATCTGAAGAATGTAGATGTCACCATTCCTTTGCATCGCTTAGTCGCGATCACGGGCGTTAGCGGTTCTGGAAAATCAACTCTGGTTACGAAAACTTTGTATCCTGCTTTAGCTCGACAGTTAGACATAGAACATTTACCTTCGGCAGAGTTTAAAAAGATCTCAGGACATGAACATCTCAAAAGTGTTCTGTTGATTGATCAATCAGCTATCGGTAAATCAGCGAGAAGCTCTCCGATTACTTATTTAAAAGCTTTTGATCATATCCGAACCATCATGGCCACGACTCATGAAGCAAAAGCCCGAGGCTATACTCCGGGGACTTTCTCTTTAAACGTGGACGGTGGACGTTGTCCTGCCTGCAAAGGCACTGGATACGAAGAAATTGATATGATGTTCATGGATAATGTCGTTCTTCCATGTGATGTTTGCGACGGGAAAAAATACCGTCCTGAAATTTTAGAAGTTCAGTATAAGAATAAAAATATTTCTGAAATTTTGTCGATGACCGTGGCTGAAGCGATGAATTTTTTTGTCGCACATCCCAATATCAGAAAGCCTTTGAGCGTATTGAAAGAAGTTGGTCTTGATTACCTGCAACTAGGACAGCCAGCGGGGACTTTGAGCGGCGGAGAATCTCAACGTCTCAAAATTGCTAAAGAGCTTTCGCAAATACAGCAGAAATCGACTTTGTATATTCTCGATGAGCCGACGACAGGTCTTCACTTTAAAGAAGTCGACCTTTTGATGAAGGTTCTCAATAAATTGATTGAAGCTGGTGGAAGCGTTGTCGTCGTCGAGCACAACCAAGACGTCATTCGCGGCGCTGATTATATTATCGACCTTGGTCCTGAAGCAGGATCTAAAGGCGGTAAGGTCGTTGCGACGGGCTCTCCGGAAGAAATTATGAAGAATAAGAAAAGCCTCACCGGACAATACCTGAAGCGTTACATTCAAGAAATGAACGGCTAAAAGAAACGCTCAAAAGTTGGTCGCAGAAATTTACGAAATCCTGTCGCTCATTTCTTGAAATTGTCTCTCAACGATACAGATTCTGTCTCACTGTGAATCAGAAATCTAAATTCTGACCAATTAATCTACGAAACACTGTCTAAACCTAAAGCTTGTCGAAAGATTTGACGACAAGTTTGCTGACAGGTCCAAAATAGACAGGAGAATTATATGATTAATTGGGATGAGTTTGAGCATATTCACGTCATCAAAAGACTGAGACACATCTTGAGTGCATGGTGGAATGTGGATGTTATTTTCACCGATGAACGCGGACAAATCAAAGGTTTGGACGACACGAAGGGAATGTGGGCTAATCCTTCAGTGGGTTATCTTATTGGTAAAGAATCTGTGCAAGCTGGCATCGCTGAGCTTGTCACAAAGACGATCGACGAGCTTCGCACTTCGGACAATAAATACTCTATGAGAAAATGGGATCTTGCTGGATTTGATGTGGGTGTTTTCCCTATTATGATCGAAAATGATTTCATGGGAACTGTTATTGCGACAGGTTTTTTCCGTGAAGCTAATTTCTCTCCTCGTTTGCAAGAAGTTCGTGATCGCTTAGCGGCTTTCGGAGCTTCTGGTGATATGATCGAAAAATCATTAGGTAAATTTAAATACCTTGATGATTCTGAGAGAAATCACTTTTGTGAAATCTGTGATTTGGTTGCTCAAGAGGTTGTGACTCTTCATTTAGAGATTAGCCGTCGCGAGGACCGTATCAAAGAATTGAATAAAGAATTAGGAAGTCGCTATAAATACGACAACATGATTGGTAAATCAAAACCAATGCAATCTCTTTATGCTCTTTTGGATAAAATCAAAGGTGCAGAATCAACAGTTCTCATTCAAGGTGAGAACGGAACTGGTAAAGAATTGATTGCAAAAGCGATCCACTATAACTCTTCAAGAAAAGATAAACCTTTCGTGATCCAGAACTGTTCTGCATTCAATGATAATCTTTTAGAATCAGAATTATTCGGTCACGTGCGCGGTTCATTTACAGGTGCTTTGAAAGATAAAAAAGGTCTCTTCGAAGTCGCTGATAAAGGAACTTTCTTCCTAGATGAGATTGGTGATACTTCGCCAACCATGCAGGTTAAACTTCTCCGCGTTCTTCAAGAGGGGACATTCACTCCGGTGGGTGCGACGGAGACTCGCAAAGTTGACGTGAGAATCGTTGCCGCTACGAACAGAAATCTTAAAGAGATGGTTGAAGCGGGAACATTCCGTGAAGACTTGTATTATCGTTTGAATGTTATCAATCTTCGCGTTCCTCCATTGAGAGAGCGTAAAGAAGATATTCCTCTGTTGGCCGAATTCTTCTTGCAAAAAGCAGTTGAAAGCGGAGACGGAATCAAACGGGCTCTGACGAAGAGAGCTTTAGAAAAACTTTATGATTATCCATGGCCAGGAAATGTTCGAGAACTGCAAAACGAAATGGAAAGACTGGTCGTTTTAGCTGGTGAAGACACAAAAATCTTGCCAGAAATGCTTTCTCCAAAAATCATGGAAATCGCTGAAAAATCAAAAGTTCAAGGTGCTCGCCTTCACGGTAAACTGAAGGATGCTTTGGAAGAACTGGAACGCGATATGATCCGCGAGGGCTTACGCAGAACTGGCTGGAACAAATCTAAGCTTGCTAAAGAGCTTGGTATTTCTCGAGCTGGTTTGATTATGAAGGTTGAAAAATACGGCCTTGATAAGCGCAAGATCGCAAGATAAGTCCACCTTCGGCTTTGCCGAAGTCGCATTGCCTCTCCCTAAAATGTATGAGATCTGAGCAAGAAACCCGGTAGAAATACCGGGTTTTTTTGTGCCTGGCACCCTTGAATTCTTTACCTAACTGACATCTTTGTAACATCGATATTTTTCCCCTCAAGTCCCCTAATCCAATATAAGACCACTAGAAGGCTGACAATTCTCGGCACACGACTTGCCTATAGGATCCATAACGAAAGGCTCCGGGGTAGGAAAATGATGCTTAAAGATATCGTCGAATCAGTTGCAGTTGAAAAGTTAAAGGGGATTATATCTCACCGCTATGGCAAGGGCTTAAGCATCCAATGTATGCAGGAAGCATCTGACATTGATATGGGTGAAGAATCTGTGTTCATGAAAGGACACAGTCTTCACATTCCAATTCAAGTTAACGAAAAGTATTTTGCAACTGCTGTGATCAAAGAAGCTACTTCTTTATCACAATCAGATCAGATGGCTGTGGCTTATATGGTTCGCATGGTTCTTGAGCCCGAGTTCTACAATTGGTATCTCGCTCAAGCTGCTAACAACTCTCAAAATATGGAACAGGAAGCGAATGTTGTTTCTATCTTTACTCCACATGATCTGACTGAGTACTTAGAAGATGAGGAAAAAGATACGGATATTCTGGAAAAATCTCCTGAGCCGGAAACTGTGATTTGCTTAGAAGCAAAGAATCCAAATCTGATTCCTCGTCTAGCTTTTGAGATTCACGAAATTTCTCAAAGATGGGCATTCTTAAAATACAGTGATATCCAAGAACAGGTACGAAGTGTTCAAGATCTTATCTCTTTAGGAAGTTTGACTTTGTTGGTAGAAGATCTTTTGACTCTCAATCCTGAACACCAACAAATCATCGAGCAGTTCGTTAAAAACACGGATAAATGTGAAAAACCATTACTCGTGATCGGGACTTCGTCACACATCGAAAGTCTGGAAGACCAAGGTATGATTTCAGGGTCTTTCGCCGAGATTTTGAAGACGCATCGTCTAGAAGCCGACCGTCTTCCACGAGACAATAAGCTTTTACAAGAGACCCTTGAATTCGTGCTCCACATTTGAGAGCATAATGTGGCATGCAAGCCACTTTTGACGAATACTCGGAGCCCTTTCTAAAATCAGTGCTGAAAAGCGCTGACTTCAAAGTCTATCAATTGGCTGGCGATGCTTCTAATCGTCGTTATTACCGAGTGGTTCATAATAATCAATCTTCGGTCCTGATGCGCTGGGAGCCTTTTGATCCCAATAACTATCCTTTTTTGTCGGTTCTCAATCACTTTTCCAAACATAAAATTCATGTTCCACAGGTTTTGGGAATGGATGCTGGCCTTGGACTCGTTCTTCTCGAGGACTTGGGTGATTTGACTTTGGAAAGAAAATTTTGGGAAAGCCAAAATCAGGAAATGTCTCTACCTTTTTATCATCAAGCTATTGATGAAATAGTAAAAATTCATTTCGTCGCGAGCGCTGATAAATCGGATTGTACGGCTTTTAAAATTCAATTCGATACGGAAAAACTTTTGTGGGAAATGAATTACGGAAAAGACAATCTTATTTCTGGTATTTGCAAACACACGATGTCTGACAAAGTTGCCAATGAAATTTCTGGAATTTTTACAGACATCTGCGAACGTCTTCATCAGGAACCCAAATTTATCGCTCATCGTGATTATCATTCAAGAAACCTCATGCTTAAATTTGATGAGATGCGCGTGATCGATTTTCAGGATGCCCGAATGGGTCCTATTCAATATGATCTCGTCAGCTTGATTCGTGATTCCTATGTGAATATTAATGATGGGATGGAGAGTAAAATCCTTGATTACTATCTCACTCAATCTAAAAAATACTTGCCTCAAAATTTCTCCAGAGAACATTTCGATCAAATGTATGAGATTCAAACGATTCAAAGATGCTTTAAGGCCTGCGGAAGCTTTTCTAGCTTCTATAATCTTCGAAGCGATACGAGATATCTCAAGTATATTTCTCACACCCTAAAAAGAGTGATGAAAAGTCTTGAACTTTTCCCTCAGTACAAAGCTTTTGCAGCAGTGATAGTTGATTCGGGTGCTTTAGAAAGAAATTTCGAGCAATTATGAATGTAATGATTTTATGCGCAGGTGAAGGTCGGAGATTGCGTCCCTTCACGGAGCAGATACCCAAGCCGGCGATTCCTTTTCTTAGCGCTCCCTTGGCTTATTACTCCATAGCTCTTTTAGATCGTATCGAAATTGATAATTTGGTTATCAATACTCATCATCTTCCAGATCAAGTCGAAAAAATTTTCAGAGACATCCCGGCAAAGTGGAAGAATCTTCGCTTCAGCTCAGAAAAAGAAAAGCTTTTAGGCAGCGGTGGGGGAATACACTTTGCAAAGCCTCATTTGATCGGGCGTGGTGATTTTTTGGTAATGAATGGTGACGAAGTCATTCTGCCCCATCAATTAGATATGATTGAAGAAATGATCGCCTTTCATCATTGGCATGGTGGTGTAGCGACCCTTCTCACCATTGATCATGCCGAAGTAGGAAAGAAATTTGGCGGGGCTTGGACCGTCTCGGGTGAAACCACAGTTCAGTGCTTTTCAAAAACAAGACCTGTAGAAGGAAACCTCAAAGGTCATCATTTTATTGGCGCGATGATTCTATCTGAGAAAATTTTCTCTTATTTTAAAAATGAAATAGTGGATGAGAATATTCTCTATGAAACTCTCACATTGGCGATGCAAAACAACGAACAAGTTCATATCTTTAATATTCAGGCAGAATGGTTTGAAACAGGAAACCCTGAAGATTTCATGAAAGCGACTGAATTTTGCCTTCAATCTTTGAAAGATAAATCGGTACTTGCGCCTTACTGGTTGGAGAATTTAACTCAGACAGTGAGACTGTATAGCAAAGACAAATATATAATTGAGAATAATTGGGCACATTTAGATGAGCTTAAACGCGCAGTTCATGCCATTAAAATGGGTGATCTTTAAAAAGCTTCTGTGATTTTACCTAAAGAGACTGCTTTTTTGGCGCCCGTGGTTTTTGGCAAATTGGCAGGCATATCCCAAATGCGAAAAGCTGCTAGCAATGCAAAGGTAGCACCTTCGATGGAACTGACCGGCCATCCAAAATCTTCCGTTGTTAAAATCTGTGCTTTAGGAAGATGATATTGAATTCTTTTTTTCAAATACTGATTCTTGGCTCCGCCCCCACAAAGAACGACGGCTTCAGGCATTTTTGGACAGAATTTTTTGTAAGAGAGAGCAATAGATTTTGCCGTTAATTCTGCTAAAGTTGCCATTTGATCTTCCGATGAAAAATTCTTCACTTTTTCAAGAACCGATTGAAGATAATCCGCACCAAATTCTTCGCGCCCACAGCTTTTTGGCGGTTTTGCTTTAAAATACGGATTCTCTTCAACAAGAGCTTCGACCACTTTTTCAGACGGAATACCTTTAGAGGCAAAAAATCCATCTTCATCAAATTTATTTTTTCCATGACTGATATCTGAAATAAAGAGATCCATCAGAATATTTGCAGGGCCTGTATCAAAAGCTCTTTCGACATCTCCACCAGGACCCATCCAGCTCAGATTACTGATTCCACCCAAATTATGCAGACTAACGGATTTTTGGGGGAAACGACTTTGAAAAGCGAGACGGTGAAATAACGAAGCGATGGGAGCCCCTTGACCACCAACAGCGAGATCAGCTGTTCGGAAATCAGAAATCACTGGGACTGAAAATTCAGCGGATAGATAAGAGGCTTCACCAATTTGCCAAGTCGCTTGCGGAGGTGCATGAAAAACCGTTTGGCCATGTAAGCCAATAGCATCGAATTTCCATTTTTTCTTTTTTGTAATTTTTTTTAACTGATCCACATACATGCGACCTAGATCATGACTGAGCATGGAGACTTCGGCGACATTCAGCTTATGTTCCGCTGCTTTTTTTAATCTCTCTCGAAACGAATTTTCAAAAGGAAAGCTCTCTTCACCAAGATAAGAAATTTTAAACTTAGCTGATTTACCAGATCCGGTGCGGGAGATTTTGCAATAGACATAGTCTATACCATCAATGCTTGTGCCATTCATGATACCAACAATTTTGAGTTCTTTCTTTTTTGAAAGACCGTGGATTCGCATAGGTCTATAGGATGTCTGATCCTGTAGAAAATAACAAGTTAGGGTCCAGGAACCAGAAAGGACCCGTTTTTCTCGAGCAGGTTATATCGACGTTCCATCATATCAAACAATGAATCGGCAGAGACACCTATCGGCTCACCACCGAGATTTTTGCTCATCCCTGCGACTTGAGCCGGATCACGGTCAATACCTAAACCTTTAGATCCGACGACGGGGATACCCCCGCCAACACCTAGACCACCATCTGCAGAACCTGCACTGGCTGCTTTTCCAGAAGCACCGATTTCAGATCCAAAAAGATCAGTTCCGTCAGCTGCTTTCGCTTTGGCTGCTATCTCTCTACTTGTTTGAGCTTTGGCCAAATTAATGCTCTGAATATCTGAAGACGAGAAGCCAGCAGCTGCAATTGAGCTATTCGATGAGAAGGTTTCTGAAGAATATCTTTTACCCTTTGGATCAGTGACTTCACCGGTCGCTTCGTTAATAGTATATCCCGCAGCACGTAGATTCTTCAAAGCCTCTTGAGCCGCATTAAATTCAGGAGTTCCCGTATAGTCTGCACTTCCGGCGTAATTATTATTTCCGGACTGATTGCTTGCCCCGCCTACACTCACAGCATCAACCGTTGCATCGGATTCTTTTTTTGCCTTGGACATTAATTGAGTGACGAGAACGGAAGCCGCGAGCCCTGCGGCAAAATAAGGACATTTTGGCTTCGGAGGTGAAGAGAAGCAGTTAGTAGCTACACCCACTGCTGTCACAGCCATCGCCGCCTGTCCCAATAATTTTCCAGTATTATTATTTCCCGAAGATTTCTTCCCTGAGGTTTGAATGGTCTCTTGATTGGCTGTTGGGTTTGTCGCCGACGGATTAGCATACTGATTTTCAACCGGTGCCGCTCCCCGAGATTGAGCCTGGGCAATAGGGCTGAACGAAACGCTGGCTGATAAAGCGATTGAGAAAATCAACTTTGTATTTTTCATAATTACCGTCCCCATCCGAGGTCACCATATCGTTCGTTTACTTTTTCAAAATTTGATTTAGATCCCGCACCCGTCACTTGGCCATTGCCAAATAACTGAGTTGCTGGTTGACGAGCTGGATCTTTACTTCCGTTCGGTAGATAAGCATTCAATCCTGAATCTGAAGATCCAGAAGAACCGTTTCCACCGCGGAATCCACCACCTCCTCCGCCACCATCATATCCAGAAAGAATATTCGTATTCAAACCTGGTTTAGCTTTTTGAGGTGCAGAAGATCCATCGGTTCCACCACCGGATAATCCGCCGCCTCCCCCTCCGCCACCACCACCTGGTGCCACGCCATTTCCCGTTGGAGAAGGAGGAGGAATTGCTGCCGCCGTGTCAGCTCCTCCTACATTTGTATTTAAAGCAGGGATTTCAAGCTCTGAGTTTGAATCATCAACAGCCTGAGGAACCTGATTTTGGTTAGAACCTGCATATCCACTGCATCCCGGAGTATTTGGCGTTTTCAAGCAAATACAAGACGTGTTCGAAGCATTTTCAGGTTTGCTGCAATCCAAAGCTTTCGCACAAGATGCATTCATCGGATCTTTCGCGCAATCCACAGCTGCTGTCTCTTTTTTACAAGAATCATTTAGAGCTGACGAAGCAAGAATTGTTGTGAGGCCTGCACCTGCCGCTGCGAGGTTGAGTTTGTATCCCTCGCATTTCATAGATAAAGCCGTGGCGTCGGCACCTAAGGTCTCTATCATGATAGCATCATTCTTTGCATTTAATTCGATACTATTACCCACAACGGAAACTGCTTCTTTAATTTCAGCTTTGTAGGCAGAGCATGCCGAGGAACAACTCTGCTGAGCCATACCGCACATTGTATTGTAAGCAGTCAGGGCAAGTTGAGCTATTTTCGTAGCCTCAGCAAATTTCGAACAAGCTCCGTTCACAGTTGCTATCGTTGAAGCAGCTCCCATTAAAATTCCAATGGTTGCTGCGGCTTTTTGCATTGTTGAATTGAGACTGACAATACAGAAATTTTTCGCGCTACTTCCGGCCCCCGCACATGAATTTGCGCTCGCCTCGAGAGATTGCATTTTTGCTTTCCCTATCGCTGATGTTACCGGTAATTTTGACCCTTGCCGAACGTGATCGATCAACGTCTTTGCTTCCTCAGCTGCATGCGAATCACTTCCCTGCTGAGCAGCATCCTGAGCATCAGCAATCACACTGGCGAATAAAAGAGCTATGACAAGGATCCATTGAATTTTGTTTTGTTTCTTCATACAGATCTTTATCGGCCAAAGGTCTGGGATACTAAACAGGTATCTCGAGGAATTCTTTGGTGATTTCAAAGAATCTCATTTTGAGACTGATTTTATCTTCAGGGCGAAATGGACCCCTCTGTTGCTGTCAAACTGACAGACAGATCAAGCTCAGTGTCTAAAGATTATTTATTGATATAGGTATTGCTGACCGATGGAGGTGACCAAATAAACTTAAGCAAAAGCCCTGATCCCTCATAATAAGAGTTTTCACTCAGTGCCGTATTTTCTGATTTTTTAACAGGTCCACTGCGGTATGAAAGATCTAAACCTATAGAAAAAGTGGATCCTACTGGAATTTCTGTACCGAGGCTTATTCTTGTCAGTAAATTGGTCAGTTTAATTTCAGTGTTATTCTGGGTAGAGCTTAAAGTCATTTTTGCCGGACCCATTCCAGCTGTCATATACATATATGAATTAATTCCTACTTTCAGACCGAAAATAGTTTCTTCAGTTTTAATTTTATTACTCGCTTCATTTCTCTCGGAGCCAGAACCTGTTAGATAAGATATGAATAGCTTAAAATCACTGCCACTGATTAATGAAAAATCAACATCCGCTCCAAAATTAGTGACGTTGTATCCTGAAAAGTTTCCATTTGCATTCAGTAGACCTGATTGAGTCACGCCTACATTTCCAGCTAATGAAAACATTCCTTTTTTCTCTGAATAATCTACAAGGCGCTCTTGCGCGTAAACATCTATAGATAAAAGAAAACTAAATATTAAAAAAAAATTCTTCAGGTATTTCACGGCACCACCGTGATCGAGGTAATATTCTGAGTAAATACAGAAGTTCCAACGATGACTCCAACATAGCTTGCCGTTGCAGATACTCCATCCCAGTAAAGTTTAACCACTTGATCGAGTCCGTCAGATCCGACGTAAATGTATCCATCAGCATCAGTAGCAATGGCTCTCGGTGTCGATAGCTGCCCAGCGCTGGTATAAATCGCCGTCAAGGGACTTGCCGCACCTGTTGTAATACTGTGAGCCATGATAGAACTGTTTCCGGCGTAGGTCACAAGAACCTTGTCCGCCAAGGCATGATAAGCAGCGCCTGTCGGTGTATTTGCTATACTAGTGCTCCCAATACAGTTTCCGCTGACATCAAAAATATTCACTCGTCCGGTGGCGGCAGAAGCAACGACGGCCACATTTCCAGAGCTAGGAATGTAGCTGACTCCGTAAGGTGTTCCCAGAGTACACGTTCCATTCGCCGAAAAGTTGAAATCTCTTGTAAAGTTAAAACCGCCAGCGGTCGTTGCTACTGGGGAGCTTAATCGAGTCACCCGATTATTTCCAGCTTCTGAAATAAAGGCATAATATCTATTGCTGACTGTGCTCTCAACGATCGCCATTTGTCTCATGTAAGTCGTCGTACCACCCGATGATAGAGATCCAAAAAGACTGACGGGATTAGACAAGGGAGAATTGTAATCGAATAAGTCGAGCCAATCATTACTGGCTCCCCCACCAGAGTCAGTCACTGCTAAAAATAAACCATTCGTGAGCAATCCAATCCCTGACGAGTATCCCGTGCCTAACTTTGTATAGTCATACATGACTCGATCAAGGGCTCCAGAAGGAGTCCACACAGAAATAATTCCGGGTCCCGTGGTTCCATTTGAGTTCGAGGTCACAATGATTGATCCCGAAGGAATTTCTCTTGTAGTTGATGCCAGTTCTTCAAACTGATCAAAGGTTTCTTTCCCGCCGCAAGCGGTCCATAAAAAAGCAGAAAGAATCGTCATGATAAGAGAAAGTTTAGTTTTCATTAAGGTTAAGATCGGAATTATTAAGAGAAAGTTAATTCTAACGTCGTAGAATCATGCGTTTCTATACGAACAGATAGGTATCTTCAGGACTAAAATCCCGAGGGCGGAGGATTCTTTATGCGACCAAACACACCTTTGCCACCTAGCTCATAGTCTTGGGACTGGCCGTTCACTTCGTTGGCTAGAAATTTTCCGTCGACTAATTTAACCGAATAGCCTGTGCGACCTCCTGTTTTACAAGAGCCCGATGTATAAAATCTTTCGTCTTCATCTTGTCGAACTTGGTTATCTGGATCACATTTCCCAAAGCGGGAATCATCAAGAATATACTCGTCCGGTGTTTTCTGCTGCCAAGATGTGAGAACTTGGGCAAATTCACTAATATAATAAGTAAGCTTCGACTGCCAATCCACGACGGCGGGACTGCTACTCTTTAAAGTCTCCAACTGATTACGAATGCTAAATCTTTTTTCTTCATTGGATCCATTCATTCGTGATCCGAGATCTCCTCGGAACAAAAAGGAATATTTATTTCCATATCCTTTTTCAATTTTTGTTAAATAATTATTATAAAAATCAGGATCTATCGAATAATTCGCAACATCAAATTGATCTGGAACAATCGCTGAAATTTCCATTGTCCGCAGAGTAACAGTTCTATTTCCTTGTTTATCCCACGCTAAAGGATCTCCGTTTTCGCCTTTTTGATCATACTCAGATTTCATTTCGTCAACCATGTTCTCATACCAGTTGATGTTGATTCCGCCGCTGCTATGAATGGCTTTTCCGTACTGGCTCATAGTCAATTCGCTTCGAATACCCGCTTCATCTCCCATGTAGCGGCTGTGATTTGGGTAGCCTCGATACTCTCTTTTCATCTGATCAGCATCAAAAGTTGTAATTGTCTGAGTTGCATCTACCCTAATAGGAGAAACTTTATCCGTGAGTGGCGAACCCTCGTCGGATTTATTGACTCCATCAGGCCATCGACTATTAAACCATGGGCCAATTTTTCCGCCGAAGGGTTTTGCAAAAGCGGTCGCTTTCATCGTGACTGCACCTAATGGCGTGAAAGGAATTTTTGGAGTCGTACTGGCAGAAACTCCGACATACCCGACACACCAGGGATTCTTTTCAAAGCCTAAAGAAGAACGATACAGAAGCTGGTTGGGATCCGAAGTTCCAAACTCTTGAATATAATCATATATCGTTTGCGCATCAGGGAAAGCTTTGAGAACTTTTTCAGGTATCGTCGTAGGACCGGATCCACTTAAGAATACTGGCTGTAATTGAATACTCGTTCCCTGGTTACAATCTCCATCCACAACCATATAAAAAGGATATGTGAATACCTCAGATAACCATCCCGGAGGGGCATTGTCAGAACCTTTGGGACCACAATCTCCTTCAGCAAAGGAATTAATAAATTTAAATTCCGTTTCATTATTTGCAGAACCTTCACCGATCGCACTGTATTTCGTACTGATACTTTCTTGATTTTGATAAGTGAGATTTTTAAAAAGAGTTTTATAAACTCCCTCACGAATGGCTCTTCCCTCGATATCATTTGGATTTTGCTTACTCATCTCGTTAGCTAAAGCCAGTAACAATTTTTTTCTATTTCGCACGTCCAACTTATAAGATTGAATAAATCGCGCCATTGTTAACCAGTTTACTGCCATGGCATTGTCGCAGCCACCTTGAGCTGCCACTTTCAGAGCATTGGCCGCTCCACGAATAGCTGTTTGGAAATTAACGAAAAAATTGGCGGGTCCTAAACTTGGTACACCCGGTAACGGGATATTTAAGCCATTCGTGTTTTGACAGTAACTTTCATTATTAACTGTGTTTACAAGAGATATAGGTGTGTAAGGCAAACACATAGCTGGTGTTTGGGCCCAACCAACATCATTCTCTCTCGCCCGTTGAGGATTTCTCGGATCGTAAGGATGCTGGATAATCGCTCCTGCCGTTCCCAACTGTCCGTATCGAAAAGACATGAGCTTCCAGCTCTGACGAATTTGATAATTGATATGGGCAATCGCATTCAGTGTTTCAGCTTGTTTCATCGCCCCGTAATAAGCCGCCAGATCCACTGAATTCTGCAAATTAATTTTATGATGAACAAGCAGCCCGACATTTACGATCATGGCGAAAAAAACGAAAAGCACTTGAAAAATCAAGGCCACGAAGAGCGCTACTTGTCCTTTATCGTTGAGCTTTTTTGACACAGGTCTTTATTCTCACTCGAGCTGAGCAAAAATTCTATCTTTGCTCTTCAATACCAGACTCCGAAGCCTTTGACTCTGCAATTTCAGATAGAGAAAATTATCATAACACTGCAGAGAAAGGATTCTCGCCAATGGTCCAGCACAAGAAATTCTTCATGTTTTCATTTATTCTAGGCATGGCCATCGCATGTCTTGGCCACATTGCTAAAGCTGATATTCTTTTTGAGGGATATTCAAAAGTTCTTTCTGGCGGAGTCCACATCGGATACTCGATCGTTCGTTATGAATTCGACAATAAATCGAAACAGTTCATTGCGACGACATTTTTGAAGACGAACGAGTTCGGCGGGAATCTGACTGAATCTCTAAAAGCCTATTCAACC
>JACCDR011055824.1_pt1 | contig 13614 bp, 13 predicted proteins | sample 7446431 | NCBI WGS metagenome assembly JACCDR01 (sample SAMN15323443, study PRJNA562643) | freshwater metagenome | isolation source: river surface water | place: USA:Blue River Watershed | collected 2017-08-17
CCGGGGCGGCAACGACCTGCTCAAAACCGACGACGCGATGCAGATCAGCACGAGCCAGTCCGGGGTGTTCGCCCTCACCGTGCAGAACACGCACGCCTCCGGCCATGGGCTGAGCCTGTCCTCCGGAACGTCGACCAACTACGGGTTCGGGTCCACGGTGGTCGGCGACAACTTCTACCGCTACATCGTCGACTGCGCCGGAAAGATCCAGTGGGGTGACGGCAACGTCTCCGTCGACACCAGCCTGTACCGCGACGGTGTGGACCTGCTGCGCACCAACGACGAGATGCGGGTCGACCTGGCGCTGACCGCCGGGTACGCCGCTGCCAGCACCGCCAACGTCAAACTCGGCGCGGTCGGACCGTCCAGCCAGGCGTGTGTGCTGTTCGGCGGCGACATCAACCTGTACCGCAGCTCCAGCACCGTGCTCCAGTGCGACAAGTCGCTCTACGCCACCACCAACATCGCCGCCCGCAGCGCCAGCGGACAGGGTGCTGTCACCCTCGGCAACGTCGGCACCGGTTCCACCGCGGGCATCCTGTTCGGCACCGACACCAGCATGTACCGCTCGGCCGCCGACACATTGAAAACTGACGACGCGCTCATCGTCGGCGGCAGCGTCGGTTTCTACGGCGGCGCGGCGACCGCCAAACAAAGCGTCACCGGCTCGCGGTCCGCGAATGCCGCCCTGGCGTCGCTGTTGACCGCGTTGGCCGCGATCGGCCTGATCACCGATTCCAGTTCCGCCTGACAAAGGGAAGCGCATGACGCTGCAAGTTTCACTCGAAGACGCCTACCGGACCGCGTGCGCCGCGCTCGGCGAACTCGTCGTCCGCGAACGGCTGCTGAGCCAACGGGTCGCCGAACTCACCGCAGCGACCCCGGTGCCCGCATCCGCCACCACCGCAGACAAGGAGCCCACCCCGTGACCGAGCCCGCCCCCGACGCCGGCAACACCGAGGACCTCGACACCCTCACCACCCCGGTCGACCGTGACGACGACGTGTACACCCGCATCGCACTCGTCAACACCGAACCCGCCGCCGTCGTCGAACAGGCCCCCGACGATGACCCCGACCCGCGGCCCTGACACCACCGCGCCGTGCCCGTCCTGCTCCACACCCGCCGAACCGGAGCAGGACGGGGACCTCACCTTCCACGAATGCGGTGAATGCGGCTACCTGTTCGGTTTCACCCGCACCAGCCCGACGGTGAGCGCGGAAAGTGCGGGCACCTGCTCGGTAGGAGTACCCGAGGCCACACGTCGCGCCGCGTCGGCTCCCGCCCAGCACGCGATCGCGGCGACCCAACCCGGACCCCTCCTCACGATCGGGAAGGCACCCCATGACCGAACAGCTCCGTGACGGGACCACAGTCGACGACCCGCGCCTGGACTGTCTCGAAGAATTCGACCCGGCCAGCCTCGACTACCCGGTGAAGGCGTCGCTCGTCACGGCGGAGCGACCCTCCACGAAGCTGTGGACGATCCCGGACGACGAAGCGGTCCTCGACCAGGGGCCCGACGGGGCCTGTGTCGGGTTCGGGGTGACCAACGAGCTGCGGTTCAACCCGGTCCCGATCACCGGTCTCAACGAGGCGTTCGCGAAACAGAGCATCTACTGGCAGGCCCAGCGGATGGACCAGTGGGCCGGCGGGTCCTACCCGGGTGCCAGTCCCGTCTACGAGGGCACATCCGTCCTGGCCGGGATCAAGGTCGCCGCGAAGCTCGGCTTCTACGGCGAATACCGGTGGGCGTTCTCCGAGCAGGAGCTGGCCCTGGCGGTCAGCCAGATCGGCCCCGCCGTCATCGGCGTTCCCTGGTACCGGGGCATGTTCAAGCCGGACTCCCGTGGCTACCTGCGGCCCACCGGTGCGGTGGCCGGCAGGCACTGCGTCCTGGTCTCCGGCATCACCGTCACCGGCGGTGCGGGCACCGGCGACGGGTACTACACGATCTACAACTCCTGGGGCGGGTCCTGGGGCCTCAACGGCACCGCGAAGATCAGCCGCGCCAACCTCGCGAAACTGCTCCAGCAGCGCGGCGACGCCTGCATCGTGACGGTCCGCACCCACCCGAACCCGATGCCGACCACCCGCTAAGAGCTGCGAGACGGAAAGGTCGCACACCCGTGGAACCGCTCGCCCTCAAATACCGGCCCCGGACCTTCGACGACCTCACCGGGCAACGGGTGGTCCAGGTCGTCCTGCGCAAGATGATCCTCAACAACGAGATCCGCCCCGCGCTGCTGTTCGCCGGCTCGCGGGGCACCGGCCAGACCACCAGCCTGCGCATCCTCGCCGCCGCCCTCAACTGCGACACCCCGCCGGTGCCGTGCGGGCACTGCCCGTCGTGCAAGGACATCTTCAACGGCACCAGCCTCGATCTGATCGAAATCGACGCCGCCAGCCACGGCCTCGTCGACGACATCCGCCGGCTGCGTGAACACGTCATGTGCGCCACTTCCGGCCGGTACCGGGTGGTCGGCCTCGACGAGGCCCACGCCATCTCCCCGGCCGGGTTCAACGCCCTGCTCAAGGTGCTGGAGGAACCCCCGCCGTACACGGTGTTCGTGCTGCTCACCACCGAGGTCCACCGCATCCCCGACACCGTCTATTCGCGGTGCAGCCCCTTCCTGTTCCGCCGGATCGGCCCCGCCGACATCGCCGCCCGGCTGCGGCACGTGTGCCAGCAGGAAAACCTCGACGTGGAACCGGCACTGCTCGACCTGTTCGCCGAACGCTCCGACGGGGCGATGCGCAACGCCATCATGATGCTCGACCAGTTCAGCAGTGTCGGGGTCGCCACCGTCGAAGCGTTCGCCGCCCTCGTCGGCGACACCGATCCGGGGCTGAGCATCCTCCAGGTCCTACTGGGCGGTAACCTCGCCGCCACCTACGCCACCATCACCGACATCCTCAACAACGGCGCCGACCCGGCGTGCCTGGTCGACGCCGTCACCGCGGTCCTGCGCGACGTGAGCATCCTGCGCAGCGGCGGCGAACTGACCGCCCAGGGCGACGCGTTGCACGGCCGCCAGCAGTTGGCGCAGCGGCTCACCCCGGCCACCATCCTCGCCGCGAACCGGGTGCTGTGGGACTTCCGGACGAAGATCCGTCTCGGCGAACAGACCCGCCCCGCCCTGGACCTGGCCACCGCGATGCTCGCCGAGGTCCTCGTCCCCACCCCACCGCCGGCCACGCCCGCCGCCGCGGGCCGGCTCAGCCTGGCCGACATGGCGGCGATCCGGTGACCGAGCTGGTCATCGTCATCCCGACCCGGGGGCGACCGTCGAACGCCGAAGCCGCCCTCACCACGATCGACATCACCAGCACCGCCGACCGGACCGTGGTGCTGGCCATCGACGCTGACGACCCGATGGCACCGGAGTACCAGCAGATCGCCGCGGGCCGGGCGATGCTGTACGTGCTGCCCGAGTCCGCCGGGCACGTCGCGGCCATCAACGCCGCCGCCGTCCACGCCGTGCACGAGCTGCACCCGTTCGCGGTCGTCAAACTCGACGACGACCACCGGCCCCGCAGCTACGGCTGGGACGAGGACTACCTACGTGCGCTGCACGGTCTGGGCAGCGGGATCTGCTACGGCAACGACCTGTTGCAGGGCGAGAACATGCCCACCGCGCCGGGGATGACCGCCGACATCATCCGCACCCTCGGATTCATGGCCCCGCCGGAGCTGGGCCACCTGTACTGCGACAACTTCTGGAAAGACCTCGCCACCGCGGCCGGGTGCCTGCACTACCTGGACCGCGTCGTCGTCGAACACGTCCACCCCGGAGCCGGCAAGGCAACCTGGGACGCCGGCTACGCCAGAGTCAACAGCCCGCAGCGCTACGCCGCCGACGGGGCCGCCTACCAGAGATACTGCGACACCCGGATGGCCGACGACGTACGCGCCGTGCAGAACCTGCGGACGCCCCGATGAACCGTCGCCTCGTCTTCACCGCCACCGACCGCCCCTATTACTTCCAACCGGTGCTGACCAGTTGGCAGCGCAACCAGGGCCTGTCGGACTGGTCCCCGACCGTGTTCCTGGAACCCAGCCCGGTCCGCGAATCCATGGTCCGCCTGGCCACCAACGCCGGCTTCGACGTGCACCTCAACCGGACCCGCCGCGGGGTGCTGCGCAACCCCTGGCACGCCCTGGACACCGCGTTCGGCGCCGGGGCCGACTTCGTCGTGCTCGCCGAAGACGACGTGCTCGTCTCCGAGGACATCCTCACGTACTTCACCTGGGCGTCGACCACCTTCGCCGACGCGCACGTGCTGGCCGCCTGCGCCTGCTCCATGCAACCGCAGGTCGACCCGCAGCGGGCCAACCACGTCGTCACCCACCCCCGGTTCAACCCGCTCGTCTGGGGCACCTGGGCCGACCGGTGGCACGGGGTGCTGCGCGACACCTGGGACCTGGACTACTCCACCGGCACCGCCGAGCAGCCACAGTCCGGGTGGGACTGGAACATCAACCTGCGGGTGATGGGGGACTGGACCGTGGCCTCCCCGCTGGCCAGCCGGTCCACCCACATCGGCAAATACGGCGGCACCCACATGCGCCCGGACGACTTCGCCGGCTCCACCGCACCCAGTTTCGCCGACCGGCACCCGACGGCACCGTTCATGGTGGCCGCTGCGACCGATTAACCCTGCATGGCGCATGACCTGACTTCGCTCGACGACGCCTTCGAGCTGCCCGCTGTCATCACCAACCCGAAGCTGCGGGGGCTCTACGAGGTACTCGTCAACCGGATGCAGGGTGAAGCACGGCACCTGCCCATGAACACCGTGCAGCAACTGCTGATCGAGCGGATCTGCTACCACTACATCCTCATGCGCGCCAAGGAGAACAACGAACTTGGCGGGTTCGGCAGCGCCAGCGTGCAGAAGGACTTCAACACGTTCTGGCTCGGCATGACCTCCGAATTCAACCGCATGCTCGGCAAGGTGGAGCCGCTCCAGGGTGCCGACCGCAAGGCGTTCCTGCGTGAGGTCCAGCAGATCGTCTCCAAGATTGTCGGCTCCGTCGCTGACCCGAAGACGCGCAACGGCCTGTTCGAGCAGATGGCCGTCGCGTTCGAAAACGCCGGACTGTAAGGAGACGCACCACCATGGCCACCACCAGCAACCCCTCGCGCGGGGCCGGACCCGCCGCACCGATCCGGGTAGCGGCGACCGACACCGTCGACACCGACGGCGGCATCGTCCGCTTCGACGGCACCATCATCAAAGTCAACGCCGACGGTGTGGACGTGATGAGCGACCACCTGATGCCCGGTGAGCGGCTGCGTCGCGAAGACACCGACCGCTACAGCGCGATCCGGGTCTCCCCGCCGGACGAGGACAAGAAGGCCGCCGCCAAACGCGACGACACCAAGTAGGCCCTGAGCGCACAGCCGGCGAGCGACCTGAAAGACCGAGGCACCGTGGAAAAGGTCACCATCTTCGACCGCGACGAGATCGCTCTGTTCGTGGCGCTCGCCGGCTGCTCCCTCGACGAGAAACCCGGCAAGAACTGGGTGCAGAAGTCCGGCGGGTTGCCGGAGTACATCTGCCAGATCGCCCGCGCCGTCAAACGGTCCGGGCACAGCACCTCGCAGGCCATCGCCATCGCGGTGTCCCGGGTCAAGAAGTGGGCCGCGGGCGCCGACGGTGTCGACGCCGACACCCGGGCCAAGGCCGCCGTCGCCCTCACCCAGTGGGAGGCGCTGAAAGTCAAGAACAAGGGCCGCAAAGCGGCCAAAGGCGCCGGCAAGAATGACCGGGACACGGTCGAAGCCACCCACCACGACGTGCTGTGCCTGGCCAACGTCGACTTCAACGTCAACATCGTGCGCAGCGCGTTCGAAACCCAGACCCGCGAAGCGCGCCGGGCGTGGCGCAAAAACAACCCGAACGCCGACTACGAGGCCGGGCCGTCGCACTACTACATCCGCGAACAGTGGACCAGCTACCTGATCGTCGCCTCGGAATACGGCACCGAGGCACCGCTGTTCAAGATCAGCTACACGGTCGACAAGGACATGAAGGTCACCTTCGGCGAACCGGTCCAGGTCACCACCCAGTACGTGGTGGTCAAAGACTCCGACCTGCCCGGCGCGCAGATCGCCGACGCGGACCTGACCAAAGCGTTGGAGATCGCCGCCGCCGCGTCGCGGCAGTCCCTGGACGCCGTGGTCGCCGCCACCCGGCCGGCACGTTCGGCCGTGCAGCAGATCCTCGACGCCCACTCCCAGTGATCAACAGCCGATAGGGCTGTCGTGAGTGATTTCGCCGACCTGTTCCGTGCCGCCGCCGTCCCACCGGAGGCCGGTGGAACCCTGGCCGGCGTCTTCGACGAGGAACCGGTCAGTCTGACCATCTTCGTCCAGGACCGCGCCTACCTCGGCAACCCGCCGCTGTCGCAGGTGCAGTACGAGGCGGTCCGCCACATCGAGCGGATCTACTACCCGGCGCTGTACCCGGTGATGGCCCGCGAATTCGAGGCCGGGAAGATCCTCGGCCGGCTCAACGTCGGCGCGGTCACCGCCTGGCGCGAAGAGCCGTACTGGTCGCACCCGATCCGGATGACGAACCTGATCACCCTGCAATGGGGTAAGGGTTCCGGCAAGGACCACGTCGCCCGGGTCGCCAGCATGCGCATCGCCTACCTGCTGCTGTGCCTGACCAGCCCGCAGGACTACTACGCCATGCCGGAACAGGACACCATCCACCTGCTCAACGTCGCCAGCAGCTCCGGGCAGGCGCAGCAGGCGTTCTTCATGCCCATCGTCCGGGCGGTGAAACGCGGCTGGTTCGCCGGCAAGTGCGAACCCCGCCAGAACGTCGTGTCGTACGCGAAGAACATCGAGTCGATCTCCGGGCACAGCGACGCCGAGACGCAGGAGGGTCTCAACCTCATGCTCGGCATCGCCGACGAGATCGACGCGTTCAAGACCAAGAAGGAGACCGCGGCGCGGCGTGCCGCGCACGCCCGCGAACCCACCAAGAGCGCCGAAGGCATCATCGACATGATGCGCACCTCCGGGGCGACCCGGTTCCCGGAGTGCTTCAAAAACGTGCGCATCTCCTTCCCCCGCTACCTCGGCTCGAAGATCCAGCAGCTCACCGACGAGGGCCGCAAAGACATCGCCGAACAGGGCATCGACTCGCGGCACTACGTGTCCGGGCCGCTGGCTACCTGGGAGGTCAACCCCCGGGTGAAAGGCAAGGAAGCCTTCGCCGGGGACTACCGCGAAGACCCGATCACCGCCCGCGCCAAATACGAATGCAAGCCGGCGCGGGCGATCAACCCGTACTTCCGTAACCACCAGGCCGTCGACGCGTGTTTCGAATCGCGGCCACGGCTGCCGATCTCGGTGGACTACAAACTCGAACACGGCACCAACCGACCGGTCTGGGTGCCACGGTACTCGTTCTCCGACGACTTCTACCCGATCCGCGGCGCGGTCTACGCGATGCACGCCGACCTGGCCGTCACCGGGGACCGGGCCGGCATCTCGATGGCCCACGTCGCCAAATACTCCGAACACGAGCTGATCGCCGAAGACGAGGACGGCGCCCCGCACCCGCTGCGGGAGATCCGCCCGCACGTCAAAGTCGACTTCGTCATCTCCTACAGCGCCGACCCGTCGACCACCCCGGCCCGGGAGATCCAGATCCGGTGGGCCCGGCAGCTCTGCTTCGAACTGATCCGCCGCGGGTTCAACATCCGCACCTTCACCTTCGACTCGTTCCAGTCGTTCGACTCGATGCAGATCCTGGAGGCGAAAGGCATCGAATGTGCCCGGGTGTCGCCGGACATGTCCGAGGACCCGTGGCGCAACTTGCGCGACCTGATGTACGAGGGCCGGGTGACGATCCCGCGGCTGCACGAGGTCGGCCTGGACGACCCGGCACCGTTCCTGCTCCGGGAGGAACTGCTGTCGCTGACCCGGCTGCCGAACGGGCGCATCGACCATCCGAGCGACGGCAGCAAAGACGAAGCGGACGCCCTGGCTTGCGCGGTGCTCGGCGCGGTGCAGTGCGGCGGGCAGGAAGACGACGGTGCCCGCGCCTACTACGCCGCCCATGACATCAGCGTCGGGACCATCTTCGAAATGCCGGTCGGCGCCAACCTGAAGCGGGCCTGGATCACCGATCTGAACACGATGCCCTACTAGCCGAACCGATTAGACCCGTCAGACGTTCGGGTTTCCTCGGAGGAGCGCACAGACATGGCCACGCAGAAGGCGCCCACCGCAACGCCGAAGGGCGGCCCGATCGCGCCGAAGCCACCGCTGGAGGTGGAGGTCGGGGTCTCCGCGTTCCTGCCGTTCGTCACCCCGTTCAAAAACATGTGGGAGGCGCTGCGCAACGACGAGGTGACCGTCAAACAACTGACGGCGATGCGCAAGACCGACGGTCAGGCGCGGGCGTTGTACCGGCTGATCACCCTGCCGATCCGGGCCGCGTTGAAAACCGCCACCTTCCTCACCGAGGAGGATGTGGAAGGCGGTGAGGACGAAGCCGCGTTCATGCAGCAGATGCTCACCCTGCCGGCCTCCGCCGGGGGCATGGAGGTCCCGTTTTCGCGGGTCGTCGCGCAGATGCTGCTGGCCATCTTCGACGGGTTCACCGCCTTCGAGATGGTGTTCTGGGTGCCGAAGAAGGGCCCCCTCAAAAACAAGATCACGTTGAGGAAGCTGGCGCACCGCCCGGCCGAGACGCTGACGTTCCTGCTCGACGACAAGAGCAACCTGGCCGGGGTCCGCCAGCGGACCATGTACCTGGGCCGCGAAATCGACAAGGTCATCGAAGCCGACGCGTTGATGTACTACGCGGCGCAGGAGGAGGAGCGCCCGTTCTACGGCCGCTCCTACTTCGAGGCGGCGTGGGCGCACTGGGACAAGAAGTTCCGGCTGTACATCATTTCCCACATCGCCGCCCAGCGGGCCGCGGTCGGCACCCGGATCGGCAAGGTCCCCGCCAACCCGCACCGGGAGGAGCTGGCGGCCCTGAAGCAGGGCCTGGCCGACCTGGGCGCGTTCCAGTGGATGACGATCCCGGACAACTACTCGGTGGAGAGTCTGCGGGAATTCGCCGGGTTCGACTTCCTGGCCTACATCAACCACCACAACAGCCAGATGAGCAAGTCGGTCCTGGCCGGGTTCTTCGACAAGGAGCAGGGCGGCGGCGACGCCGGCAAGCTCGTCGACTTCGGCACCCAGTCCGACGCCCTGTTCATGCTGATGCTCCAGACGATCATGGCGGAGATCGAACAGGTCATCAACACGACCATCATCCCGCGGTTCATCGACTGGAACTTCGGCACCGCGAAGTACCCGACGTTCCAGTTCGGTTCGCTGTCGGAGGAGCAGAAGTCGGCGATGCTCGACCTGTTCAAGACCCTGGCCGTGGGCGGGCAGAGCCTGACCATCCACCAGGAGTTCGTCCACGAGCTGGAAAAGCAGTGCGCGGAGCTGCTCAGCCTGGAAATCGACTGGGAGACCGTCGAAGCCGACGACGAGCTGGAAGCCGAGATGCTCGCCGAACAGCAGGAGCAGGACATGCTCGCCCAGCAGATGGGTGCCGGCCCGGCCGGCGCCGGTGGCGGGTCGCCGCTGGTCGACCCGGCGCTGCTGCCGCGGGGGTTCACCCTCAGCGCCACCGGCGACGACGACCCGTACCTGATGCTGAACGCGTTGGCCCGGGACCTGCTCGACGACGCGGTGCAGACGGTGGAGCTGGTCCGGGGCCGCCCGACCGCCGGTGGGCCCAAGTACGTGCGCACCGCCGAAGGGGCCCGCATCTACGGGGAGCCGATCGGCACCCCGATCACCCGGGACATGCGGGAGCGGACCTCGCAGGAGGGCGTGAAAGGCAAGCCGTACGGCGTCGGGGTGCGCGGCAAGCAGAAAAGTGGCCGGGAGATTCTCGGCGGCGGCCCCGGTGCGAAGGCGCAGCAGCCGGGCAACGTGGCCACCAAACCCAACCTCGGCGGCGGTTCGGTCAAGGCGACGTTCTCCCACCCGGACCAGCCGGGCGTGCAGTTGATGGTGTTCCAGGACGGCACCGTGGCCATCCGCGACGAGAAGGGCAACGTCAGCGCCCGGCAGAAGTTCGACATCGGGCAGTTCCTCAAACTCGGCTGGAAAGTCGACGGCGCCTACGCCGACACGTTCGACCCGAACGAGAAGCCGCAGGCCAAGGCACCGGCCGCGAAGACCGGTGACAAGCCGAAGCCGTGAGCGACAGCGAGGTCCTGCGCACCGTCGAGCAGCGGGTCCGGTCGCTGCTCGACGCCCGGCTGGGCACCCTGCGACAGGCGTACGGCGCGCACCTGAGCGCCACCATCGGCAGCGGCGGCGCGTTGACCGGCACCGAGCTGCTGTCCCGCCCGGACCTGCACACCGCGTTGACCACCGCGCTGGGCGGCACCCAGGCCGCCGTCACCACGGTCGTGCGGGCCGGCTACCGGGCCGCCGGGAACCTGGCCCGGGTCAGCACCGTCGCGGACCTGAAGGCGCTGGGGTTCACCCCGCCGGCCGAAGCCGGCGACGGGGCCGACACCCCGTACCTGGCCCTGGTGCTCAGCGGCCTGACGGTCGCGTTCGTGACCGCCGCACTGGACATCCAGGACGCGGTCCGGGCCGCGTTCGACGGGGTCACCGGGACCGCGGCGGCGGTCACCGCGGCCCGCATCCTGGCCGCCCACGAGGCCCTCGACCGGGCTGTACGCCGGCTCGGGGTGCGGATCAGCACCGCGGCAGCCGCGTCCGTGCACCGCGGCTACAGCGACGTGCAGCAGGCCCTGCACAGCTCCGTCCGCGACGCCCACCCGTACGTGCGGATCACCAAGCGGTGGCAGGTGCTGTCCGCCAAACCGTGCGGGTTCTGCGCCGCCCTCGACGGGGAGATCGTCGACCTGGACGAGGAGTTCGACCGCACCGCCGGCCCGCCGGACACCCCACCGCTGCCGGTGTTCCAGGATCTGCTGGGCCCGCCCCGGCACCCGAACTGCCGCTGCCGGCTGGCCTACGAGGTGGCCGAGGCCGCAGCGGAGGTCCGCGCCCAGGTCCGCACCCGGCCCCCGGTCGGCACCCAGCGCCGGCTCAGCGCCGCCGCCGTGCGACGGATGCCGGGTGGCCAGTTCGCCGCGATCACCGCGTTTTTCGGTGCCGCCGCCACCAAGTTGCGGGTCCTGCTGCGCCGGGCCCGAGCCGATGGCTGAGCCGCCGACCCGGGTCCGGTTCCGCGGCGACGGGCCGGATGTGCTGGCCGCCGCCGTCGCCGCCGTCCTGCACCACGCCCGCGACAGCAGCGACGACTACACGTTCGGGCCGTTGCGCCTCGACGAACTGGAGCGCGACGGGCTCGTCATCGGCGGCCCGGACCTGGCCGGGGTCATGGCCGTGCTTGCCACCATCCCGGGCCTGGCGCACATCGACGCCTGACTCACCGCGTAAAGCGCACCCCCTGTCGCTGTAAGTGTCAGTAAGGGCACGTTCCGTAGCGGGGGGTTGTTGTGGCGAACATTGGCTGGCTGGACGAGGTGACGACGACGGTGTTCGTCTCCAACCCGTCGGACCCCTGGGCGATCCTGCCGAAAAGCAAGATCAAATACGAGGAACTCGACTCCGTCGAGAAGTTCGGCACCGGCGGATTCGTCTACACCACGGACCCCAACCCCCCGAAGCCCCCGAAAACGCCCGCCAGCCCACCGGTCTGGGTCGACCAGATCCAGGTCACCCGCGCCCAGGTGCAGAGCGCCGTCGACCTGCTCACCCAGGCGAAAAGCAACTCCGTCATCAAGATCCTCGGCGCGGCCGGGCACCCGCTCGCCGCCGTCGACTACCACGCCCTCGCCAAAGTCGAATTCACCCTCGACCCGGCCCTGGCCGTCGGCCCGGACAAGACGAAGAACGCGTTCCTGCGCCACCTGAACAAGGTCCTCGACGGCAAACTCAGCTACCTCACCCCCGGCCCCGGCGGCGTCTACCCGCCCACCGTCGCCCACCGCCGGGTCGAAACCTACGACAACCACGGCATGCGCACCTACCTGCGCGACATCGCCAACGCCTACGGCAACGGCCGCATCATCGGCCGCGGGGCCAGCACCATGGGCCAGGACACCGTCTACGAGTGGCTCTCCGCCTGGCTCAGCGGCGACCTGAAAGCCGCCTACGACCTCGAAGCCGCCCACAGCACCAACCCGCACCCGCTGCACCCCGGCGCCCCCGGCCACCCGCTGACCCACAAAGTGGTCTGGGCCGCCGCCGTACCCGGCGAAATCCCCGCCGGAGCCTCCATCGGCGGCGACTGGCCCTCCCCGCAGCTCTCCTGGACCCCGGCCCAGGTCGACAACTACCTGGTCTACGCCAAGATGGCCAACCCCACCCACCTCACCGGCACGCAACGCAGCCGGTGGGCCCACGCCCACCTGCGGGCCGACAAGCACGAGGTCGACGAGCTGTCCCTCACCGCCCAGCACCGCGCCACCAAAGGCGAATGCCCGCTGACCGCCCCGCCGAAGATGTCCAACGACGCGTTCACCGACCAGCCGATGTTCGAGGTGCTCATCGTCGAAGGCGTCGTCGCCCGCAAATGGCCGACCGGTGCGTTGGACACCTACCTCCAGGTCAACAAGCTCACCGCCGGGTGGCGGTGGCAGTCCCAGGTCGCCGCCGTCCAGGCACACCTGACCGCCACCAGAGCCGAAGTGGAGGCCGCCGAACACACCCTCCAGTTGCGCTACGCACCCAACCAGCCCAAGCTCGGCGGCTACCACCGTAAGACGGTCCTGCTCGACCAGTTCGACCGGCGCTGGCTGTTCAAACCCGCCCCCACCCCGCAGACCCGGTTCCGCCCCGAAGTCGAACACGAAGCCCACGAACTCGCCCGCATCTGGGGCTACCGCACCGCCCACTCGGCCCTCGTCGAATACGACGGCCACTACGGGCAGATCCAATTGATGCTCGACGTGCAACGCAACCTGCTCGGCACCACCGGAGCAGACTTCGCCGCCCTCACCCCGGCCCAGCTCATCACCATCGCCCGCGAACACCTCCTCGACTGGGCCCTCGACAACGACGACACCCACGGCGAAAACATCGTCATCCTCGCCGACAACGACCCGGTCGGCATCGACAAAGGCCGCGCCTGGCGCTACGTCGGCGGCTGGGACGGCCTGTCCGCCACCAGCACCGCGAACTCCAACTGCCAGCTCATCTACACCGCGCTGTACGACGCCATCGCCGACGGGCACCTGGACCGGGCCATCGTCGACCGGATGTACCGCGCCGTCATCGTCCAGGCCCACCGGATGCAGGCCCTACCCGACGCCGTCCTCCACGAACACCTGGTCCGGGCCACCGCCAACCGGCCGCACTACCAGCCCTCCAGCTACCAGAAGGTGATCCCCGGCGCCCCCACCACCGCCGCCGAACTCATCACCCAGATCACCGACCGCAAAAACGCCCTCGTCGCCGACATGACCACCCTGTGGCGACGGGTCTACGACCGCGCCGGCTGGGACCAGCCCGACCTGGACTTCCCGCTCGGCTTCAACAACCAGGGCGTCGAACTCCACGCCGGCCTGCACCACCCCGCCCTACACACCGC
>JACCDR010101410.1_pt1 | contig 13613 bp, 10 predicted proteins | sample 7446431 | NCBI WGS metagenome assembly JACCDR01 (sample SAMN15323443, study PRJNA562643) | freshwater metagenome | isolation source: river surface water | place: USA:Blue River Watershed | collected 2017-08-17
ATGCATGCAAAACTGCGGCACTTGAATTTATATTCCCCAATTTGGGACAAGATTTCAGGGCTATAGGCGCGATAACCGCACGAATAATCTTTGGCATTTGGAACTCGTCCGAAACTGCGAAATAACCACGACATCACAAGAGAGAAAACGAATCTGTGAAAAGGTACGCCTCGAACAATGCTGCCAACCTGAAACCTTGAGGCAATGACAACATCATAACCAAGAAAGAGTTTATCAATCATTTCCGAAAAAAACGCCGGTGGATGAGAATAATCACCGTCCAAAATACCAACCCCGACAAGGGACTGTCCAGGTTCTACAAAGGATCGATAATTCGTAAGGATTGTTTCTAAAACTCCAACCAAATTTAAATTGCTCGGGTGATGAATGGCCTTCTGCCAGGAATATTCTTGGACAACTCGATTCATTTCATCTGCCGTTTGGTCTCGACTGGCATCATTGACCCAAACAACCCGAAGCTCAATGTGCCGTTGATTCAGACGATCACGCAAGACAACCAGTTCTGTACTGATTTTTGAGATCGCTTTTTCCTCGTTGTAACAGGGAATGAATATAAAAAAAGCTGACTTTTTGACATCGGTCATATGATTTGCAAACGAATATATATGGAATAAATTGCCCCATGCAAGGACAACTTCTATCAAACATAGGACTCACATTTTATAATCGTTTTAAAACAATATCGATGACCTGCAAGAGCAAACCAATGGCAATGAGAATCGGTGTCAACCAGCGAACTGAAAACCACCAATGCGGATACATCGTTGTACTCACCAAGTGTTTTTCACTTACAAAATCTGCTCGAATCTCAGACTCCTTAAACCCATCGCAAATCACTAGGCTCACACCAAAGGCCACAACCGGCAAAACCCAATTAATGAGCAATGAATCCAGAGCTTCAATCAATCCAGTCCCCATGTGACCTTGGCGATTGAAAACAAATGAGTTGATCACACTCGGGATTGTCGCCAGAACAAGAGATGCAATTCCAAACATCCACACATTGAGCTTCCGCGGTGATGAAACTCCCAGTCTCTTCGACCAGCGCTGTAAAAATTTAAAGTCTCGGGTATTTGAATGAACCCCTTCGAGCAATCCGATGCTTGCATTTAAAGCAGCTAAATAAAGGCACATGAAAAAGAGAACACCAAAAATTTTCCCGCCGGTAAATGAACTTAGAAAACCGGGAAGTACTTGAAACAAAATCGCAGGGTCTGTGACAGGTTTGCTGTAAATCTGAAAAACCAAAGGGAAAACCAGGAGCAAAGCAACGAGGCTCACCATGGTATCAACAATCGACACTCGAAAACCCGCCGTCGGAGTGTGATCTTCCGACTTCATGTAACTACCAAAGGTGACCATCACTCCAAAGCCGATGGAAAGGGTAAAAAAAACGTGCCCCATGGCGTGATTCATTGAAGATAAACTGAGCTTAGAAAAATCAGGATAAAATAAAAATCGAAAGACATCCGGCGCAACAGACAAGGAGCCGACTCTCATCACAAGAATAGCCACCATCAAAACAAAGACAGGCATCACATAGTTGATCCACTTTTCAAGACCCTCGTGAATCCCTTTATTCACCACAAGCACGGTGAAAATGAGGTGCACTGAAGCCAAACCAAACTGCAACCACCCATTTCGCAAAAGAACATCAATGTGACCGACATGATTCCCAGATTCTTGAACCAAAGAAAATATAAACTGGGTCATGAAATACAAGACCCACCCACTGATGACCGCATAATAACCTAAAACAACAAGACTTAAAATAAGGCTCGAATACCCAACCCAGCGAAGTCTTTTTCCACGATCTGTTGAAATCTTTTGAGTCAGGGGCAAAATCCCCATCCCGGTCATTTTTCCAAGCATCAACTCTGAAATCAAAAGCGGAGCCCCAACGACAAAAGCCAGCAGGACATACAAGAGAACAAAAGCCCCGCCACCGTTTTCACCAACGATGTACGGAAATCTCCAAAGATTTCCCAGACCACAGGCAGATCCTACAGCAACAAGATAGAATCCAAACTTTGTGCGCCATGAAAGCTTTTTCAAAGATTATGACCCCCGAGACTTCATGCAGAAAATACGGATGGGAATTCCCCATAAATTCCATCGCTCTTTGATGTTTTTAATCAAAAATCGACGATAGGCATTGGTGACACCATCTGGATGATTTGCAAAAGCAATAAAAGCGGGTGGCCTTTGATTTGTCTGAGTCAGATAATAGAATTTAACGTTCGTTGTCCCAAAAACCGGAGCCGGCGCCTTTCGAATCGTATCGAAAAAGAAATTATTCAAATCTGATGTCGAGAGTTTCAAATTCATTTGCTGTTCAGTTTTTTCGATTTCTTCAAAAAGCTCATCAAGTCCATACCCCTTTTCTGCTGAGGTATAGATGATTTTAATATCTTCAAAAAAATGGAATGTCTTTTCAACCTGTTCTCGAAAGGTTTTTTTAAACTCAGGAATTTGTTTCTGAGCAAGATCAATCTTGTTGGCGACGAGAATCACACCCTTATGATCGTCCATGATTGATTCTAAAATCTTTGCATCTTGCTCAGTCGGACCAATCAAGCTATCGACCATCAACAAACAAAGATTGGCCTTTCTGATGGACTCTTGAGATTTAAAAGCTGCAATAATTTCGACGTCTTCCTCGCGTTTAGCTGATCGTCGCAACCCCGCTGTATCAATGAGGATATAATGCCTTTCATTTCTAATAAAAGCTGTATCGACAGCATCAACGGTTGTTCCGGCGACATCACTCACAAGCATTCTTGACGTGCCCAAAATTCGATTACAAAGAGAACTCTTTCCAACATTTGGTTTTCCAACAATGGCAATTGTGAGGGGACGGACCTCAGCATCTTCTTCTCGCAGTGGAATCTTTGAAGTGATCCACTCGAGGATATCCCCGACACCACGGCGCTGCTCAAATGAAGCTGGAATGATGTCGGCACCAAATTCATAAAAATCAGCTTTTGCGATTTCTTCCTCGTGAACTTTATCGATTTTATTCACAATAATTGAAAACGGCTTTCCAGTTTGCTGAGCGATTCGAATGATATCTCGATCTTCGGGAATCAAACCGGAGCGACCATCCATCACAACCAGAATCAAATCCACAGTTGCTAGAAAATCCTGGACCTGCTCGCGTATTAATTGGGAAAATAAATCTTTGGATTCAGTGATTCCACCTGTATCGATTAAATCAAATTCTTTTCCCCAGAGACTCACCGGTTCGATGATGATATCTCGAGTCACACCCGGCTGATTTTTGACCACCGACTTTCGTGTGTCTGTAATGATATTAAAGAGCGTTGATTTTCCAACGTTCGGTCTTCCGATAATAGCTACTTTTTTTAAATCAAGAGACGACATATTTGAGATCTTTCAGCATGTTTTGATTTTCGAACCAGTTTTCTTTGACGATCACATTTGTTTGCATAAAAACCTTACGCTGAACAAACTCCTCGATGTCTTTTCGAGACAGCATTCCTATTTGCTTGATGGTTTCGCCGCCTTTACCAATGACTATTTTTTTATGTGAATCTTTTCCAACGATGATCGTAAATTCAAGGGTTAAATGCTTCGGATTTGACTCATCAAACTTGTGTGTTTCAACTGCAAGCTGATAGGGAATTTCTTGATGGAGAACTTCAAAACACTTCTCACGAACTAGCTCTGCGCAGATATCACGGGTCACTTCTGTCGTTAGATCATCTTCGCTAAAGAGCAGACTTTCGCTCTTTGGGAGGTTGCGAAGCATCGCCTGCAGAAATGCCTGTCTTGTCTCTTTCGAATACACAGCTGATTTTCTATCTTTATCAACACTCATGAGAAATTCGACAACATCATCTTTCATCTCTGACTTGGATTTGAGATTTGGACTTCCTTCGCCGGCGGAAATTACGTAGCCGTTGTTGTGCTGAAAATCACCGAGCAGGTAGACTTCTTTTTGGCCCTGTTCCGAAATCAAATCGAGCAGAACTTTGATTCGCTTAAAATACTTAGGATTTTCTGTTTTTGTAATAATAAAGATCTTTGGAGTCTTTTTCGCAGCAACCAACTTCATCACATGCAAAAGTTCATCCTTATTTTCACAGTCAACATTTAAGGCAACCAAAAGAACATCAGAGTTTTTCATGATGTCTTCGGCCTCTTTTTCCAGAAACTGGTTAAGGCCCTTTGAAGCTTTCACAAAACCCGGGGCATCGACAAAAACCACCTGCCCTAGGATATCCTTTTCTTGATAAACCGTTTGAATCCCATGAATTCTTCTGCGAGTTGTCTGCGGCTTTGCCGTCACAATCGAAATTTTTGAATCGATCAATGAATTCATCAGCGTGCTTTTTCCAGCATTCGGAAGACCCACAATCCCAACGTAACCCGTTTTCATATTTCCACCTTTTTCATCGCCAATTCTGCCGCATTCTGTTCGGCCTGCTTCCGATTTTTTCCAAGACCTTGCGCTAAGGGTCTCCCCTGGACAGAAACTTCCACTTCAGTTCCCTCAGCATCACTACAAATCACTTTATAAACCGGAGTTGTTTGATATTTTTTTTGAATCACTTCTTGAAATTGAGTTTTAAAGTCCTTATCTAGTTTCTTAAAGTTCTGAACCTGATTTAATTCTTCTGAAAAAAGTCTTCGAACTAACTTTTCACAAGTACTCAATCCTTGATCCAAATAAACAGCCGCAAGGACAGCTTCAAATGTTGAGGCCAAGAGCCTTGGGTTTTCTGAACTTGATGCCTTGAGCTCACCACGCCCCAAGCGAATTTGACTCCCTAAATCAAGGCGACGAGCCATTTGATGTAAAGACGGCTCATCCACCAAAAATGCACGCATTTTTGAAAGTTCGCCCTCTGTCTTTTCTGGATAACGCCGAAACAACTCGACCGAAATGATCATATTGACCAGAGCATCTCCCAAAAATTCAAGACGTTCATTATCAAGAACGGAATTTTCATGGGCATAACTTTTGTGAGTGAGCGCTTGTCTCAACAAATCAAGTTGATTCAATTTGATTCCATCAGACTTTTCCAATTCTTTTTGCAAACGCAGCTCAGACATTTTGATTCTCCGCAAGCTCTCCGCAGAGTGTGACTTCGCCACGTGAATTGAGTTCAGAGCCCGTAATCTTCACTTTAACTTCATCAGAAAAAGAACGCTGGACACCAGGAACAAGAACGTTCCAATTATTTCGCGATAGAAAGCTGACACGACCTGTTTTATCTCGTTTATTCAGCATCAAACTCTCTGCCGTTTTCCCAATCTGACTCTTGGCTGAATCATTCATGCGATCTAAACTCAACTCCCGTAATCTTTCAGCCCGTCTAGATTTTTCAGCAGGCTGTGTATCTAATCCAATTTTTGTTGCCCTAGTTCCTGGTCGATGGCTGTACGGAAAAACATGAATTTTTGTCCACGGAAGATTTGCCAGCGTTAAATAGGTCTCTTCGAAGTCCTCATGGGTCTCACTCGGAAAACCGACAATCACGTCCATGCCGACATAAACATCAGCAACCCTTTTAGCAATCAGTTCGAGGGCCGTTTGAACCTGTTCACGTCCATAATTTCTCCTCATTTGCTCAAGGACTCGGGTGTTTGCACTTTGAACACTCATATGAAAATGCGGCGCCAGTCGAGGGTCTTGGTAGAGCTCAATGAGTCGCTCAGAAATTTCAACAGGCTCTAAGGATGAAATCCGAAAACGTGGCATCTGTGTTTTTTTTAAAAGATTCTCTACCAAATCTTCAAGTCGCAACACTTGACCTGCGACAACGTCTTCATAGTCGCCGATGTGAATTCCCGTGAGAACAACTTCTCGAAATCCTTGGGTATAAAGATCATTCACACGCTGAACCAAAGACCGCACAGTTAAACTTCTTGATTTCCCGCGAGCAAAAGGAATCACGCAATAAGAACAAAAGGAATTACATCCATCTTGGATTTTGAGAAAAATTCGAGAATGGCTCTCTTCGATGCCGCCACCTTCTTCCAATTCTTCTTTTTTAAAAATATTTTCTTTGAATACTTTATTTGCCAAATTTCCTCGGTAGAGATCTTGAATGAGAAATGGCAACTGAGATTTATGTGAGTTCGCAACGACGAGATCAACGCTTGGCAGACCTTCGAACAAATTGGTATCAACTTGAGCTGCACAGCCGGTCACCACAATCTTCGCAAGTGGTTCAGCTGCTTTGATCCTTCGGATTAAACGAACTGCTTCCTTAGAAGCTTCCGCCGTCACGGCACAAGTATTCAGAACATGAACTTGGGATTCATTTGGCTTCGTGTCTGCCACCATGCCCTGACGATTGAGATTTGCCTGAATCAATCCTGTGTCGTAGGTATTGACCTTGCACCCAAAGGTGTGGGTTTTGTAGGTGATGAGGTTCTGTCTTAAGTCCGAATCCATCCGCCACCCATGAGTATTTGATTTCGATAAAAAACGGCTGCCTGTCCGGGAGTTACCGCCCGCTGCGGTTCAGAAAATTCTAAACTCAAATGACTTCCTCTTTTGGAGACCCGAGCTTTTGCTGGCTTATGTTGATAGCGAATTTTGACGTCGAGAGTTTCGCCATCTTTGATTTCAGAGAGCTCCTTGACGTCAAAAACATCAACCTTTGAAGAATAGATGTATTTCTCATCTCCGACCCAAACTGTATTTGTTTCTGCATCGATCTTGATGACAAACAGCTTCTCATGATAATCCATTCCAAGCCCGCGACTTTGTCCGTAGGTGAAATGATGAATCCCGGCATGCTCGGACATGATCTCACCACTAGGATAACGTTTGATAACGCCTTTTTTGGAATTCAGAATTGATCGATCCACTTGCTCTTCAATAAACTTATCGTATCCCTTTTGACCAACAAAACAGATCCCCTGGGAATCTTTCTTTTTTGCAACCGAGAGACCTTTTTCTTCCGCGATTTTTCTGACTTCAGATTTTTTAAGGTGTCCGACAGGAAAAAGCAGTTTGGGAACGATGGTTTCCTCAATCGTAAATAGAAAATAAGTTTGATCCTTCCAATCATCAACAGATGTTTGAATCATTTTTTTTCCGTCATGATCAACGATTTGAGCATAGTGTCCTGTCGCCAAATAATCACATTGAAGTTCATTCATTTTTTGAATCAAGTGATCAAATTTCAAATAGGTATTGCAATTCACACATGGCAAAGGTGTCTGCCCCTGCAAATAATTTGCAATGAATGGATCAATCACGCTGGCTTTAAATTTTGCTTCACAGTTTAAAACATAAAATGGAATTCCAAGGCGATCAGCAACACTCCGAGCATCGTCCACATCAAGAGAAGAGCAGCAAGTTCCATTTCCCTCTTCGATATCGCAAGTGGAATAGTCCCAAACTTGCATGGTTGCACCAATCACATCAAAGCCTTGATCCTTCAGAAGACTTGCAGCAACTGAGGAATCTACGCCGCCACTCATGGCAACAAGAACACGGGGTTTCTTTTGCATTTTATTTTCCATCACAAAGAGACCTCCATCATCGAAGATAATTTATCCACACTTTTTGTTTTGTTCGGCTGCAATTGCAGTGATCGCAAATAGGCAACTGTTTCAGAAAGGACATGAACAAAGCTTTGCACTTCATTCATTGTGTTTCCCCATCCAAACGAAACACGCAAACTGCTTTGGGCTTCCTCACGTCTCAAACCAAGAGCCAGAAGCGACGGACTTGGCTCTGGATTTCCGGAGCTGCACGCAGCGCCCGTGCTGACTGCAAATCCCTTCATATCAAGGCTCATCAAAAGTGTTTCACCATCAATGCCTTCAATAATCAGGCTCGATGTGTTTGGAAGACGCAGGCTTTCCGACGCGTTCACACGAACATCAGAGATTCTACTCAGAACTGCAGTTTCAAAAGCATCCCGCAAAGAACGGACAAAACGACCTCGCTCACGAACCTCAGATAAAAATGGGACAACTGCTTTTAAACTTGAAATCCCAACAATGTTTTCAGTTCCCGCGCGCCGATGTCTTTCCTGCCCACCACCTAAAATCAAACTCTGATAAGGCCGTCCTCGCTTCACGAAAAGAACACCCGTTCCCTTCAAAGCATAGAATTTATGACCAGAAAAAGTGGCATAATCAACACCGAGATCTTTGAGATCCACGGGAATTTTCCCAAAGGCTTGCACAGCATCGGTGTGCATGAGCGCTCCATATTGATGAGCCATCTGAGAAATATGTTGAATCGGAAAGAGAGATCCAAACTCGTTGTTTGCTGTCATGACAGAAACAAGGGCTGTCTTTTCATCAATTTGTTTTTTCAAAAATTCTAAATCCAGGTGTCCGTTTTTTTGAACTGGGACAAAAACAACATGTGCTCCCAATGACTCGATGACTCGAAGAGCTTGAATCACACTGGGATGCTCCACCATCGTTGTGATAAATTTATTTCGTCCATCCTTTTGAAAGACTTGTTGAAAAACCGAATGAATGACAGTCGAGTTTCCCTCAGAGCCACCGGAGTTAAAGATCAACTCGAGAGGATCACAAGAGAGATGCTTTGAAAGTTCTTTCCGAGTCTCACGAAGGACTGACTTGGGGTACCGACCACCCATATGAATCGAACTTGGATTTCCCCAATTTGGCAGAGTCTCAAGAATTGCTTTTTGAGCGCCCTGATAAAGCGGACTTGTCGCATTATGATCCAAATAGATCGGATTTTGAGACAATGCTGGACTCTCAACCTGCGGTTGACCATTGGCGCTTTCAACCTGCGGCTGAAGGTATAAAAATGGCGGAATGGCAGGGGCTGGCTGATTGTTCATAAAGGTGGCAAAAACTATCACAAAACGAACCACTTGAAAAGGAATCAATCCTAGACCTTCATCTGTCGGTTTTTGCAGAAAATCGTCCGATAGAAGCTCTGTGATCGATTCTCAACTCATTTCATTTTTACAAGGTTTAGGGATCAAATTTCCTGAAAATGTGCCTGATCCAAGGAGCTTTCTACTGCAACTCTTGAAGGATCAAGAGCTTAAGGATGATATTTATCTGCCATGGGCCGTCGAAAAGCATCAGCTCCCGCTTCTGAAGAGTGAATTTTTTGCCGGCTTTCAGCCAAATTCTCAGCTCTGGGACTCGGAAAAATCGAAATTCAACTGGGATGAAGGCTTTATTCCACTGTTTCATTGGGAGGATCGACTTGTCGTTGGATGCGTTGATATCCCGGAAAAATATGTTCAGACTCAAGAGCACGTCCTCATTCTTTGTTCGATTTTGGAACTCGAGAAAATCTGGAATTTCTACCAAGCCCCGCAATCCTATCGCTTTATTGACCAGCTTGGAATTCAGCCTGTTGATCCACAGCCAATCCCTTCTGAATCACAAGCCGTAGACATTGATGCTTTGACCGTCGGCGGACCCTCGGTAGAAACTCCTGAGCCTGTTCTCAATATGGAACAAGTCGAAACTTTAGAACCATCCGTTCAGGTCCCTCGGGCTCCTCAAACACAGAGCGAAGAAGACCCTGCCGCTCTGTTGGAATTGAGCGACGAAGAGTCCTCCGAAAAAGAGAGCTCCTCAGAAGATGAAAATAAAGAGTCTTCCAGCGAAGACGAAGAAGCCTCACCAGAGGGCCTCTCTCTTGATTCAAGTGAAGATTCAGAAAGTCTGTCCTTTGACTTATCCGTTCCTCCACCAAAACTCTCGCTGACAGCCCTCAACTCAAACTCCGAGGAAAGTGTCCCTGCGGTCCAGAGCGCAACGACACCAAATCCAACTCCGGCAACACCGACTCCATCATCCGCCTCTCCGCTCACTCCTTCGCTGTCGCCGTTATTGTCGCCATCACCGTCACCTTCCATGAAACCTCAGGCCACCCCACCGCCACCACCACCAGAGGCCGAAGTGCCATCATTGATTGCACAGACGACCCCGTCGGTCACACCGACCAAACCGCCACCTGTGAGTGCTGAGGCTCAGGTGATTCCGATGAAGAACGACCGTTTTATTCATTATCATCTCATGAAAGAACTCTCATTTTCTGAAGTTCAGAATACCGTTGAGCAAATCTTTGCTGATTACAGAGAACAAAACAAAGTTGGTTTTTTTGGGTTTGTTGATCAGGATAAACGAAAGATCGATTTGGCCTTTCGCAGCAAAGGAACACCAGAGGCGTTGACGTCATCTGCAATCACTGTTGATCAACCAGGAATTTTGAACATTGTCTTGAGAACGCAAAAACCATTCTATGGAAAGCCACACAGTTCGGAGCAGAATCTTAAACTCTATGATCTTGTGAATGATGGTATTGACCCCGACATGATTATGGTTGTTCCCTTTTTACTTGATGAAAAGGTTGTTGCTCTTGTTGGATTCATTGCAGATGAAAAGTCTTACAGCCTTGATCGTCTCATGGAATATGAAATTCGAGTCCAAAGAGAGTTTCGAATTAAGCTGGGCCTTTCCATCACAAATCTCGAAAGAGCGAGTTAATCGTCAAAGCTCACAGGAGAGATTATTCCTCCTCTCCCATTTTTGATAGAATTTAATAATATCTCATTTTTTACTTGTTTTTTACATTTCGAGATAGGGTTACATTTACTGCGTCCAGTGCCGATAACTTGGTCAGCACTCACACCTCCAATCCACATTTAATTTACATCCAGCTGGCAATATCTTTGCATTTTTAGGGCGTATGGCAAACGCACTCTTTTGCAAAGCAATTTCAATTCTTCTTTTAGGGGCCGTCCACGCCTCTGCGGGGGCGGATTTTGAACTCGAAGATTTCTACCCAACTCAACTCAAAAAGTCGCCAGTTTGCCAAAGCGTGAGAACACAAACGGAAAGACTCGCCATATCTTTAGGTGATTTTGGAGCCAGCCCCGGATCGAAACTTGGATCGACAGTAGACTCAGCCAACTGCACACACCACCACCAACAGCTCGCTCAATTCACAGAGATTGAGATCAATCAAATGAAGTTGAATTTATCCGTTCTTAAATCAATCAATGACCCGGACTGGAACAATCCCTTCGAAAATGAACTCTCCTCAACTCAAAAATCCACGATCGTTCAAATGAATAGTCATCGTAAAAAATTAAAATCGGAAATTAACATTCGCCTTACTGAAGTTCTGCCGGTTCTTAATGATTTCAATTGCCGCACCAATGTATCAACCCTTCGGACATTTCTGATATCAAAAGAGATTCAGTTCAATCCTGCTGAATTTTCTGAATCCAACTGTCCTCAAAATCCAGCTGCTGAGTTTTCGCCTGGTGTAGTTTGGGTTATGCCGAATATTCAAGAATTGAAAATTCGAACAGCCTCTCGCCTCACGATTCTTTACCCACAATTACAAGGGACATTCTCTGAGTTTATTTCTGATGCGTCCTTAAAATATGAAAAGCAAAAATTTGTGCTCGAGAGACAACTCCTGATCCCAACTTCGATTGAACGCTTCGAGCTCCGCAACGATCAACAGTTTATGGAAGAGCTCTCTCAAATTCAATCCTTTAGAAACCTCACGCAGCAACAGGCATCGAGACTCATTCGAAAGAGTTTTATTGAAAATAAAATCTCTGGCCGACTCCCAGGAAAAGTGGGATGTGAGAGTTCCTCGTTGACTAAAGAAAGCTCACAAAGCCTGACATCAGAGGAGATTGTCGCGACCAACTCGTGCCTTCCTGAACCTGAAAGACTCTCCATCGACAACTATTTCGGAATTGGCTACTCATCGATCAATTCAGCACTTCGGCGAATGGACCTGACCTTTGAAATTACTCAAAAAGTGAACCTGATCAAATCTGCTCTCCGTCGTCTCGTTCCATATCAGGGTGTTGTCTTTCGCGGAGCCGGAGAAAGCTCGCTTTTTGATCGCATAGTTCCAGGTGAAGAGTCGTTTATGGATCCAGCTTTTTTAAGCACAAGCCTGGATAGCGATGTCGCTCAAAAATTCACAGAGAGAAACATTGCGCCGGCGCGGTTTATTCTCCTCTCCAAAACATGCCGGTACATCAGCCATATCAATGGACTTTACGGCAGTGGCGAAAACGAAGTCCTGTGTGCGGCTGGAACATCATTTGATGTTCTTCATAAAGTTAAAATCGACCAAGTCACATATTTTCTGATGGAAGAAAAATGAAATTAACCAACTTAACAAAGGAACTCCAAATGAAAACTTCAATACAAATCTTATTCTTTGGCTTGATTATCTTCAGCAGTTCAGTGTGGTCGCAAGGGAACCTCACTGAATCAAATATACAACCCATCACCATCATCAGTTCAACAGGCGCAAAATTTGTTCAAGACAAATCAATCGCGGAGTTTGGAAATGCATATAGGGACGAAGCAACAGGGATCATCTGGAGCGAGCTTTCAAACAAAGACGGATCGCTCTATAGCGTGACCCTGGATGAAGCAAAAGACTACTGTAAAAGCAAAAATGCTTCAATTCCGACTCTCGACGAAGTCGAGGCTCTTTCTCGACGTCTGGGGTTTCAATCTTCAAACGGCTACCGACCGAGCCTTCCTTTCCTCCGAGCAAATCAGGAGATCACCCCGACCAACCCTGAAAATATCATTGAAATTGAAGATTCAAAAATAGGCGCACCTGAGGATTTTGGCGGGTTTTTAGTTTGGGCTGACAGCTCAAAGCTCCTTCCTCCCGTGATGTCCTTTGTTCTGGATAATCGCACAGGTGAAGTCTTTGATTTGCCCAGTGCTTTTAATTTTTATGCGGTTTGTGTCAAGCGACCTTAGTGAAAAAGTGAAGGAAATATAGATGTTCCAAAGAACTCTCTTGAAGGAAGATTGAACGAATGCAGATGACTTTAACGCTTTTCAAAAAATCTCTAGCTCATTTGATCTTAACAATGAGTATTTCTATATTTGCCAATGCGGCTGATCGGCAGCTCCAGTGTTCAAGTGTCTTGATTAATTTCCAGAGAGAAGTTTACATCACTGACCAGCGAACACTGGCGACTCATCATGAAGGACTCCACCCAACACTCAGGGGCTCCCAATATCTTTGTAGCCCCATCATGGTTTCTTTAGCGTTAGCTCGTGTGCAGGAAATTCTATCAGGGGAAACACCCTTCTACTCACTTTATAAAGCAAGTTCAAAACAGCTCGATCTGGCCGCTGTCCAAACGATCAATTACGCGAGAGAGTCAGAGCTTTTGAATCCTGAGAAGGGAATGTATCCATCTCAAACAATTCAACTTCTCAATCAGTTGATTCAAAAGAAATTTCCTGGAAAGAACATTACCGTTGAGTATAGAACGATAAGCCCCCTGGACAAATACGAAAACAGAAACGTCAATATGGATGAATTGAATCGTCTCAATCAAGATCCAAAATCAGTAGTCATCCTGGGTCTCGGTCAATACGATTCCAACGACAAAACCACGGCGAAACGATCAGGCCATCAAGTCCTGCTTTACAATGATCCGACACAAGTTCTCACAAACGAAAATTCCGATTACTGGGGAAATCGACTTAGAATTTTAGATTCATGGGGAGGACGTACTGGGTATCTGTCGATTAACGAATCAAAAGAAAGCCTAGTAGGCAGATACGTCATGAGTTCCTACAATGGACCCACA
>JACCDR010697305.1_pt1 | contig 13613 bp, 17 predicted proteins | sample 7446431 | NCBI WGS metagenome assembly JACCDR01 (sample SAMN15323443, study PRJNA562643) | freshwater metagenome | isolation source: river surface water | place: USA:Blue River Watershed | collected 2017-08-17
AAATGGGATTTTTTGAGATTTGGCAATAGGGAAATATAGAGCATTAACTCTACTCACAGGGCGATATGTGTGGATTTCCTTTGACCTTCAGTTCCAGCGTAGCTAAGTCGGGGTATGAAAAATATAAATTTTAAGTTTGAAAACAAAAATACAATCGTAACAGGTGGAGCTTCAGGTATCGGCTTTCAAATCGCGACAAGCTTTTTAGAGGCTGGAGGAAATGTTTCTATCTGGGACTATTCCGAGCAAGCTCTTCAGAGTGCTAGAGCCGAACTAAGCAAGTATTCGTCTCGTGTTCATCTTTCTCAAGTTGATGTAACAAGTCGAGAGTCTGTCTCTAAAGCCGTCGAATCCTTGCCGTGGACTGTGGATATTTTGGTGAATAACGCTGGTATCACTCGCGATAAATCTTTTGCTAAAATGGGAGCTGAAGATTGGGATGCTGTTATTAATACAAATCTGACGGGTCTTTTTAACGTGACAAAGCTGTTGCTGGAAAAGTTTACGACTCAGTCCAATCACAAGCGTATCATCAATATCTCTTCAGTTGTTGGTCTTTATGGTAACTTTGGCCAGACAAACTATGCGGCTGCCAAGGCAGGCGTCATCGGAATGACAAAGACATGGGCTAAAGAGTTGGGTCGCAAAGGTTTTACGTCCAATGCAATTGCTCCTGGTTTTATTATGACGGCGATGACAAAGGCGATGCCTAAAGAAGTTTTGGAGGGAATGGCAGCAAAGGTTCCTGTAGCTCGTCTTGGAGAAACTGAAGATATTGCAAACGCATGTTTATTCTTGGCATCTGAGCAGGCCAGCTATATTAACGGAACAACTCTCAGTGTAGATGGCGGGATAGTTCTCTAAGCTGCGGAGTTTTTCAAAGGGCTCCTTCTCTGGGGGGGCTATATCTTAAATTGTAAAGAGGGGCCATGAGTTATTTGCCAAGATGTGCTTTCGGATTCGTTACTGCAGTCCTTACCCTGGTTTGTCTTTCTGTTATCGCAAGTGCAGAGGTTTTAAAAGGCTTCGTTGAGATAAGAAAAGACCGAGAGCTTTATGTCGAATACAGCCCTCCAAAAGAGGGCATGCCAACAGTTGTTCTTATTAATGGTCTTACATACACTTTGCGGCAGTGGGATAGTTTTGCCTCTCCTTTGGTGGCAAAAGGAGTTGGAGTTCTGCGCTATGATCCCTATGGAATGGGGCAGACTTTATTGAAATATGCGCCCATTGTCAGTGTGATCCTTTATCAAGAGCAAGTGATGGACCTGAAGATTTTGCTGCAAAAGTTAGAGATCCCAGCACCATATAACTTTGCAGGGCTTTCTTATGGCGGTGGTTTAGCCGCTGCCTACACGGCATCTTACCCTGATGATATTGAAAACCTAATATTGATGGCTCCTTTTACTCGACCCCTGGAGGATACGGATAAGTGGATTCAATCGCAGATTTGGGCCACGCGTAAAATGTTTCCGATGAATCCTTATTCTGATGATGATCTTTATGACTATTTCTTGAGGCAAATTGTTTACTCTACCTATCCGCAGGCAGAGCCAATTGTTTTAGAAAATCCCTTCAAGCTGGAGGCTGTCTACCGCTTGGTGCAGGGAATTCGCAAAGCGCGACCCCTTGATCTGACCGAGAAAATTCCTACACGCGCCCTGCACCTCATGATTGCTCGGCAAGATCAGTATATTAAGCCAGCTGTGCTTGATGAGTATTGGGATGCTGTACCCTTGAGGGCGCGCGCAAGTCGGCTTTATATTAACGATTCCGAACACAAAATGGTGGAGGATGTTCCAAACTTCACGGCCTCTTGGGTCTACGAAATTTTGACCGGAAATCCTACACTTTTTAGAGGACTTGATTTTGAGGGTTATCCTTACGAAGGCAAAGCCCGTTCGGAAGAGGGAACTATTCACGTAGGTCGAGAATGATAAACTACGAGGTCAAAGAAGGACTTGCGCCTGAAGATATTTTTTTTATACATGGAAATGTCGCCTCAAACTGTTGGTGGTATCCAGCAGAAGCATTTTGGGCAAAACAAGCAGAAGGTAAAAACCAAAAAGGGGCCTTGATCTATGCTGAGTTTCGCGGCTGCGGCAAAAGCACAGCCCCAAAAGACCTGTCTGAAGTCGGAATGTCACTTTTTGCAGATGACTTTATTGAAGTTGTTCAATCTCTGAGACGTGGACCCCTGCACCTTGTGGGTCATTCCGCAGGTGGACTTATTGCCGCTATGATGATGGCCCGGGCCCCTGAGCTTTTTAAGCGGGCAATCTTATTGGATCCAGTAGGCGCTCGCGGAGTTACATTTGACAAAAGTATGATCGCAGCCTTTGAGGCCATGAAAACTGACAAAAAGCTCACTGCAACTATTATTGGTTCCACAATTTATAAGAATAATCCAGAGGATGCGTTCTTTAATGATTATATTGTTGAGGACGCTTTTAAGGCCGTTAGGTCTGTTGGTCATTGGGTTTTGGAGTCTTTGGATGGTTTGGATGTTCGCGAGCAAGTTAAGAGCATTCCAAATCAAACCCTAGTTTTACATGGCGAGTATGATGTTCTGCTTCCAATAAAGGACTCTCAAGAGTTGGCAGCTCTGATTCCGAATGCGCGATTTGAGGTTATCCCTCAGCAGGGACATTGCCTAAATATCGAGAACCCAGAAAAATTTGTCTCTATCGTACGCAATTTTTTATTTGCCTAAGGCGCAGTCGTCAGCGCCTCGCATCAATAATTTTGAACTAGACGGGGGCGGTGTAATTTGTTGCGCCCTATTTCTTTTTGCGTTAATCATCGAATAATACATTACAATTTTGTGACAAAACTATTTTGTATCTCCTAGGGAGTGCCCATCTATGTCTGAAAATAGAGACGAATATAATCGTGCAGGTTTCTTGGCTTTTGCCTTCTCGATGGTCTTCTGTTTTGCGTTCTTTTTCTATCTTGTTGCTATCAATAAAGGTGTGGATCTTGCTGAAAACGTTATTGATCCTTATGCTCCCGCTGTAGAAGGGGCGACCCCTGTTTTTGATATTGCGCAAGTCAAAGAGCCCTGGGTTTCATCTCCTGAGATGATTACTTATGGAGCAAAGCTTTACAAAACTAACTGTGCTATGTGCCACGGTGAAAAAGGTTTGGGCGATGGGGCTGCGGGCTCCGGATTGAATCCGAAGCCAAGAAACTTAGTTGAGGGTCAATGGACCCAAGGTACAGGCATCATTGCGCACTTTAAGGTCTTGCAGAACGGAATCAAGGGCACGTCAATGGCTTCGTACTCGCACTTTAAGGCCGCAGATCGTTGGGCTCTGGTGCATTACATTGATTCAATTACGCAAAATAAGTCAGCAGACGACCCAGCAATGGTTGCTGAGTTTGCAAAAACAGCACAATAAATAAGGACGTCTTAATGCTGTCTAGGCTTTTGGTTTCTTTTTTGAAAACAACGTATGCCCTGCTCTCTGGAGTGGCTCTTGTTTTGTTTTCATTGAATGCCGGAGCTGCCTTTGATGGCGCTTTGTCGCCCAAGGTCTCAACTGAGGTTCCTAAAGAGTTAGCAGATATCGGTATCGACGAAAAACTTGGAACTCAGCTCGACTTGAGCATGAAATTCAAGGATGACAACGGCAATGAAGTAACGTTGGGCTCTTTTTTCGATGGTAAGCACCCAGTTATCATATCGCCGATCTATTACTCCTGCCCGGGTCTCTGTAACTTTCACTTAAACGGGCTGACGGATGGCTTAAAGGCCATGGAGCCTGCCTGGAGCGTTGGAAAGAAATTTAAAATACTTTCTATTAGCTTTGATGCAAAGGAAACGTCTGATTTAGCAGCTAAGAAAAAAGAAACCTACATGAAGCTCTATGGTCGCGATGGGGCCGCTAACTCTTGGCACTTTTTGACTGCGGACCAAGCGACGATTCAGGCTTTCACCGGTGCATTGGGCTTCAAATTTAAATGGGATGAGAAGGCAAATGAATGGGCTCATGCCTCGGCTGCGGTTTTTGTAACTCCAGATGGAAAGATATCTCGCTATCTCCATGGAATCATGTTTCAGCCACAGGACTTGAAGTTGGCCCTGAATGAAGCGACTGCTGGTAAGATCGGTAACCTGGTCGAACACTTGGTTTTATATTGTTTTAAGTATGACCCTCAACAGAGTAAATTTACTTTAGCCGCTATTAACGTCATGAAGTTGGGCGGAGGGGTGATGGTTCTATTGATGGCTTTATGGTTATTGCCGGTTTATATTCGCTCTCGATGGGCGAAGCAGAAAACTGCGGGGAGATGATGTACATGATGTGGTTTAATACAGCGAAGGCCCAATCCTTCATGCCCACACAAGGAACCGAGATTGCAGCGCAAGTCGATAATCTTTATGGTTTCTTGGTGATCACAAGTTTCATAGCTTGCGTTTTGGTCATTGGGGGAATGATTTATTTTGTTTGGAAATACCGTCGCCGCACGCCGAACGATAAAACGGCCTATATCTCTCACAATACGTTCTTAGAGTTTTTGTGGTCATTTATTCCACTTGTCATCTTTTTGGCAGTTTTTGCGTGGGGCTGGGTGATCTACCACGACATGCGTACCATGCCAAAGAATGCTCTTGAGATCAATATTGTGGGTAAACAATGGGCTTGGGAAGTCGAATACAAGAATGGTTTTAAAACCGTTAATGAGGTGGTCGTTCCTATTGATCAAGATGTTAAGTTGATCTTGAGCTCCAGCGATGTTCTTCACTCATTCTATATTCCCTCATTCCGTATCAAGCAGGATGCTGTTCCTGGTCGCTACACAGCTTTGTGGTTTCGGGCTAATAAGCTTGGAGATTTTCATGTTTTCTGTACCGAATATTGTGGAACCTCACACTCTGGCATGATCGGAAAGCTACGGGTTGTTTCTCGGGCTGATTTTGATGCGTATATGGAGCAAGGACAAGAGGAGCGATACCTGCCCTTAGCAAAAAAAGGCGAAAAAGTTTTTGCAGTCAAAGCTTGTGCCTCTTGCCACTCGGTGGATTCACCAGCTGTTAAAGTGGGGCCTTCACTCTATCAAAAGTTTGGGCATGAAGAATTTATGGATGACGGAACAAAGATCGTATTTGACGAAAACTACATCCGTGAATCTATCTTGCAACCCAATAAACATATCGTTAAAGGATTCCCAAAAGGTGTGATGCCCACATTTCAGGGACAAATTACAGAAAACGAACTCAACGCCCTTGTTGAGTATATAAAGAATTTGAAATAAGGAGCACCAAATGGCTACAAAATCAGCTCATCACGGTGACAATTACATTAATTTTGAAAAAGGTCTTTGGTCTTGGCTAACGACTGTAGATCATAAGCGTATTGGATTGATGTATATGATCGCAGTTATGTTCTTCTTCTTTGTTGGAGGAGTCATGGCTCTCTTGTTACGTTTGGAGCTTTTTGCACCAAACGTGACGGCAAACGTTGGACAGGTTCTGAAAAACGGCGACGTCTACAACCAGGTTATGACTTACCATGGGGCAATCATGGTATTCATGGTCATTATCCCGGGTATTCCAGCAATTCTAGGGAACTTCTTTTTGCCGCTTCATCTTGGGGCAAAGGACGTTGCTTTTCCGAAGATCAACTTAGCAAGTTGGTATGTTTTCATGTTCGGAGCTGCACTTGCGATTCTAACTTTTTTCTTCAAAAAGATTGATACAGGCTGGACATTCTATACACCCTACTCGATTCGGAGTGGAACCTCGACGGTGATGATGGTGTTAGCGGCATTCGTTATGGGGATGTCATCTATCTTGACAGGTTTGAATTTTATCGTGACGGTCCACCGGCTGCGTGCGCCAGGCATGACAATGCATAGAATGCCTCTGTTTGTTTGGGCGCTTTACTCAACCGCGATTCTACAGATGCTCGCAACTCCGGTTTTAGGTATCACTCTGTTGTTGTTGGCTGTGGAAAAGTTATTTGGCGTGGGGATTTTTGATCCCGTTCTTGGTGGAGACCCGGTTTTGTTTCAGCACTTTTTCTGGTTCTACTCGCACCCGGCTGTTTACATCATGATCCTGCCGGCGATGGGAGTGGTGTCTGAACTTATCACAACATTCTCGCGCAAGGTGATTTTTGGGTATACGGCAATCGCCTACTCATCTTTGGGTATTGCGGCCGTCTCATTCTTTGTCTGGGGCCATCACATGTTTGTGTCCGGTCAATCAGAGATTGCAGGTATCTTATTCTCTTTTATCACCATGCTGGTGGGGGTTCCGACCGCAATCAAAATGTTTAACTGGGTGGCGACGCTCTACAAGGGATCAGTCTCTTTCGAGTCGCCCATGCTGTATGCACTTGGATTTCTATTTTTATTTGCAATCGGTGGAGTGACAGGGATTATGTTGGCCACACTCCCCATCGATGTTCATTTCCATGACACCTACTTTGTGGTTGCACACTTCCACTACGTGATGGTGGGGGGAACCCTGATGGCTTTGATGGGTGGATTCTATTATTGGTTTCCAAAGATGTTCGGAAAGATGTACAACGAATCAACCGCTCGCCTAAGTTTTGTGTTTATCTTTATTGGCTTTAACGTCACCTTCTTCCCTCAGTTTATTTTGGGAGCTATGGGGATGCCTCGTCGTTATTTCGACTACATCCCGGCTTACGAAGCTTTGAATAAGATTTCAACAGTGGGATCTTGGCTGATTTTGACGGGATTTCTGCTTGGGCTTTACACAATGATTCAAGGGTTGAGAAATGGTAAAAAAGCGCCGATGAATCCATGGGGCGCAAAAACTTTGGAGTGGCAAACACCGTCTCCACCTCCTCACGATAATTTTGCAGTAGAACCAATTGTCACAGCGGGGCCTTATGAGTACAGATAGCAAAGCAACACATGGTGGTATTCATTCCGCCCATGTAGCGCATCACTTTAAAGACGCAAATCAACAGTACGCGAGTGGAAAAGAAGGCATCTGGCTTTTCATGGTCACTGAGATTTTGATGTTTGGGGCGATCTTAGTTGGCTATGGAATTTTTCATACAATTTATCCAGAGATGTTTTCCGAGGGAGCAAAGACTCTGGACTGGAGAATGGGCTTTGTAAACACGCTTGTCCTGATATTCTCTTCTTTTACAATGGCCATCTCAATTTCTTACGTGCAAAAGAATCAATCTAAGAAGGCGGCCATTGCTCTTGCACTGACTCTGCTTTGTGGTGCCATCTTTATGTGCATCAAGTATTTTGAATACAGCCATAAATTTCATTTAGGACTGTTTCCAGGTCGCTTCTTGGATGTGGCAAGTGTCAATCCCGAGCATGCTAATTTGGGGATGTACTTTGGTTTCTACTATTGCATGACGGGCTTACATGGTCTGCACGTTTTAATCGGTATGGGATTGATTACTTGGTTGTTGATCCGCACAATCCGAGGAGACTTTCACTCTCAATATTGGATTCCAGTCGAGGGTGTTGGAATTTTCTGGCATATCGTCGACTTGATTTGGATCTTCCTGTTCCCTCTCCTTTATCTTGTGGGGTAATGAAATATGGCACACAACTCGAATCACAATGATCCTAATGTTTTGCATCCACATATCACCCCTATGGCAACCTATCTGAAGGTTGGAGGGGCGCTGTTTGGACTGACATTTTTAACAGTCATAGCGCATAGCTTTAATGCACAGCTTGGTGCCTTTGCGGCTCCAATTGCATTTTTGATTGCCTTGGTTAAGGCTATCTTAGTTCTTTTGTACTTCATGCATTTAAAGGACGATACAAATCTCAATCGTCTGATCTTTGCCTCAGGATTTATATTTCTGGTGGTGTTGTTGTTCTTCAGTGTTTTGGACATTGCAACTCGGGTCCATGAAGTGAGTCCCCTCTAAGCTTGTGCTTAAACTATTCGCCGACCTGACTAAGTTTGGGATCGTGGTCTTCTCGGTACTGGCGGGATTGGCTGGCTATGCGACGGGTTTCCAAATCGAGCAGCCCTTTAGTTGGACCATTTTTGTTGAGTGTCTTCTTGGCATCTACTTTATTAGCTCTGGATCCTTGGCATTAAACCAAGTGCAAGACTGGAGGCTAGATGCCTTGATGCCTAGAACAGCAAAGCGGCCCATTCCAGCGGGGAAAATAAAACCAGCTGCCGCTGGTATCTTGGCCATCTTTTTTATCGTAACAGGTCTTTATATTCTTTTTAATTTACAACCGGTTGCTGGGTGGGTCGGTCTCTTTTGTATATTTTTATACAATGGACCCTACACGCTCTACTGGAAAAAGAAGTGGGCCTTTGCAGCCGTTCCGGGTGCTATACCTGGTGCTCTGCCAGTGACTATTGGCTACGCAGTAGCCAATCCCGAAATCTTTAATTCTGAGTCGATCTATTTGTTTTTGATTATGTTTTTGTGGCAAATGCCACACTTTTGGGTCTTGGCTATACGATATAAAGATGATTATGCAGCTGGGGGCATCCCTGTTTTACCTGTGGTAGTGGGACTTGATCGCACCCTCTTTCAGATTGGGCTCTATACAATTGTATATGTGGGTGTTGCCTTGGCTGCACCCTTATTTGTGCAAGCCAGTTGGATTTATGTTTTGCTGACAATTCCATTTGCTTTTAAGGTCTTGCAAGAGTTCTATCGCTACTACAGATCAAACGGAACCGAGCGATGGTTGGCCTTTTTTATGTGGCTTAACATATCGATGCTTGTTTTTATCGTCATTCCTGTCATTGATAAGTGGAATTTCCTTTTTATTCACTCAAACTAGGGCATGCCCCAAAAAGCTATTTTCTAAACTCTTCTGGCGTATCAATCTGCTTAAATGGATGGGCCTTTTGAAAGGCATCCAGCTCTAGGCAATTTTCATTTATACGATTCAAAAGGGTATAGGGCTGAAGATTTACCTTGAATCGTGCACAGGTCAAGAGTTGCGGTACAAGCATCAAATCAGCGTGCGTGACCTGATCGCCAAAGCAGTAGACCCCCGAATGACTTTTTAGGAGAACCTCCAGTGCCTCAAGTCCCTGCGGAGCCCAATATTGAATCCATTCTTCTTTTGCCATTTGATCGTAGCCGTGCTTTTTTTCCAAATATTGCAAGGTCTTGAGGTTTCCCATGGGATGCAAAAAAGAGTTAATGACTTCTCCAACCTGTCGGACAAGGGCTCTGGTATAGAGATCTTTTGGCATCAGGGACTTTTGTGGGAAACATTCCTCGAGGTACTCCAAGATCGCAACAGATTCAGATATGAATCGACCCCTGTGCTCGAGTGTTGGAACTCCGCCAAGTTTATTGATGCGAAGGTAGGACTCTGAATGCTGTTCGCCCTTTAACAAATTGATCGGGGCATAATTAAAATCTAAATTTTTCCAGTAAAGGGCAATGCGTACGCGGTAAGAAGTTGAGCTGCGAAAGTAGTTGTAAAGTGTTAGAGGCGCCATATACTAACTCCTGTTGGGGCTATTTCATTCTGCTTTGATGGGGCAGTCAAAGGACTTTTCGGTGACGAACAGGCTAATTTTTTCGCTTCGATTTTCGACAAAAGTTTTGTTGAAGTTGACTCGTATCAGCCTGTTATTGGTTCTTTATATGAGCCTTATGCGTCTGAACTTCTATTTTCTTGTCGTGTTTCATGGCACCTCTGGGCTTTCATTTTTTGATGTCTTTCAATCTCTGATAGCTGGAGTCAGATTTGATGTGTTGATTTTTGGATTTCTATTGGCGCCGCTCTATTTTATCGTGATGGTACAGGGCTTTACACAAAAGTGGATGCGAGCAGCCTTTCTTTTTTATCAGTTGTACATGGCTGTTTCTTGCTTTGTGATTTGCCTTCTAACCTACATCGATTTTTTTCATTTCACTGTCAATGGTCGTCGGATGCGCTTTGCTGATTACTCAAATTGGAGCTTCGAGATCTTTCTGCAGCAATGGCAAAATATTTACCCTAGTCAGGTCTGGCTTTTTACGGCCCTTTTATTTGTCCTGCTGATCTTTGGCTTGTCTTCGGTTCGAAAGATGTCTTGGGGTGATTGGAAAGACGAATACTCGCCGCAGCCAGCCCGTCGTTTCGAAGTTGCATTCAGGGTCGTGCTTCCATTACTTCTGATACTTTTAGCGGCGCGCGGCACAATTGAGGCTCATCACCTAGAGCTCAAGCACAGTCTTGTTTCTGAAAACACTTTTCTGAACGAGATGGCGTTAAATGCCGTCTGGTGTTTTGATAAATAGGCATAATTGTGACAAAATAAAACTCTGGAGGTTCTATGAAAGCAGTTCTTTTTTCAATTCTATCTCTTGTTATGGCAGGTGCGCCCGCCCTGGCAGATATTGATTATGGCTTAGAGGTTGGTATTCGCCAGCAATCTGGTGATGTGCCTGGAACATCTACGCAGTCACAGATGGGTCTGCAGTTTGGAGCAACAGGGCACTTTCCTATTTCTGGTCCCCTCCACCTTATAACAGGAATGCTGTACACGCAACGTCCTCTCTCGGTTAAGGATACAACAAATGGTGACTACAAAGTATCGATGAACTACCTCGATATTCCAGTGGCCCTTATGTATAAGTTCGAAGAGTATGCTGGTGTCTTTGCGGGGGTGTCGCTGGGTCTAAATCTGGATAAGTCTTCTGGTAATGGTGGGACCGTCGAAGATGTCAAATCCCCATTGATACCCATTTTGATTGGTGCAAGCTTTAAATTTGCCCCTGAATTAGGGGTTGCACTTTATTATGAATCAGCTAGCGGAGATGCGGCAGACGGTCTTAAAGACTATCGAGCAGTAGGTGCTAACTTAATGATCACTTTCGACTAAGGAGTATTTGATGAAGCTGGGTTCTTTAAAAAAATCCACCAGTAAAGACGGTGAACTTTGCGTCGTCAGCCGAGATCTGAAAACAGCGGTCAGAGCTTCGCATATTGCCCCCAGCTTGAGAGAAGCCCTTGAAAGTTGGAAAGATAAAGAACCCGCCTTATCAAAGCTATCTGAAGAGTTGAACCAGGGATTGGCAGCAAATTCTTTTCTAGTCAGAGAGGAAGACTTTCACTCGGCCCTTCCAAGAACCTGGTTGTTTGCAGATGGATCTGCTTTTATCTATCATATCAAGCTTGTCCGTAAGGCGCGAAATGCTCCATTGCCCGAGACTTTAGAGACTGTTCCTTTGATGTATCAAGGAGAGGCCGGGCAGTTCCTGGATCCGCGACAAGATATTCCACAAAGAGACTTTGCTCATGGAACCGATTTCGAAGGCGAAGTGGGGGTGGTGACAGACAATGTTCCAATGGGCGTCAGTCCGGAAGAAGCACTTCAGTATATTCGCCTCTTTGTTTTGATTAACGATGTTTCTTTGCGCGGGTTGATCCCAGAAGAGCTAGCACAAGGTTTTGGATTTTTTCAGAGCAAGCCAGCATCAGCTCTAAGTCCCTTTGCTGTAACAGCAGATGAGCTTGGGAGCGCATGGAGGGGCGGGCGCGTTCATTTGCCTCTGCAGGTCCAATACAATGGATCCTTTTTTGGCAAGGCTGATGCGGGGGCGATGCACTTTCACTTTGGTCAATTGATCGCCCATGCGGCTAAGACACGAAATTTGGCAGCGGGCTCAATTATTGGAAGTGGAACGGTTTCAAATGAAAACCATGAGATGGGATCCAGCTGTTTGGCAGAAAAAAGAATGATCGAGCAAGTTGAGCAGGGCGGAATTAAAACGCCGTTTATGAAAAGTGGCGATACAATTGAAATCCAAATGCTCAATGAAAAAGGGCAAAATATTTTTGGGCGGATTTTTCAAAAAGTAAAGTCAGCGTAGAAGGCCGCCATTTAGTTAAGCACTTTTAGACATCGTAAACAAAACGGACTGGTACCTCGATATCTGGATTTAAACTTCTTTTGACTGGGCAATTCAGGGCAGCCTCTTCAAGCTTTTTTCTGAATGATGTCGAAATATTCTTTGGCAAATGCAGATTGACTGCTATTCGACTAATTTTTCGAGGTGAGGTTTGCATTTCTTTTTCTACAGTCATGTGTGCGCCTTCAATTGAAATAGACTCTTTTTCAGCGTGAATTGCGATGACTGTCATCATACAGCTTCCAGTGGCAATAGACACAAGGTCAGTCGGAGAAAAGGCTTCTCCTTTTCCGTTATTATCTTTAGGAGCATCGGTGGTAATAACTGCTCCCGAAGGAGTGTGCTTTAATTCGCAGTTTTTGTGACCCGTATAAATTCCTGTCATTTGCACCATTTTAGTCTCCTTATGGTGTCATGGATTCAATAATTTTTTTTAGCTTCATGACTGAAGATTTGGACATATCCGCGTAGATCTTGCGAAGATGCGAGGACTGGACGGGGTCATTTTTTGAGCATTTCATTTCGCGTCCAAACTTCAGAGCGGCACAAACGCTTTCAATGATAAATTTTTTTTTGGAGTCTTTGGTGATAAAATCAAAGGCCCCTAAGGAAAGAGCCTCTAGTGCTCGTGAGTGATCTCCATGTGCCGTCAAAACTACAAAAGGGGTCATCTGGCCTAAAGAGCGAACATAGGCTAAAAATTTGAGTCCATTCATTTCGGGCATTTCAATATCCGATAAGATCGTGTCGAATTCCTGATTTTTGACATGCTCTAGGGCTGTGGCGCCATTTTCGGCCTCAACAATTTCGTCAACAAACTCTTTTAAGAAATGTCGAAGCAATTTTCGAATGTCAGAATCGTCCTCAACTATTAAAAGCCGACTCTTTTCTTCAGCACCCATTTTTTCTCCTAGCAAGGAGTATCTATTATTTGCGTTCAATAAGATATCATTTACGACAAAACAAGATTGCCGGGGTCAGTTTGACCAAAGTGTCATCAATACCATTGAGCCCTTTTGCGCTGACCCACTAGCGACAGACCTTTACACCACAATGTAACTGACCTCAACGTTGGCAAGATGTGAAGCTATTTGATTAACGAGGACCTGGTATCGGCTGGTGTCGCCGGTTTTTGCCGCGAGCTCTAGTTGGCTAGCCAAGGCACTAAGATCGGAAAAGCCATAACCAGCGGCAACGCCCTTTAGTCGATGAGTCATTTGGGTAAGGCCAGAACTGTCACCTTGCTTTGCTAGCGCCTGCAACTGGATAAGATCCTTCTTTCGATTTTCCATGAATTGGGGAATAAGATCTGCAAGATCAGCATCAATTTCAACTTTTGCGTAGTTCATCAGAATTTCCATATCTAAATTTATGCCTGATTTAGAATGCTCTCGCCAACGAAAAAATTTTTAGATTTTAACAATGTGCCGCTCGACATCTAACAGCTTAGACTTAAGTTGAATTATCTCTGTCTGCAAGCTTTTAAATTTTTTTTTAGCTAAGAGAATTTCTTCGTTAATTTTTTCTTCTCGTCCTTTTAGCAAAAAATAGTGTCCACCCATGCTAAAATAATTTCGACTGAGCTCAAGGATAACATCTAAGGGCTTAAAGGCTCTAGCCATGATCAGATCCAGCCCCGGCAGGTTGGGTGAAATCTCAGCATGGATTTCAATATTTGATACAATACTTTTACAACGACTTAGGTGGTCTCTCTTTTTTGGACTTTTTTCGTACAGATGAAACGTAACTTGAGGAAACTGAATAGCAAATAAG
>JACCDR010423238.1_pt1 | contig 13610 bp, 11 predicted proteins | sample 7446431 | NCBI WGS metagenome assembly JACCDR01 (sample SAMN15323443, study PRJNA562643) | freshwater metagenome | isolation source: river surface water | place: USA:Blue River Watershed | collected 2017-08-17
AAGGCGGTGCGGGCGGTGGCCAGCAGCGTGTCCATTTCTTTGTCAGCGTAGTAGCCCCAGTTGGTGCCGCGCGGTGCCACCAGGTCAGACTGCACATGGCGCACAAAGGCGGTGAACGGGTCTTGGACGAAGTAGCTGTAGTTCATCGCCAGCGCGCCCCGGTTTGACGGGTCTTTCACACCCGCGCGCCAGGCGGCGACCAGGGTGTTCCACTCCATCACCTCCAGCTGCACGGCCACGCCCACGTCGCGCAGGTTCTGCTGCAGAAATTCGTTCATCGGCAGCGGCTGCATCATGCCTGAGCCCGATGAAGGCACCGCTACTTTCAGCGTTAGCGGCTTGCCGGGGCCGAAGCCGGCGTCGGCCAGCAGCTTGCGTGCGGCGGCGGGGTCGTAGCGCAGCGGTGCGGGTTTGCCGAACCAGGCGTGGCCCGGGGGCATGAAGCCCTGCGCGGGCAAGGCCAGCCCGCCCAGGAAGGTGACCAGGCCCTGGCGGTCCACCGCCAGGTTCAGCGCCTGCCGCACGCGCAGGTCGCGCAGCGGTGAACCTTCAGCCATCGAGAAATGCCACACCCAGTTGTGCGGGTAGGCGTTGGTGACGATCTGGAAACCTGCGCCCCGCAGCGACGCCACAGCGTCGGGCGGCGGCGCCTCGATCCAGTCCACCTGGCCCGAGCGCAGTGCTGCGATGCGTGAGTTGGCCTCAGGCATCGGCACCAGCACCAGCTTGTCCAGCTTGGGCACCCGGGCCTTGTCCCAGTAGTCGGGGTTGGGCACCAGTTCGGCGCGCTCGCGGGGTGTCCACGATGCCAGCTTCCAGGGGCCGCTGCCCGACGGGGCCTTGGCATACACGTTCCAGTCGCGGCCCGATTTTTCCCAATGCGCGGGCGACGACATCGCAATCCAGGCCAATTGGAAGGGCAGGAAGGCGTCGGGTTCTTTGGTGGTGATCTGCAGCGTTGCCGCATCAATGGCGCGGTAGCTGGCAATGGACGGTATGCGTGTGCGGCCTTGCCCGGCCTGCCGGCTGTCGAACTGCGGCGACTTGTCGTTCAACAGCTTCTCGAAGTTCCACACGGCGGCGGCGGCATCGAAGGTGGAGCCATCATGAAAGCGCACGCCCGGGCGTATCTTGAAGGTCCAGACCTTGCGGTCTTGTGCGTCCACGGCCCATGACAACGCCAGCCCGGGCACCAGTGCCGAGGGTTTGTCGGCGCTGCTCAGGTCCCACATCACCAACTGGTCGTACACCGTGTTGGCCATGAAGCGCTGGCCTTCGCCGCCCTGGTCGGCCTGGCCAGTGGTCAGCGGAATGTCGGCCGCGGTCATGCCGATGCGCAGCGTGCCCTGGGCCTGCACGGCAGCGGGCCCGGCCAGCAGGGCCGCCAGCAACAGGGCAGCGATGGGTTTGAACATGGGGTGTCTCCTGAAGGTAAGGGCACGCTGAAGAACCCCGTAAGTGAAGGCAAGCACCATGCCAAGGTGCCTGCACCACCCGCTTGGTTCGTGAACGCAGGCGCACGGTGCTCGCGTATGTGCCGCCGCACTCTCCTGGCAAAAACTCCGTTTGATCGACTTCAATCGCCCCAGTTTGGTGCGAATACGCTAAACCCGCTGCCCGGGTGGCCGACAACAACCAGGTAGCCCGCAGTGTTTCTTGATGCGGGCGCACGGGTGTGCCGGGTTTGGCACTTTCCGTTTTGCAACCATAGGCCCCTGGCCGGGGCTTGAATCCCGGGAGCTCTTTCGTGCGCCTTTTGCAACGACTTCACGTCAAGACCAAGCTGTTGAGCCTGGCCGCCGCGGGCGCCATCGCGCTCATCTTGATCTCTGGTGTGCTCACCGCCCTGCATGATGTGGAACGTCGTCGGCAAGCGGCGCTGGTCGATCGCGCGATGGTCAGTGCCGACGCCTTGTTGAAGGCGCAGGCCGCGCTGGGCAACACGCGCCGCTTCGAAAAGGACCTCTTCCTCAACATCGCGAACGCCGAGGCTGTGGCGCGCTACCAAAAGCAGTGGACACAATCCATCAAGCTGGTTGACGAGCGCGTGGAGAAGGCATCGGTCGCACTGGAGAAGGACGAACGTGCGGCAGCAGACAGGGTGCGCGCCGGCATCGAGACTTACCGCAAAGGTATGCTGGGTGTCCTGGCCCGCATTGAGGCCGGCGAGTTGAAGGATCCGGTGGCCGGCAACAAGGCGGTTGATCCCTTGAAGGCCGCCATCCGCGAAGCCGACAAGGGCTTCGAGGAGCTGACACTGGCCATCGATACCCGTGTGGCCGCCACGCGCAAGCAACTGGATGAATTCAAGCAGTTGGCGCAGTGGATGGCACTGGGTGCTTGCCTGGCCGCCGTTGCTGCTTTGCTGGCCATAGCAGCAGCCATCACGCGCAGCATCACGCGGCCGCTGGCCGAAACCACGGCAGCGGCACAGCGTATCGCGCAAGGCGACTTGCAGACCGCCGTTACCGTGTCTGGCACGCACGAACTGGCGCAGATCGCCAAGGCGGTGGAGCAGGTGCGCCAGAACGTACAGCGCCTGGTCAGCGATACGGGCCAGCTGGCCGATAGCGCTTCACAAGGCTGCCTGCAGGTGCGGGCCAACACGCAAGGCCACGCGGGCGACTTCGCCGAAGTCGTTTCGGGCATGAACCGCATGCTGGATGCCATCGCTGCGCCCACGCTTGAACTGCAGCAGGCGCTGGAGCAGATGCGTGGCGGCGACCTGTCCGTGCGACTGGCGGGCCGACATGCCGGCGCCTTTGCCGATGTGCACAGGGCCGTTAACGAGACCAACGAGCGCTTGTCACGCACGTTGACCGACGTACGGTCCAGCGCCCAACAGCTGATGACGGCCAGTGAACAGGTCGGCCAGACCAGCCAAAGCCTGTCGCACTCAGCCGCTCAGCAGGCTGGCAATGTCGAAGAAACCAGTGCTTCGCTGCACGAGATCAATGCTTCGGTAAAGGGCAATGCCGAGAGTGCGGTGCTCACCGATGGTGTTGCCACCAAAGCCGCCGATGCCGCGCTGGAGGGTGGCGAGGCCGTCACGCAGACCGTGGACGCGATGAAGTCCATCGCCACCAAGATTTCCATCATCGATGACATCGCTTACCAGACCAACCTGCTGGCGTTGAACGCCGCCATTGAGGCTGCCCGCGCCGGCGAGCACGGCAAGGGTTTTGCTGTTGTCGCTGCAGAGGTGCGCAAGCTGGCTGAGCGCAGCCAAGTGGCCGCGCAAGAGATCGGCTCGCTGGCCTCGTCTTCCGTAAGCCTGGCTGAAAAGGCCGGCTCCCTGCTGGCCGGTCTGGTGCCGTCCATCCGCCAGACCAGCCAGCTGGTGCGGGACATAGCCTCGTCCAGCAACCTGCAAAGCGATGGCGTGGCGCAGATCACCGGTGCGATGAACCAGATCAACGGCATCAGCCAGCAGACCGCCAGCGCCAGTGAGCAACTGGCGGCCACGTCGGAAGAGCTTTCGGCGCAGGCGGCGCAGCTGCTGGAGCTGATCAGCTTCTTCCACCTGACGGGCCGGGCAGCCGTGGCGCCGACCCGGGCGGCAACCACACCCGTGCATGCCCCGTCACACGCAGCGGCCCAACGCGTTGCGGCGTACCGTCGCACACCGTCTGTGGACGTGGCTTAAGAACCGCGCCCATTCGCTGGTGAGGTGGTGCATTCGGTTTCGCACTGACGCCGCGGTTGTCGGCTGCTGGGGTTGGCGCCTGCTTACGAGCGTGGCAAGCTTGCCGATATGCTTTGCACAGCCGGGTGCGCGGCGGCGTTGGGAAGGTGAAGGCAGGCACGGCGCCAGGTTGTATGGTGCGCTGCGGGTTGGGCGCATCGTCTGCTTCGCTTGCGGCGGGGCGCCAACCCCGGGCTGTTCACGCGTGAAACGCGCCACGGCAGCAGCGTCGCCCGCTCGGGCGTGCGCACGATGTTCAGCAGCGCCATGCCGTCTCGGCCTGTTGCCAGGCCCTGTGTACGGTGTTGTGCAGCCGGTGTCAGCCATATGTCGGCTTGAGCGGGGCGCCTCAGAGCCTGTGAGGTATGCCGGCGCCCGCGCGGGTGTGGCGGAATGCTTCACAGGCTCTCAGCGCTGCCCAGGGGCGCGTGGCGCCGGTGGCGGGGCAACGACCAGACCCTGGATCAGCCCACGCAGGTCTTCCCCCGGCATCGTCATTTGCAGGCGTTTGATGCAGTTGAGCAGCCGCCCCTCGCGCTCAAGCAGGTTGGTGCGGGCCTTTTCGAAGTCGACCAGCACGCTGTTGCCATAAGCCCCCATGGCGGCCTGGACACCGGCCGGGTCGACCGCTTTACCCTTGGCGAGCACTGCAAGGTCGACGAGACGATGAGGTTGATGCTCACCGATTCGCGGTACTCACCATGGGCAAGCGAGATGGCCGTGCCGCCGCCGAAAAGGCATTGGTTGCGCAGCAGCAGGTCGGGGTTCAGGGACTCCAGGATCTGCTGGATGCGTTGGTGGTGAGGGCGGCTATACAAGGAGCATTCCTTTGCCCACGGTGTTCGTCAAACGTTCCACAAGCTTGCGCTCGCGACGGGTCATGGCCTCGTGGTCGATGTGGCGCCAGTTGCGTTCGTACAAGGCAAACGCCTCTTGCGGCGTGAGATCGGCCTGTTGGTCGGTGCTCCACGCCACCTCGCGCAGCATCGGGTAGTCGGCCAGGCGAATGCGCATTGCGCGCGCAGTTTTCGGCGCCGCATGGCCGTTGAGCTGCTGGTCTTGCAAGGGGCGCCCGAGCAAGTCGTCACGGGCGACGAGGGTCAAGTCCTGGGCCAGGCCCAGTGTGGCCAGCACCCGAAGGTAGCTGCCCATCTGCACACCGGGTTCGCCGGCCTCTACGCGGCGCAGGGTCACGCGCGTGATGCCCGCTTCCACCGCAACCTGCTGGGCGGTCATCTTGCGCCGGCGCCGCGCCAGCCGAAGCCGATCCCCCAGGGCTGCAAGAACAGCGGCCTCGTGGTTGGCGATATCGGCAAGGTTTTTGTTGACCATGGCCAGAACGGTATCCTTTTTCCGAAAAAACGGATATCCAACTGTCCATTGGTGGTGGGCGCCGATGCAGGGTAAAAACCGCCGTCACACGCCTCGGTCGCTGGTCTGCAGCGCAAAAAAACCGCTGCCGGGCGGTGGGCAAACGGGTGGCAGCGGCCGCCCGTTGTTCGGCGCTGGAGCTGCTGGCATCGCTTTGACGCCGGCTGTGCCGCGGCGTGAACGTCCACGGGGCCCACGGAGCCCGAAGCCGCTTGCAGTATCGTCGCCGCACCCCTTGCTGGAGACGTTTCCATGCCCTTCAACTTCAAGTCCCGCCGTGTGGTGGTAGCCGGCGGCAGCCGCGGCATAGGCCGCGCCATTGCGCTGAACTTTGCGGCTGCGGGTGCTGACGTGTCGATTTGCGCGCGTGGTGCCGCCGCACTGGAAGCCACACGTGCCGACATCGCCGCCCACGGCCACCAGACCCACGCCGCCACCTGCGATTTGGCCGATGCGGCATCGGTTGCAAGTTATGTGGCCGCGGCTGCGCAGGCGCTGGGCGGCATAGACGTGCTGGTGAACAACGCGTCGGGCTTTGGCATGGGCGACGACGAAGCGGGCTGGGCCGCAGGGCTGTCGGTGGACGTGATGGCCATGGTGCGGGCTTCACACGCCGCGCTGCCGTGGCTGCAGGCTTCGGTTGCGGGTGAAGGTGCCGGTGCCGGTGATGGTGGTGGTGCTGGTGCTGGTGCGTCAGTGCTGCACATCTCGTCCATCTCGGCCTACCGGCCGTCCACACGCTCGGCGCCTTATGCGGCGGTGAAGGCGGCGATGAACAGCTACACCGGCAGCCAGGCGGCCATGTGGAGCCGCCAGGGCATACGCGTCAACGCCATCGCGCCCGGTTCCATCGAATTTCCCGGCGGCGTGTGGGACCAGCGCAGGCTGGCGGGTGACGGCCTGTACGAGCGCACGCTGAAAAGCATACCCTTCGGCCGGATGGGCACGCCCGACGAGATAGCCGAAGTGGCGCTGTTCCTGGCCTCGCACCACGCCAGATGGATAACAGGGCAGGTGATCACGGTGGACGGCGGGCAGTTGCTGGGCGCGTAGCCGCAGCCGCACGCTGCTGTGGCGCCCCGCGCCCACCGCAGTTCAAGCCGCCTGCACCACCGGCAAGATGCTCGCGTCAGCATCAAAGCGCACACCGTCGCGCATACAGAAGGCCGGGCGCAGCAGGCGTTCGCCCACCAGTTGGGTGCCTTCGTTGTCGGCCAGCGCCCAGCGCCCGCATTCGTCGTGCAGCACCGTCACATCGGCGGGGTGGCCCACGGCCAGGGTGCCCAACTCCTTCGGTAGGCCCAACACGTCCACCACATTGCAGGTGACCATGCGCACCACGTGTTGCAGTGGCAGGCCCAGCGCCAGCATCGCGGTCATGGCCGAAGCGAGCGAGAAGCGCTGTTTGCCGAAGAACATGTGCTCGGTGTCGGTGTGCTGCGCCGGTGTGCCCGGCGGCGCGGGCACGGCGGTGTTGTAGCCGTGCATGTCGGCGCCCAGCGTGTGCGGCACGATGCCAGCGTCCAGCGCAATGCGCGCCATCTTGTAGCTGAAGTGTGAGCCGTGGCCCACGTCCACCTTCAGGCCCCGGTCCAGCGCCTCGCGCACGATGCCGTGCACCTGGCCTTGCCGGTTGACAAAGCCACCCGGGTGGCGCGTGTAGGGGTGGGCCAGGATGTCGCCGGCCTTCAACAGCGGCACCACGCGGGCCAGTATGGTGTCGGCATCCACGCCGTTGCTGCCGGCTTCAGGCAAGGGCCACAACTGCCCGAAGTGGATGTACAGCGGCATCTGCGCCTGCGCTGCAATGCGGGCTGACTGCTGCATCACGTCGATGCCCCAGCGTGCAAAGCCGCCCAGCTCGGCATGCGCCTTGAAGCCCTTGACGATATCGGTGTTGGCCAGCGCGCTTTTCACGGTGGCGTCCACGTCCAGGCAGTCGGGTTTGTACAGCGCCGGGTAGTAGTGGCCCTCCATGCCGCCCACCAGGTAGGCCGACAGGTAGGCGAACACGCGGGAGTGTTTGCTGTTGACCACGTATTCGCGAAAGGCCGGCAGCGTCATGCACGACGGGCCGCCCTGGTCGACGAGTGTGGTGACACCCGAGTGCACGCCGCACAGGTCGGCGTCCAGCCCGAAGCGGCCGGTGACGTGCTGGAACACGTGTGCGTGGCTGTCGATCATGCCGGGGATGACGAGCTGGCCACGCACACTGATGTGCTGGCGGGCTTCCACCGCCGTACCCGCCGGCAGCACGGCGGCGATGCGGCCGGCGGTGATGGCGACGTCAAACGCGCCGTCGCGGTTTTGCGCCGGGTCGACCAGGTGGCCGCCCGTCAGCACGGTGTCAAAAGGCGTCATGGCGCGGTTCCCGGTTGCAGTCTGATAGGGGCAGGTCAGCAGCAGCCGGCCCAGGCGCTGCGCTGGTAGAAGGGCCCCAGGTCTTCGGCCATCTCGCCGATCTGCTGGCGCCAGGTGTTGAAGCCCGGGGCTGCGGCCAGCGCAGCGCGCACGCGGTTGTGCAGCTCTTGCTTCAATGCACTTTCGTCCACGCCCAGCACCCGCCCGTCTTTCACCACCGTGCGGCCGGCCGCCACCACCTGGTTGATGTGTGCGCCCAGGCCGCGCGCCAGCAGCAGGTCCAGCGGGTCGGTGTCGTCGAACAAGGGGTCGTCGTCCAGCGTGTCCCAGTTCAACAGCATCAAGTCGGCCGGGGCCCCCGCCGTGACCGCGCCGCCCGGCAGGGCATCGGCCGCCGCGCCGCGCACACTGCGGCGGCCGTGGCCTGCTGCAAAGGCCCACAGTTGCGCCCTGGTGAACGTGGTGTCAAAACCCCAGCCCCGGTGCAGCGCATAAGCCAGCCGCATTTCATGCAGCGCGTCGTCGTCTTCGCTGAAGGCCATGCCGTCCAGACCCATCGCGACGCGGCAGCCCTGGCGCAGCATCTCGGCCAGCGGCGCGATGCCCGACTTCAGGCCCAGGTTGGAACTGGTGTTGACCGCAATCGTCACGCCGCGTTCGGCCAGCAGCGCCAGTTCGTCAGGCCGTGCCCAGGCGCAGTGCGCCAGTGTCAGGCGCGGGCTCAGCAGGCCGATGCTGTCCAGGTAGGGCACGATGCCCTGCGGAAACAACTGGTCGGCCCAGTCGCGCTGGTAGCGTGTTTCCAGCAGGTGCATGTGCACCGGGCGGCCGCTGGTGTGTGAGGCCTCGGCCACCGCCTGCAGCAGCGGCGGGCTGCACCACTGCACGGCGGTGGGGCCGTATTGCAGCGTCACGTGGGCCGCCAGGCTGGGCTCTGCCGCCAGGGCCTGCGCCAGCGCGTCCACCACCGCCAGTTGTTCGGCCGGCGGCACCGGCCGCACCGACAGGCGCTGTGCCACCGGCCCGCGCAACGAAGGGCGCAACGCGGCCAGCACGGTGTTGTCGTTGCACAGGCCAATGCCGTGGCGGTCGCGCATGGACACCGCAAAACCGATGTGCACGCCAACGTCGCGCGCGGCACGCGCCACCGCCAGTGCTTCGTCCACATAGGGCATGCCGCCTTGCACACGGGTGTAGTGCACCATCAGGCTGGTGACGCCGTTGCGCACGCTGCGCGCAAAAGACGTGGCGGCGCACAGGTAGGGGTCGACACCCGGCAGCACGCCCAGATAGGGCAGCCAGGCCTCCAGCGGCTTTTCAAAAGCGCCCAGCGTGGCGCTGCGGAAAGTGCGCGCGTGGTCGTGCGCGTTGGCCAGTGCCGGCATCAGCAACTGGCGCGGCCCGGCGGGGGCTTGCAACAGCGGCGTGATGGCAGCCACCTGCGCGCCAGCGATGTGCACCTGCATGTTGCTGCGCGCAGCCTGGCTGCCGGGTGCCGCCAACAACCAGGCGGCCTGCAGCGGCGCCGGGTGGTCTTGCCCGCCCGCCATGCCCGTCATTTCAGGCTCAGCTTGCGATCAGCCAGCGGCGGCAGAAAGCGGCGGTCAAATACCTCGCTGGGCGCAGGCTGGCGCGGCAGTTCAAACACACCCGCCAACTGCGCCACCGAGCGCTTGAGCCGTTCGTCGTTGACATCACCCACACCGGCGGCGGCCACTTCGGGCGTGAACACCACGGTTTTCAGCGCATAGGCCAGGCGGCGCTTTTCCAGGTCCTTGTTGATCAACGGTTCACGTTTGGCCAGTGCTTCGATGGCGGCGTCGGGGTTGGCAATGGTGTCGCGCAGGCCCTTGTGCACGGCGCGCACCAGGCCGGCCACCACCTGCGGTTTGTCTTTCAGCAGCTGTTGCGACACCAAAATGCCGTTGCTGTAGAGCTCGATGCCGTTGTCGGCGTAGTGGAACCAGCGGATGTCTTTTTCAGGGTCCAGGTTCTGCGCCACCAGGTTCATGTAGCTGGTGACGCTGAATACGGCAGACGCGTCCACCTGCCCGCGCAGCAGCATCTGTTCTTGCAGGTTGGGCGCCATGTGGGTCCAGGTCACTTTGCTGGCGTCGATGTTGTTTTTCTCGGCCAGCACCGCAAACATGCGCATCGCAGCACCGCCGGCGGGTGAACCCAGGTTTTTGCCTTCCAGGTCTTTCAGCGTCTTGATGGGGCTGCTGGAGCGGGTCATCAGCGCAAAGGGCGTGCGGTTGTAGATCTGGTAGACCATCACCGGCGCCTGCCCGGGCTTGGCAGCGGCGTTTTGCACGATCGCGTTCAGGTCACCAAAGGCGGCCTGGTAGGCGCCCGACATCACCTTGGTGACAGCGGTGGCCGAGCCGTCGCCTTGGTCGATGGTGATGTCGATTTTCTCTTGCGCGAAGTAGCCCCGGTCCAGCGCCAGGTAGTACCAGGCGTGCACGCCTTGCAGCTTCCAGTCGAGCACAAACTTGAGCGGCGTCACGTCTTGTGCGTGGGCGCCTACAGACACGGCCAGCGCGGCGGCGGCCAGTGCCTTTTGGAAGCGGCGGCGGGTGGAAAGCAGGTTCATGTTGCAAGCTCCTGGGTGGGTGGATGTGAACGGGGCAGGGTTGGGTATCAAGCCAACTCAAACAACACGTCTTGCGCGCCTTGCCACAGCACGGTGGTGCCCAGTGCACGCAGGTTGTCGCGGCCTTCGGTGATGGTGAGGAAGTGGTTGCCGGCCAGCTGCCCCATCTTGCTGGCGAAGCTGCAGGCGCCGTAGGCGAGGATGATTTCGGTTTCGCTGTAGGGCCCGGGATAGAACAGGATGTCGCCCACTGACGGGTGGCTGGTGTGGTTTTCAAATCCCACCCCCAGCTGGAATTCACCCAGCGGCACCCACACACCTTCACCGCTCCAGCGCACATGAATCAGCTTTTGCCGATAGGGCAGCAGCTTCATGAAAGCAGCCACGGTTTGCGGTGCGTCGGGGTGGGTCTCGGCCACGAACGGGTGGCCGGCGGCGGTGATCTTGATGCGGGGCATTCGGTGGGGCTTTCAGGTGTGGGGGTGGGGGCTTCAAGAACCGGGCTGGCCGATCCATTTGGTGACGGTGGGTGGCGTCCAGGCGGCCAGTGCGTCCAGCAGCAGCGCCGGGTCTTCCTGCACGATGAGCATGTCGCGGTGCTCGGCTTTCATAAAGCCTTCAGTGGTGGCCTGCTCCAGCATCAAGCGCAGCGGTGCGTAGTAGCCGCGCACGTTCAGCGCCGCGCAGGCCTTGTGGTGGTCGCCCAGCTGCGTCAGCGTGGCGGCTTCCAGCAGTTCTTCCAGCGTGCCCAGGCCGCCCGGCAGTGCGATGAAGGCGTCTGCCAGCGCCGCCATGCGGGCCTTGCGCGCGCGCATGTCGGCGGCCACCTCATGCCGCGTCAGGCCTGGGTGCAAGTGGCCGCGGCTGTGCAGGCGCTGGTTGATCACGCCCACCACCGTGCCGCCTGCGGCCAGCGCCGCATTGGCCACCACGCCCATCAGCCCTTTGTGTGTGCCGCCATAGACCAGCGTAAGGCCGCGTTGGGCGACCAGCGTGCCCAGCGCTTGCGCTGCGGCGGCGTATTCGGGCGCGCTGCCAAAGTTGCTGCCGCAGAACACGGCCACGCTGCGCATGGGCGCAGGCGCCGGTGGCACGCCAGGCGCGGCGGTTGCAGCGCCTGCCGTCATGCCATCACCACGCTGCCGCCGGTGTCCTTGCGCTGCGCCCAGCCGGTCATGCGGTTTTCAATGAACGACGACACGGCATACAGCATCACGCCCATCACGGCCAGGATGACCAGGCCGGCAAACACCATGGGCACGTCGAAGTTGCCGCTGGCGATGATCATCACGTTGCCAATGCCCTTGTTGGCGGCCACCGTTTCGGCCAGCACGGTGCCCACAAAGGCCAGCGTGATGGCAATCTTCAGTGAAGCAAACAGGTAAGGCAGCGCACGCGGCAGGCCCACGTTCCACAGGATGTCGCGTTTTTTCGCGCCCAGCACACGCAGCACGTCTTCCAGTTCGGGTTCGGTGTTGGCCAAGCCAGTGGCCACGTTCACCACCACCGGGAAGATGCTGATGACCATGCTGGTCAGCACCGCCGGCACGGTGCCGGCGCCGAACCACACCACGAAGATGGGAACCACGGCTACCTTCGGAATGCTGCTGAAGCCCACCAGCAAGGGGTAAGCCACGTCATAGGCCAGCTTGGAAGAGCCGATCAAGGCGCCCAGAATCATGCCCACCAACACGCCCAATGCAAAGCCGCTGAGTGTGGTGCTGAGCGTTTGCACCGTGTGCGGCCACAGCAGCGGGAACTTGGTCCACAGCACCTGGGCGATCTGGCTGGGGCGCGGCAGGATGAGGTCTGACACACCGGTGGCGCGGCAGGCCAGTTCCCAGAGCAGGAAAAAACCGATCAGCGCGGCCAGCGACATCAGCCGTTGCCGGGCCAGGGGGCTGAGTTTGTTCATGCGGGCACCTGCGGTTGGGCGTGGGGGTTGGCCGTGGTGCCGGCAGGGCTGGCTGCAGCGCTGCCCCCCACCGGTTCACGCGCGTGCGCGATGCGCATGCGCAGTTGCTGCACCAGGCTGGCGAATTCGGGCGCGTAGCTCATCTCCAGCGTGCGCGGCCGCGCAAAAGGCACCGCACGTTCTTCCAGAATGCGGCCGGGCCGCGCGCTCATCACCGCGATGCGGTTGGCCAGGTAGGCCGACTCGCGCAGGTCGTGTGTGACCAGCAGCACCGTGGGCCGCTGCTTCAACCACAGCGCCTGCAAAATGTCCCACAGCTCTTCGCGCGTGAACTGGTCCAGCGCGCCGAAGGGTTCGTCCAGCAGCAGCAACTGCGGTTCATGCACCAGTGCGCGGCACAGCGAAGCCCGTTGCAGCATGCCGCCCGACAACTGCCAGGGCCGTTTGTCGCCAAAACCTTTCAGCCCCACCTGGGCCAGCAGCGCTTCGGCGCGGTCGGCGTAGTCGCCCTTCTTTTTCTGCGCCCAGTGCTGCCGGAAGGGCTCAACAATCTTCAGCGGAATCATCACGTTTTCGCGGATGGTCAGCCAGGGCAGCATGGTCGGGTTCTGAAACGCCAGGCCGATGCGCACCGGCGCGCTGGCGCCCACGGCGCTGGCGCTGGCGGCGCTGCCGGCCAGGGCCACCTCGCGTTTGGCCACCACCACGCCGCCCGAGCTGGGTTTCAGCAGGCCGGCCACCAATTTCAAAATGGTGCTTTTGCCGCAGCCACTGGGGCCCACCAGCGCCACAAAGTCGCCCTGCGGGATGCGCAGGTCGGTCTGCGCCAAGGCCAGCGTGCCACCGCCGTATTGCAGCGTGACGTTGCTCAGCTCGATGAAGGCGTCATTGACGGCTTCAGAAGGGGTTTCACGCATGGGCCGGCTCCCTGTTTTCAACACGCACGATGGCCGCCACCGGCCCGCCGCCGGCTGGGCCCTGGTGTTCGGCACCGCCCGACACATACAGCGCCGTGTGCCCCACCACCGAGGCCAGCACACCGCCCACCACAGCGCGGGCGTGGCGCGTGGCGTTGATGTCAGAGTCGCCCAGCATGGTGTGGCGCTGGCCGCGCACACACCCGTCGGGGCTGGCCTCGGCCTTGGCCAGCAGGTTCACCAGGCGCTGCTGCAGCGCCGGGCCGTCGGGGTCGATGTCGAAGTGCTGGCGCAGCAACTGGCGCACGCTGGCGGCGTCCACCGCGTCTTGCATCACCGTGTGGCCGATGCGAAACGGCGACGCCGCGCCGGCCGCTTCGCCCAGCACGATGACCACGTTGTGTTCCAGTTCGATGCCGGCCGATGCCGACGCGCGGGCCGAAAACAGCCGCCCGTTGTGCAGCACGGCGGCGTTGGTGGCGGCAGCCTCTGCCACTTCGCCCAACGCCACGGCCACACCCAGCGCTGAAGCGCCGCGTGAATAAGCCATCGACTCATACGCGTCATGCGTGGCCGGTTGCACGCCGCGTGCCAGTGCGTCTTGCACTTTCGCGGCGGTGAGCAGCGGGCACTTCACTTGCACGAAGTGCACGTCGTTGCTGCTGCTGATGCCGGCATCGGCCATCGCCGCCTGCACGGCTGCGGCGGTGGCGGTGATCTGCGCCTGCCGGCCCACTTCTTCGGGCAGGAAGTTGCGCGTTTGCG
>JACCDR011785870.1_pt1 | contig 13610 bp, 10 predicted proteins | sample 7446431 | NCBI WGS metagenome assembly JACCDR01 (sample SAMN15323443, study PRJNA562643) | freshwater metagenome | isolation source: river surface water | place: USA:Blue River Watershed | collected 2017-08-17
CGAGGTACGACCGCATTCGAGTCTGGACGATGAGACCCCAGAGGCGTTTAGCAAGAAAGTACCAACCGATTTATTAATCGGAGCTATCCCAAATTAACGTGGTCCGAAAAATCCGGGCAGGTCACCATCATCCGGAGATTACAGATTGCCCGTGCGTTCATTTCTTGCACTCCTTCGGTAAATTCGCGATGATTCGCGGTTCTATATTAACAACCGAACTGGAGAAGTGCATGGGAGCAGTAGCTGGAAAACCGATGATTGGATTTCTTGGCATCGGTTTGATGGGGAAGCCCATGGCGATTAATCTGCTTAAAGCGGGTTTTCCGCTGATCGCCTGGAACCGGACGACCGCCAAGGCGGCCGACCTGGCGACCCACGGCGCTCAGGTCGCCCAGACGCCGGCAGATGCTGCAAAGGCCGAGGTGCTGATTACCATGCTGGCTGCTGGTCCTGACGTGCTTCAGGTCGTGCGTTCGATTGCCGCCGAATTGAAGCCGGGTTCGCTGGTCATTGACATGAGTTCGACACGGCAATCCGAAGCTCAGGAAATTGCCGCCTTGCTGAAGCAGCATGGCGTGCATTTCATCGACGCGCCAGTGTCTGGCGGCGTCGTGGGTGCCGAGGCGGCCACGCTTGCAATCATGGCGGGCGGATCACCCGCGCAGTTCGAACGTGCACTGCCGATCTTGTCGGCGATGGGACGTGCGACGCTGGTTGGGCCGGAAGGTTGCGGCCAAGTCGCCAAGCTTTGCAATCAGTTGATCGTTGGCGCAACCTTGAGCATCGTGGCGGAAGCTTTGCTGTTGGCCGAGGCCGGTGGAGCCGATCCGGTGGCGGTAAGGACGGCTATCCGCGGTGGTTTCGCGGAAAGCCGCATCCTGGAGGTCCATGGCCAACGCATGCTTGAACGAAATTTCATGCCCGGCGGACAGGTCAAGACGCAGCTGAAGGATATGGAAAATATTCTCGACGCCGCAGCGAAGGCAGGCGTCAAGCTACCCGTTACCGAGCTTGTCACCGAGGCATACAAGTCGATCGTGGATTCGGTTCCGCAGGCCGACCAGTCGGCCGTATTGCTGGCGGTTGAGAAGACCAATCCCGGCAAGCGGGTCGGCAGCGCGGCCGACCGCCTTCCGGAGTAATCAGCTCGCACTGTCAACGCAAGGGCGGGCTCGCGAGGAAACGCTCCGCCAGCGTGACCCAGTAACTGGCGCCGATCGGCAGCAAATCATCATTGAAATCGTAACTCGGGTTGTGCAGGTTGCACGGCCCGAGTCCGTGGCCGACATCCCGGTGCGCGCCGTCGCCATTGCCGATGAAGACATAGCAGCCTGGCTTTTCCAGCAGCATGAAGGCGAAGTCTTCGGAGCCCATTGTTGGCTCCACATCCGTGAGCACCCCTGCCTCGCCCAGAACTTCCTTCATTACCGTTTTCGAAAACTCGGTTTCGATCGAGTGATTGATCAATGGAGGATAGTTGCGGATAAATCGAAATTCGACCGCGGCGTTGAAGGCGGCCGCGGTGTGTTCCGCGATTTCGCGCATCCGCTTTTCAATCATGTCCAGTACCGGGATCGTGAAGGTACGTACAGTACCGATCATGCTCGCCGAATCCGGCACGATATTGGTCGCACTGCCGGCATGGATCTGAGTAATCGACAGCACGGCTGAATCGATCGGGCTGGTATTGCGGGAGACGATGGTCTGCCAGCTCTGCGCAATTTGCACTGCCACCATGATCGGATCGATGCTCATGTGCGGTTGAGCTGCATGCGACCCCTTGCCCTTGATGACCAGTTCGAACTCGTTCGACGAGGCCATCATCGGTCCGGACACCACGCCCATGCTGCCCGCGCTGGCGCCTGGCCAGTTGTGCATGCCGAAAACTGCCTCCATCGGACACTGCTCGAACAGGCCGTCATCCATCATGGCCTTCGCACCGCCCGCGCCTTCTTCGGCCGGCTGGAAGATCACATAGACCGTCCCGTCAAAGTTGCGGTGCTTCGCGAGGTGATGCGCGGCGCCCAGCAGCATGGTCGTATGGCCGTCATGCCCGCACGCGTGCATCTTGCCGTCGTTCTTCGATTTGTGGGCAAAGGTATTGTGCTCCTGCAGCGGCAGCGCATCCATGTCGGCACGCAAGCCGACCGCACGTGAACTGCTTCCGTTCCTGATCACGCCAACCACGCCAGTCCCACCCATGCCGCGGACAACGGGGATACCCCATTCGGTCAGCTTTTGTGCGACCAGTTCGGCGGTCTGCACTTCTTCGTAGGACAGCTCGGGGTTCGCATGAATTGCACGCCGGATATCCTTGAGCTCGGCGTGGAATTGAATAATAGGGTCGATCAGTTTCATGGTGGTCTCTTCCTGGCCTGCGCGCCTCTGCGGGTGCATGCGGTGTAAATGACTGACAACATAGGCTGCTGCCTGTGTAATATTAACCTCAGCGTGTCCCGGCCGTAACGCCGCCTGAAATTAACCCCTTTGCCGAATCGGAGTTTCGGATGAACACCCGTATCGTAAGAGCCGCCTGTCCTCATGATTGCCCCGATACCTGTGCGATGCTGGTCACGGTTCGCGACGGCAAGGCAACAGAAGTCCGCGGCGATCCAGCCCATCCGAACACGGCCGGCGTACTCTGCACCAAGGTGTCCCGCTATGTGGAGCGTGCCTATCATCCGGATCGCCTGTTGTATCCGATGAAACGAATCGGCAGCAAAGGCGAGGGCAAGTTCGAGCGGATCAGCTGGGAGGAGGCGTTATCGACGATTGCCGCGCGGCTGCAGGCAATCGCCAAGCACGATGCGCGCGCGATCCTTCCCTACAGCTATGCGGGCACGATGGGAGCCGTGCAGGGCGAATCGATGGCGATGCGTTTTTTCAACCGCCTCGGGGCATCAAGACTGGATCGCACCATCTGCGCCACGGCGGGGGGGACTGGCTACAAATACACCATTGGCGCCAAGATGGGCACCGACACCGAGCAGTATGAAAATGCGAAGGTCATCCTGATCTGGGGCGGCAACCCGATTGCATCCAACCTGCATTTCTGGATCAAAGCGCAAGAGGCCAAGCGTCGTGGCGCGACCCTGGTTGCGATCGATCCCTATCGTTCGCTGACGGCAGAAAAATGCCAGCACCACATCGCACTGCTGCCGGGCACCGACGCCGCGCTTGCGCTGGGACTGATGCATATCCTCGTGCGCGACAACCTGCTCGACCATGATTACATTGCGCGCCATACGCTGGGGTTCGACCAGCTCAGGGAGCGGGTTGCGACATGGACGCCGCAACGAACTGCCGATACCTGTGGCGTCCCGGTTGAGCAGGTTGAAATGCTGGCGAAGTTGTACGGAGAGACAGCAATGCGTGGCGAGCCGTCCGCGATACGCCTGAGCTACGGCGTGCAGCGCGTGCGTGGCGGCGGTATGGCAGCGCGGAATATTGCCTGCCTGCCGGCGCTCGTGGGCTCCTGGCGCCACCCGTCAGGCGGCGTATTGCTGTCCTCGGGCGAAAGCTACCCCAAGCAGACGGCGCGGATGGAGCGTCCGGACCTGATGCCTTCGAATCCGTCGCAGCCACCGCGCACGATCAACATGAGCACGATCGGCGACGACCTGCTGAGGCCGGCATCTACGGAATTCGGCCCCAAGCTGGAGGCTGTCATCGTCTACAACTCGAACCCGGTGGCGGTTGCACCGGAATCGGCCAAGGTGGCGCGGGGATTTGCACGCGAAGACCTGTTCACCGTCGTGCTGGAGCATTTCCAGACCGATACCGTCGATTACGCCGACATCGTATTGCCCGCCACCACGCAGCTTGAGCACACCGATGTCCATGCGAGCTATGGCCATCAGTACATCATCGCGAACAACGCCGCCATCGATCCGATCGGCGAAGCCAGGCCGAATACTGAAATTTTTCGACTGCTCGCGCAGCGAATGGGCTTTACCGAAGACTGTTTCCGCGATACCGATGACGAACTGGCCGCGCAAGCCTTCGACGCGAACCATCCGCACGCGCGCCGGTATGACTGGAGCCGGGTAAAGGCGGATGGCTGGATGAAGCTCGACATGCCGGCCGCCCCGTTTGCGCACGGCGGGTTCCCCACGCCGTCCGGCAAGTGCGAGTTCTATTCCGAACAAATGCTGCAAGCCGGCCTCGATCCCTTGCCGTCCTACACGCCGCCTTACGAGTCCGTCGCATCGGCGCCCGAGCTGGCGAAAGACTATCCGCTGGCCATGATTTCGCCACCGCAAAGGAACTTTCTCAACACCACCTTCGTCAATGTGCAGAGCTTGCGCGCGACCGAAGGGGAGCCGCATCTCGACATCCATCCGGACGATGCCGTCACCCGCGGGATTGCCGACGGCGACATGGTGCGCGTGTTTAACCAGCGAGGAGAAATGCTGGCAAAGGCGCGGGTCAGCGATGCGCCGCGCAAGGGACTCGTGGTCGCGCTGTCGATCTGGTGGAAGAAGCTGGCGTCGGATGGCAGGAATGCCAACGAATTGACCAGCCAACGGCTGACCGACATGGGGCGCGCGCCGACTTTCTACGATGTGCTGGTTCAGGTCGAGAAAGCGCGCCCTTCCTGAATCTGACCTCGAAGACCTGCAATGAAAAGAACCCTCGCTGCGCTGTCCTGCGCCTTCCTGATGTGCCTGCTCGCAGGCTGCGCCCAGCTGGGATACTACGCGCAGGCCATGCAGGGGCAGATGTCGTTGCTGAGCAGTGCGAAACCCATCGATATCTGGCTGGCCGATCCGAAGGTCGAAGATTCGCTGAAGGCGCGGCTCAGGCAGACCCGGGAAATCCGTGCATTCGCCGCGAGCGAACTGCATTTGCCCGACAACGGCAGCTACAAGACCTACGCCGACCTGAAACGACCCTACGTCATGTGGAACGTCGTCGCCACGCCTGAATTGTCCCTCAAGCCGAAGGAGTGGTGCTTCCCGATCGCCGGGTGTGTGGACTATCGCGGCTACTACAGCCGTGATGCGGCGCAGGCCTTTGCGGACGGGCTGCGCGCGCAGGGTCTCGATGTGCGTGTGTCCGGCGTGCCGGCCTATTCGACGCTGGGCTGGTTCGACGATCCGGTGCTGTCCACCTTCATCGATTATCCGGAGGCCGAAATTGCGCGCCTCGTGTTCCACGAGCTTGCCCATCAGGTCGCCTACGCGCCCGGTGATTCGCAATTCAATGAATCCTTCGCGACGGCGGTCGAGGAGGTCGGGGTGGCGCGCTGGCTAGATCGCCATGGCGACGACGCGATGCGCGAGCGCTATCGCCAATACCGGCAGCGCAAGGAGGACTTCCTCGCGCTGCTGGCCACCCATCGCCGGCAGCTTGACGAGAACTTCAGCGGCCCGTCTCCGGACGCCGAGAAGCGGGCGCGCAAGCGGCAGATCTTCGAGGCGATGAAGCGGGAATATGAAGCGATGAAATCCGGCCGCTGGGGCGGATATGCCGGCTATGACCGCTGGTTTGCCGGCGACATGTCGAACGCCCACTTCGCGCTGGCCTCGACTTACCACGACCTGGTACCGGCCTTCCGAGGCCTGTATGCGCAGCTGGACGACTTCGGCCGTTTCTATTCGCGCGTGAAATCGCTGGCAAGACAGGGCAGGGACCAGCGACGTGCGCTGCTTGCCGGGTATGCGCCGCCCGGCGTTGCGCCTCCCGCACTGGCAACGCAGAGTGTTGCGGCCCGCTGAACAGACAATACCCACGATTTCCGCTAGCATCCCAGACAGTCGGCGCAGTTTCCGGCTGGCGTCTGACGAATACGGGCAATGCGCTGCCGGTGCCCGCCACCCACAGGCACAACAAGACAGGGAGCTGCATGGACAAGTTCTGGTTGCGTTCGTACCCTGCCGGCGTGCCGGCGGAAATTGATCCCTCGCGCTATCGCTCGCTGGTCCATCTGATGGAAGAGGCCTTTGCGAAGTACGCGCAGCGCAATGCCTATGTCTGCATGGGAAGGTTCATCACCTATGCCGATGTCGATGCGATGTCACGGCGTCTCGGTGCATGGCTTCAGGCACAAGGCCTTGAGCAAGGCGCACGCGTTGCGCTGATGATGCCGAACGTGCTGCAGTACCCGGTCGCGCTGGCGGCCGTCCTGCGTGCAGGCTATGTGGTCGTCAATGTAAATCCTCTGTATACGCCGCGCGAACTGGAGCACCAGCTGAAGGATTCCGGCGCCGAGGCGATCATCATCCTCGAAAATTTCGCGCATACGCTGGAAAAGGTGATTGCACGCACGCGCATCCGGGTCGCCGTCGTGGCCAGCATGGGCGACCTGCTGGGCGGCGCGAAGGGCATGCTGGTCAACTTCGTGGTGCGCAGCGTGAAGAAGGTGGTGCCCGAGTTTTCATTGCCCCATGCAATACGCTTCAACCGCGCGCTGAAGGAAGGCGGGTCGATGCACCTCCGGCAGCCGTCGGTAGGGCACGACGACATCGCCTTCCTGCAGTACACCGGCGGCACCACCGGGCTGTCCAAGGGCGCGATGCTCAGTCACCGCAACGTGATCGCCAACCTGCTGCAGAACGAGGCCTGGCTGCAGCCGGCGCTCGACAAAGAGCCGCGCGTTGAGGCGCTGACCTTCGTCTGTGCATTGCCCCTGTATCACATCTTTGCGCTGACAGTCTGCTGCCTGATGGGCACCCGGCTGGGAGGCATGAACATCCTGATTCCCAATCCGCGCGACATTCCGGGGCTGGTAAAAGAGTTGCGCAAGTACCGGTTCAACATGCTGCCTGCGGTGAACACCCTGTACAACGCACTGCTGAACCATCCCGGCTTTGCCAGCCTCGATTTTTCGGCGCTCAAGCTTTGCAACGGTGGCGGCATGGCGGTGCAAAAAGCCGTCAACGACCGCTGGCGCGCTGCCACGGGCCGCAGCATCGTCGAGGGTTACGGACTGTCTGAAACGTCGCCGGTCGCTACCGCCAATCCGGCCGATTCCAACGAATTTACCGGCACCATCGGACTGCCGCTGCCATCGACCGAGATCGCCATCCTCGACGACGCCGGCACGGCGCTGCCGCCGGGGCAGGTCGGCGAAATCGCGATCCGTGGCCCGCAGGTCATGGAGGGCTACTGGCAAAATCCGGCCGAGACGGCGCGCGTGATGACGCCCGACGGCTATTTCCGTTCGGGTGACATCGGGGTGATGGATGAGCGCGGCTACGTCACCATTGTCGACCGCAAGAAGGACATGGTGCTGGTCTCCGGTTTCAACGTCTATCCGAGCGAAGTGGAAGCCGTGGTCGCCCTGCACCCGGGCGTACTCGAGTGCGCCGTGGTCGGTGTGCCGGATACGCACACCGGCGAGGCGGTCAAGCTGTACGTCGTCAGGCGCGATCCGTCACTGACGGTCGATGACCTGATGGCTTACTGCCACGAACAGCTGACCGGCTACAAGCGGCCGAAATTCATCGAGTTCCGCAGCGAGCTGCCCAAATCGAATGTCGGCAAGATCTTGCGGCGCGAATTGCGCGAACCGGCACCGGTGCCGGCCTGACAATTACTCGGCCGGCAGCGGCGGCAGCGGGCGCGGCTTGCGGTCATCGCCAACGGCGACATAAGTCAGCGTCGCTTCGGTGACCTTGACGATCTCTGCCTGCAGCCGGTTGCGTTCCGCGAAGACCTCGACATTCACCGTCACCGAGGTCGTACCAGTCTTCACGATCTTTGCGTAAAACGACAGCAGGTCGCCGACAAACACCGGCTGCTTGAAAATGAAGGAGTTCACCGCGACCGTGCCGACGCGACCGTTGGCGCGGCGCACGGCCGGCAGGGCGCCGGCAATGTCGACCTGAGCCATGATCCAGCCGCCGAAAACGTCGCCGTGTACGTTCGCATCAGCCGGCATCGGCATCACTCGCAGGGTTGGCATGCCTTCCGGCAGGTCGGTCTTCGGGGTGTCGCTCATCTTTGCTCTCTGATTCAAGTGCCGCTGGCGGTAAAATCACAGCGCGGCCAAAGCATCAAAGCATAACCCAGCCGCAACCTTCCTGCCGGATTTCCATGCGACGATACGCCAGCCATTATCCCGAACCCCCAGCCAATCAGGGCACCCGAAATGACTGGGCCACGCTGAAGACCCTTGCACCCTACTTGTGGGAGTGGAAGTGGCGAGTGCTGCTTGCGCTGGCCTGCCTGGTGCTGGCCAAGGTGGCGAACGTCGGGGTGCCGATGGTGATGAAAGAGCTGATCGACGGACTGACCATCACGCCCGAACGTCCGGCCTCAATGCTGGCGCTGCCGGCCGGTCTGCTGGTTGCGTACGGCTTGCTGCGGCTGTCGAACACGGCATTCACTGAGCTGCGTGAATTTTTCTTCGCCAAGGTGACGCAGCGGGCAGTGCGCAACATTGCGCTGAAAGTCTTCCGCCATTTGCACGCGCTGTCGCTGCGTTTCCACCTGAACAGGCAAACCGGCGGCGTCACGCGCGACATCGAGCGCGGCACCCGCGGCATTTCGTCGCTGGTGTCGTACACGCTGTTCTCGATCCTGCCGACGCTGGTCGAGATCTCGCTGGTGCTCGGCTACCTGTCGATCCGTTACGACGTGTGGTTCTCCGCGATCACCATCGTTGCGCTGGTTGTCTACATCGGGTTCACTGTCGTCGTCACCGAGTGGCGCACGCATTTCCGGCGCACGATGAACGAGCTGGACTCCAAGGCCAACATACGCGCGATCGATTCGCTGCTGAACTACGAGACCGTCAAGTACTTCGGCAACGAAGAATACGAAGCGCAGCGCTACGACGAAGGCCTGCAGCGCTACGAGCGGGCAGCGGTGCGCTCGCAGAATTCATTGTCGCTGCTGAACACCGGGCAGTCGCTGATCATTGCCACCGCTGTTTCGCTGATGCTGTGGCGCGCGACGCTGGGCGTGATCGGTGGCAGCATGTCGCTCGGCGACCTGGTGCTGGTGAATGCCTTCATGATCCAGCTCTACATACCGCTGAACTTCCTCGGCGTGATCTATCGCGAGCTCAAGCAGAGCATGGCCGACATGGAGCGCATGTTTTCCCTGCTTGACCAGCACCGGGAAGTGGCCGACGGACCCGGTGCCGCTCCACTGAAGATTGCAGGTCCCGAATTGCGCTTCGAGCAGGTCGATTTCAGCTACGAGGCCAAGCGGCAGATCCTGTACGGTGTCGATTTCACCGTGCCCGCAGGGACGACCACCGCGGTGGTCGGGCACAGCGGTTCGGGCAAATCGACGCTGGCACGGCTGCTGTTCCGCTTTTACGACGTCAACAGCGGCGCGATCCGCATCGACGGACAGGACATCCGGCAGGTCACCCAGACATCGCTGCGCCAGTCCATAGGCATCGTTCCCCAGGATACGGTGCTGTTCAATGACACGATCGAATACAACATCGGCTATGGCCGTCCCGGTGCCAGCCATGACGAGATCGTCGCCGCGGCGCGCGCCGCCTATATCCATGATTTCATCATGAGCCTGCCCGACGGCTACCAGACCACGGTGGGCGAGCGCGGGTTGAAGCTGTCGGGCGGCGAGAAGCAGCGCGTTGCGATCGCACGCACGCTGCTGAAAAATCCCGCGATCCTGGTGTTTGACGAGGCCACGTCGGCGCTGGACTCGCAGGCCGAGCAGGCGATACAGGCGCAGCTGAAAGACATCGCCCGCGATCGCACGACGCTCGTGATTGCGCACCGGCTGTCGACCATCGCAGACGCGCACCAGATCCTCGTCATGTCCCGCGGACGCATCGCCGAGCGCGGCACCCATGCGCAGCTGCTGGCTGCGCGCGGCCTGTATGCCGACATGTGGGAGCGCCAGCAGGCGCGCAAGGATGATGCGGATAGCGCTTCTCCAGACAGTCCTGCCGAGGCGGCGGTGGTACGCTGAAGCCGCCTGCAGCCGTCCTGTAAAATTTCAGGCTTTCCTTCAACTACGTCGCCCTTCACGCCATGTCCAGCATTACCTCGATCACCCTCACGCGTCCCGATGACTGGCATGTGCACCTGCGCGATGGCGCCGTGCTGGCCGATGTGGTTCCGCACACTGCGCGGCAGTTCGGTCGCGCCATCGTAATGCCGAACCTGAAGCCACCGGTGACCACCACCGCGATGGCCGCTGCCTACCGCGAGCGCATCCTTGCCGCGCTGCCCGCGGGCATGCGTTTCGAGCCACTGATGACGCTCTACCTGACCGACAACACCAGCGCCGACGAGATCCGGCGCGCGGTCGACAGCGGTTTTGTGAAGGCAGTGAAGCTGTATCCGGCCGGCGCGACCACCAATTCCGATGCCGGCGTCACTGACCTCAAGCGCTGCATGGGGGCGCTCGAGACGATGCAGGAGCTCGGCCTGCCGCTGCTGATCCACGGCGAGGTCACCGATGCCGACATCGACCTGTTCGACCGTGAAGCCGTGTTCATCGAGCGCGTGCTGCAGCCGCTGCGCAAGTCGCTGCCGGGCCTGCGCGTCGTGTTCGAGCACATCACGACCAAAGATGCGGCCGACTACGTGCGCGACGCTGAAGGCGATATCGGCGCCACCATCACCGCGCATCACCTGCTGTACAACCGCAATGCGATCTTCAAGGGTGGGATCCGGCCGCACTACTACTGCCTGCCCGTGCTCAAGCGCGAGACCCACCGGCAGGCGCTGCTGCAGGCCGCGACCTCTGGCAATCCGCGCTTCTTCCTTGGCACCGATTCGGCGCCCCATCCGAAAGGCCTGAAGGAGCACGCATGCGGCTGCGCCGGCTGCTACACCGCGCTGCACGCGATGGAACTGTACGCGCAGGCTTTCGAACTGGCCGGCGCGCTGGAGCAGCTCGAAGGCTTCGCCAGCTTCCACGGCCCGGACTTCTACCGGCTGCCGCGCAATGCCGACAAGGTCACGCTGCAGCGTACCGACTGGATCATTCCCGACGAAGTTCGCATGGGCGACGCCACGCTGGTGCCGCTCGATGCGGGACAGCCATTGCATTGGAAATTCGCCTGACGGCCGGAGGCGATGGCCTTCGATCCGATCGCGTGGGAACGGCCCTGGCTGGCCTTCCTGCGCGAGTTGGGTGAGCCGCTGGCGCGGCGCGATGACTGGATTGCGGCCGCCTGTGAAATGGCGGCCGGGCGCGGCTTGCAGAATCTGAACGGTCAGGCCATTCAATTCATCCCGCAGGAACAGCTGCCCACCGGCACGCCCTACGAGGCGCACATTGCCGCCACCGGGGCCGTGCCGACACGCGATAACCTGCATGACTTTTTCAACGCGCTGGCCTGGCTGCACATGCCGCGCATCAAGCGCGAGCTGAATGCACTGCATGCGCGCGCATTTGCCGCGCCCGCCGCCGCCGGTACGCGCGGCCGCCAGCGCGATGCTGCCACGCTGTTCGACGAAAACGCCGCGCTCGTCGTCAGCAGCAATCCACGGCTGTTGCACGCGTTACGCGAGCATGACTGGAAGACCGTGCTGCTGAGAGCGCGTGACCATTTCGCTACCGATTGCGATGTCGTGTTGTTCGGTCATGCGCTGGTCGAAAAGCTGCTGGCGCCGTACAAATCCATCACTGCGCATGCATGGGTCGTTCAGGTCGAACCCGCATGGTTTGACCTGTCGCCTGAGCAAAGGATCGCCGACCTCGATGAGCGTGTGGCAATGCAGCTTCGCCCCGGGTTCAGCAGCGCAGACTTCTGTCACTTGCCGGTGCTGGGCGTGCCCGGCTGGTGGCCGGGGCAAGATCCTGCCTTTTACGAAGATGCCGAAGTCTTTCGGCCCAAGCGGATTCGCAAGACCGTGCCGCAACCATGAGCCGCGGCCCGGCACATCGGGCCGGGCATTACGCGCAGGCGATCGTGGTCAAAAGCCTTTCTGTATGCCGAGGATGACCGCATTCGACGAGCCGGTTTGCACCAGCGTCGGGTCGGCTCCCGCGTCAACGTTGCCCGAGTAGGACGAGGGCACGCCATCGGTCGCCCGGTTGAATGCGGCGTAGAGATTGGTCGTCTTCGACAGCGCGTAAACCGCTGAGACGTTGAAAATCTCCGGCGTGCCCGCGCTGTCGTTGCGTGCGTAGTTGATGCCGACGCTGGTGCTGGGAATCACCTTCATCTGCGCGCCGAGAATGTAGGTGTTGCTCGATCCGCCGATCGCCGGGTCGAAGCGCACGTAGTTGGCCGCCAGCTTGATCGGGCCGATAGGCACGCTCGCGCCGACCAGGTACTGCTTGTATTGCTGGTCGCGGTCGGAGCCGGCAATCACGATGTTCAGGTCGCCAAACGCATAGCCGAGATTGGCCGACACGAAGCGGTTTTGCCGGTTCGCACCCGGCACGCCGCCGAGCGCGTACATCACACTGCCGGTCACGCCTGCAATCAGTTCGGAGGGCAGGCTGTAAGTGAATGAATTCGGTATGAAGAAGCCGCCGGTCGTCCCCAGCGAGGGATCTGCATCGGTGCCTCCCGGGAAAGCGGGGACGGGTGATCCGGTTGTTGTGCCGGTCCCGCTGATCACGCTGCCTTCGCGGTGCATCAGCAGCGCTGGCACATAAAAGTTGTTTCCTGCGAGTCCCAGCGTCGACGTGTACGCGGCAATGAAAGGCGACAGGTTCAGGCCGGCTGTCACCGAGCCGAACGGACCGCTGACGCCGGCATTGGCCATCCGGCTGAACACACCAGTCGTACCGCCGTTAGCGATGGCGCCGGTGCCTGCACTGAAGCCGCCTTCGAGCCGGAAGTGGGCCTTCATGCCGCCGCCCAGGTCTTCGGTGCCTTTCAGTCCCCACACCGACGGCGCCCAGTTGCCTTCCCCAAAACTCAGCCGCCGGTCCGAGGTTTCCCCTATGCCGGTAGCGTTCACCAGCGACGCATCGATGTTGCCGTACAAGGTCAGCCCTGACTCCGCAATCGCCGATCCGCTAGCCAGCAGCCCCAGGACCGCGGATGCAAGAAGCCTTTTGTTCATCGCATTTCTCCAGTGGTTGACAAAACTCTGACCAGTCTGGTGATGCGTGGTTTTTTCGGGGCTTCGCAAAACAAGCGCGCGATGGGATGCGTTTGTGTCGGCTCAATCGCGGTGAACTTTCGTTGCGCCGGCTGGCCACAACAGGTGGCCCGGATACAAGAAAGCCACCTTCGCAGGTGGCTTTCCGTTAGTGCGCAAAAAGAAGTGGCCTGCCGTTAGTGGTTGACCAACCGCGCGGGCAGCTTCAGCACCAGCACGACGCTGACCAGCAGCATGCCGCCGAACAGGATCAGGCTGTTCTGCGCATTACCGGTCACGTCGGTGATCCAGCCCACGACTGACGTACTGACCATGCCGCCGATATTGCCGACGGAATTGATCAGCGCGATGCCTGCCGCAGCAGCCGCGCCGTTCAGGAAGGTCGGCGGTACGCTCCAGAACGCGGCTTGCGTCGTCGACGCGGCGGCTGCGGTCACGGTCAGGATCAGCAGCGTTACGACGAGGCTGTCGAAATGCATGCCGGCGAGCGCGAGGCCGAGTGCCGTGATGGCGCAAGGCACGGCGGTGTGCCAGCGGCGCTCGCGGTGCTGGTCAGCCATCGCGTTGTTGTAGATCGACGCGACGATCGCAGCGAAGTGCGGGATGGCAGTC